>Ga0256843_1001396_pt1 | contig 19133 bp, 16 predicted proteins | sample AlvinellametaG_FD_191572 | JGI IMG/M metagenome (GOLD analysis project Ga0256843, IMG submission 191572) | Pompeii worm associated microbial communities from hydrothermal vent at the East Pacific Rise, Pacific Ocean - Alvinella | ecosystem: Host-associated > Annelida > Integument > Unclassified ... | reverse complement strand
TCTACCTGATCGCGATCGTGGCAATGCTGGGAACAGCTGCAACTTTGTTGAAGCTGCCGCAGTCGATGATCCGATATCTGGTACGTCTGTTTGTCAGTTTCCGTTATACGCTGAATGTGGACGGACTGAAGAATATCGATGCGAAAAAAGGGGTACTGCTTTTGGGAAACCATGTCTCGTTCCTTGACTGGGCGATCCTGCAGATTGCATACCCCAAACAGATCCGCTTTGTGATGGAGCGCAGTTACTATGAGATATGGTATCTCAAACCCTTCTTCCGTTTCTTCGGTGCCATTCCCATCTCAAGCAGAGGAGGGAAGAATGCGCTCTCACTGGTAACGGAAGCGTTGAACAACGGAGAGACGGTCGCGATCTTCCCGGAGGGACATCTCTCCCGAAACGGACATCTGGGTGTGTTCCAACGAGGGTTTGAGATCGCCTGTAAAGAGGCGGATGCCGAAGCGGTGATCGTACCGTTCTATCTGCGTGGGCTCTGGGAGGGGGATTTCTCTCATGCTTCCAAGAAGATGAAACGCAAAAAGAGTAAAGATGTCAGTGTATCATTTGGGGAGATGATGCATATCCATGCAACTGCAGCTGATGTCAAAAAAGCGGTCTTTGATCTCTCGGTACAGAGTTGGCGAACCTATGCACGAACGCTGCCGAGCATTCAAGAGGCGTGGATCGAGAGTGCCAAAGAGGTTGGCGGAAAACTCTCTATGGCGGACTCTACCGGGGTAGAGCTCAGCGGTGACCGTTTCATTACGGGGACACTTCTGATGGCGGATAAGCTCAAAAACACGATAGGACATATGCCCAATATCGGTGTGATCCTGCCGACCTCTGTCGGTGGTTCGATGGGCAACATGGCACTGTTGAGTCTGGGAAAGACCATTGTGAACCTGAACTACTCCAGCGGTACACCGAGTCTGCTGCATGCGATCAAAGCGGCGAACATCGAGACAGTGGTAACCTCCAGACAGTTCGTTACCAAGCTCAAAGCCAAAGGGTTCGACCTCTCAGAAGTGCTGGAGAAGATAGAGGTGGTCTATCTTGAAGATATCAAGGAGAAGATAGGCAAAGCAGAGAGCATCATGAAACTTTTGGCGGTCAAGGTGATGCCGGTGTGGATGTTGAAGCTTTTCTATATCCGTTCAAAACAGAGCAACGACACCGCTGCCATTCTCTTCTCCAGTGGGAGTGAAGGCAACCCCAAGGGGATCGAACTGACCCATAAGAACATCATGGGGAACATCAAGCAGATCACGACCCTTATCAACCCCACTGATGAGGATGTGATGCTCGGTACCCTGCCGATCTTCCACTCGTTCGGTCTGACTGTAACGACACTGATGCCTCTGGTAGAGGGCATTCCGGTTGTCTGTCACCCTGACCCAACCGATGGTTTTGGCATAGGGAAGATCTCGGCGAAGTATGAGGCGACCATGCTCTTTGCTACGGCGACATTCTTCAGGCTATATACGCGAAACCGTAAGCTCCACCCGCTGATGTTCAAAGATCTGCGCATCATTATTGCAGGTGCGGAGAAGCTTCCAAAAGAGATACGGCAGGCGTTCAAAGAGAAGTTCGGACATGAGATCTTCGAAGGGTACGGTGCAACGGAGACCACACCTGTCGCTTCGGTGAACATCCCTGATGTATTGCTGCCTGATACCTGGAAACCGCAGATAGGTAATAAACCCGGAACGGTCGGACTGCCGGTTCCCGGAAGCAGTTTCAAGATCGTCGATCCAGAGACATTCGAGGAGTTGCCTACTGGTGATGAGGGGATGGTGCTCATCGGCGGTACGCAGATTATGAAGGGGTACCTGGGAGATCCGGAGAAGACCGCTTCAGTCATTAAAGAGATCGACGGTATCCGCTGGTATGTTACCGGTGACAAAGGATGGCTTGATGAAGATGGTTTCCTCACCATTGTCGACCGCTACAGCCGTTTTGCGAAGATAGGGGGAGAGATGGTGAGCCTTGGGCTGGTCGAACAGGAGATCAATAAAGTCATATCCGAAGAGGAGAAGGTCGCAGTAACGGCTATCCCTGATGAAAAGAAGGGTGAAGCGGTGGTGCTGCTTTTTGAAGGAGAGCGCGAGATCGATGAGGTGATGCATGCCATCGGCACGTTGGGGATGAATCCGCTTTTTGTCCCCTCCAAAGCCTATAAAGTCGATGAAATTCCCGTACTGGGTACGGGGAAAGCGGACTTTAAAGGGGTGAAAAAGTTAGTGGAACAGCTTGTCTATAGTGGATAAGTTTTTTTCTTAATAGGATAAATTATGGTATACTTGAATGATGGAAAAATTCAAAAAAAGGATGAGTATGACATTTTTGAAAACGATGGTGTTGCAGGTAGTGGTTGGACTTATGGTGATAGGGTCGTCAGTTTATGCAGAAGAGAACAGTGCGAGGGAGATTATTTCTAAAAGTTACCATTATATGGGAACACTGGATCAATATGCCTTTGATGCAACACTAGGTGAAGACCTGCTTGATGAGCATAATCAATGGAAGACATACAAGCAAAGGGTCAAGGTTAAAGTAGACCGTCCTGATAAGTTAAGAGTAGATATTAAAAGTGAGGGGAAAGACAGGACCAGTTACTTGAACAATGGTGTTTTTACGATGGTAGATCACACTTTTCAATATTATGGGCAGATTAAAACACCAAAAGAGATCGATAAGGCACTGGATTATATTTTTGACAAGTATGGGATCAATGCACCATTGGCGGCGTTGGTTTATAAGGATATGCAGAAACGTATTCACTTTACAAAAAGTAAATACTTTGGAACAAAAGAGGTAGGCGGTGTATTGTGTGACTATGTGGCATTCCGTAATTCTCAAAAAGAACTCCACCTTTGGATTAAGCATGGAGATGAGCCCCTGGTAAGAAGTTTTACGCTCATTGACAGAACAATAAAGGAAAAACCAAGAACCACTGCTTTTATTGAGTGGAATACGAATCCGGATTTTCAAAGTGATACGTTTACATTTGTTCCGACAAAAGGTTTGATGAAAATATCTGTAGAAAGTGCAAAATAAGGAGATATATATGTATAAAAATCAATTTTTAGTGAAGTTCAGTATAGCAGCTATGGTATTGGGTTTTTTCTCTCCCTCTATACAGATAGAAAAGCAGGCAGAGAAAACAACTGTATCTGTTTCACTTGTACAGAAAGCTGAAGCCAGACGAGGAGGAGGTGCACGACGAGGAGGTGCCAGAGCAAGACCGGTGGGACGAAAAAGTGGTATGCGGGCACGACCATCAAAAATGAGACCGTCTAAGCGTCCTTCCAGCAGACCTGTGAAAAGTCGTAATAAAAAGATTAGCAGAAATAAAAATATCAATAGAAATAAAAATATCAATAGAAATGTGAACAGGAATGTGAATGTGAACCATTACTATGGAGGTGGAGGACATCATCACCATCATCATCACCATGGACATTACGGGCATTACCATGGGCATCCTATTCTGGCATTTGGTGCGGCAGTTGCAGTTGGTTCTATTATTGCTGCAGCAACAATGCCTTCTAGCTGTACAACAATTGTACATGGAGGTACTTCATACCGCAGGTGTGATAATGTATACTACAAGCCAATTTATCAGGGTGATACATTGGTATACAAAGTTGTCCCCGCACCGTTTTAATGGAAGGGACTGGTTCTATTTTTTATGAAAAGAAGGGTTACAGTGTTTGCGTCCGGCAAACCAGCCTTCTTGATAGTCTGAATCACTTTTAAACATTTCACTGTTTTTGGTATAGGTACCATGTGCTGTGGTACACCCATCCTGTTCTCCCAGTTTAAATGTTTCACTTTTTGGCAATGATGGTGCCGTGGGTTGGCTGCATCCGTTGTAAAAGAGTATGCCTGCCAGGAGTAGTATCTCGCTGATATTTTTCTTCATAAGTGCTGTCCTTTCTAATACAGATCGAGTATAAAGTATATCTAATCATAGGTTTCTTAATGATAAATGGTCTATACTTCATAAGAAAAATGAATATTAAGGAAATGAAGATGCAGCGTATGTTATGGACTTTGGTTTTGTCAGTCATGTGGGGTGTGGCTCTACATGCTGGAGATACGGTCAGTCGGGTTTTCCCGTTGAGTAAAAGCAAATTTGCTGTCCTTGATAAAAAGGGGCAGGAAAAGATCATAGATTTAAGTGGACAGGACTATATTGTAGTTTCACTCAGGGAGAAAGGTGCAGATGGTGCAGCATATGCCATTGACCGTGACGGGGTGGTCTGGTGGGCCGCTGTGATCTCTTCCGGGGCGAAAGGACATGAGACGCCTTCAGGCATATTTACAGTATGGAGAAAAGAGCGTTTTTATATGTCCAAGGCACATCCTGATCCCAAAGGAATTAACAATATGGACTTTTCTCTTTGGTTCACACACAGGGGACATGCCATACATATGGGAAATGATGATGCGATGTCCCATGGCTGTATCCATGTTGGGAAAAAAGGAGCAGAGACGATGTTCAACTGGGCACAAAAAGACAAAACAAAAGTTGTGATTACGCGTGAGCATTATTTACCATTTGTCTATTATGATCTGAAAAAAGTGGGATACAAAGAGAATGACCAGACCCCTGCACACATCAAAGCCTACTTGAAGACGATGGTCCCTATTAAACCAAGAATGGGTGAATAGGGCGGTTGTGCTGCCCACTCATTTAAGTATAGGGTAAATTTTGATAAAATAGTCAATAACTATTGAAATTTGTATAAAAGGATATGAATGATTTTTATCGATGATGTAACAGCAACAGAGGTCATGGACAGCAGGGGGAATCCAACTGTTCGTGCAACCGTGAGCTTGAGTGACGGAACCGTAGCGAGTGCGATCGTACCAAGCGGTGCAAGTACAGGAAAACGTGAAGCATTGGAACTTCGTGATGGTGGAGACCGCTACATGGGTAAAGGTGTACTTCAGGCATGTGAGAACGTTAATGGTGCAATTAATGATGCATTGGTAGGGCTTAGTCCATTTAACCAGGCAGAGGTTGACTTAACGATGAAAGAGGTTGACGGAACCAATAATTACGGAAATTTGGGTGCCAATGCGGTATTGGGTGTTTCTATGGCAGTTGCGCGTGCAGCAGCACAGTCTTTGAAGATGCCTCTTTACCGTTACCTGGGGGGTGCCAATGCCGTGGTCATGCCTGTACCGATGCTGAACATCATCAACGGTGGTGAGCATGCAAACAACTCGGTCGATTTTCAGGAGTATATGGTCATGCCGATAGGTTTTGACAGATTTTCAGAAGGATTACGTGCAGCAGCGGAAGTCTATCATCACCTTAAAAAGATCATTGACGGGATGGGTGAAAGTACTGCTGTGGGTGACGAGGGTGGTTTCGCACCGAACCTCAAGTCGAATGAAGAGCCTATTCAGGTGATCATGCAGGCGATCGAAGCGGCAGGATATAAACCGGGTGAGCAGATCGCGATTGCACTGGATGTCGCAGCATCCGAGCTTGTAAACGATGAAGGGAAATATGTGCTTAAGTCAGAGAACAGAGAGTTGACAAGTTCAGAGCTTACGGCATACTATGCGGATATGGTCGAGAAGTATCCGATCGTCTCCATTGAAGACGGATTGAGCGAAGATGACTGGGATGGGTGGAAAGAGCTGACAGAAGTGCTTGGTGACAAAGTACAGCTTGTCGGAGATGACCTTTTTGTGACCAATGTCTCTATTTTGGCAGAAGGGATCGAAAAAGGGATCGGTAACTCCATTCTGATCAAGCCCAACCAGATCGGGACGGTCAGTGAGACGATGCAGACCGTACGTCTGGCACAAAGAAGCGGGTATACCTGTGTCATGTCACACAGATCGGGCGAGAGTGAAGATACTTTCATTGCAGATTTTGCTGTGGCACTCAATACCGGTGAGATCAAGACGGGGTCAACTGCAAGATCTGACAGGATCGCAAAATACAACAGACTGTTGGAGATCGAGGCAGAACTTGGACAGTTCGAGTATCTGGGTGCTTCGATCTTCCGCCGATAGAGAAGGAAGAGGTATTGTCCGAAGTAGAAGGTAGCAGTGGCGGATTAGCGGGGCTCTCTTTCCAGACACTGCTGCTCACGACGGCTGCTATTTTGCTGTTTGGCATATATGTGGGTGTCTTGATGTACGGAGAGAACTCACTGACCGTACTGCTTCATCTTCAGGAAAAGAAGTCGGCACTTCAGGAAGAGGCGCGTATGTTAAAGTCGCAGAACCAAAAACTTCAAAAAGAGTATTTTGAGCTGAAACAATTAGAACCTAAGGAGTAGAAGATGAAACGATATGTATGGACAGCCGTGATGGTAGCAGTAACAATAGGTGCCAATGCTTCGGAGAACCCCTTTGCGCTGGATGAGAATTTCAAGAAACTGGATCAGGAACAGTCTACACTTCTGGAAGACCTGAAAACGATCGCTGCAACACAGGAAGCGGAAGAGGATGCCGCCTTGGATGCCGAGGATGAAGCAGAAGAGGAGAATAAGCCTGAAGAAGCACCTCAAAATGCGGAAGTAGCGGAAGAGGAAGAAGAGATCGTTGTTGAAAAGGTTACAGAACCTGCCACGGCTGCTTCGGAGAAAGAAGAAACCGTTACAGAGATTGTTGAGATAGAAAAGGTTAAAGAGGAACAGGCGAAGATTGAGTCTCAGAGAGCGGCAAAGGCAAAGGCCAAGGCAGAAGCGATGAAGGCCAAAGCAATGGAAGAAGCGGCTCGAAAAGCAAAGGCGGAAGAGGAAGCAAGAAAAAAAGCGGAAGCCGAAAAGCTGAAAAAAGAGCAGGAAGCACTGGCAAAGCTTGAAGCAGAACGAGCAGCTGCAAAAAAACGCGAAGCAGAAGCAGAGGCGGCACGCCTGAAAGCGGAAAAAGAGAAGCAGGAGAGAGAACGACTGGAAGCGGAGAAAGCAAAAAAAGCCCAGGCTGAGGCAAAAGAGGTTTCAGGTGTTGATATTAATATCACACGTGAAGAGCTGGAAGCAAAAAGACGTGCGGATGAGGAGCTTCAAAAAGCGATCATGGAGGTTGATCAGGAAGACTGATCTTCACTCCGTTTTCTTCTACCCTGCAATCCCTTGATCGTGACCATCACGATCAGAATCTCAAAAATACTTGCAAGGATCAGCTGATAGTAGTTCAGCAGATCCAACAGTTTCGTCTCATACCCTATCGTAGCGACTGCCACAAGCAGTGTTAGCGGCATAGAGAGAGAAAGCCCTACAAGAAGGGCGTTTTTCGAGCCGCTGATATGTTTCAGTGTGACCGCGGCAAGGATGCGGGAAAGTACCATAAGGAAGGTGATAAGCAGTGCTCCTGTGACCACACCGTCTACAACAAGAGAGCGTATATCAAAAGAGGCACCGACATGAATAAAAAAGAGCGGTACGAGAAAACCGAATCCCAGACTTGACATCTTCATCTCAAGTGCTTTTTCATGATGGAAGAATGCAGAGATCGCTACACCGGCAATAAATGATCCCAGTGCAAGTTCCAATTCCAGTACCAGCATTACTGCGATCAGGATGAAAAACAGAGCCATGGCAAGACGGATATCCTGATCGGAAGTATCAAATTTCGGTACCAGTGTACGCTTGAGTTCCGGGAACCACCAAAAGAGCAGGTGCAGCAGTCTATAGAGGATATAGACGGTAAGAAGAAAAGCTGAGAGATATCCTATCTTCTCCAGCAGGGCAAAAGTAAACCCTGTCGTACTGGCAGCATCGTAGATGGTCAGTACGGCAATAGAGATGATCTCTCCCAATATCCCTGCAATGAACGCCAGTTTGATCCAGGGTTGCTCTTTCCCGTAGGTTTTGGAGAGCGATGCGAGCAGTCCGATGGAGATCAGCGGCATAGAGATGATCACGATAGTGTTGAGTCCGAAAAGAAGCCCTGAGCCGATGGAGAAGAAGGACATCAGTACCAAAAAGAGCATACTTTTTCTCAGTACGTTACGTGAACTTCTGGTAAGCTGCTTGAGATCGACCTCCATCCCGGCAAGGAACATCAGGTAGAGGAATCCGACCTCTGCAATGAGGTCAAAATACTGATTGTCTCCAATAAACCCAAGGTAGGCGAACAGGGAGCCAAGGATGATCTCCACCGCAGGAATGGGAAGACGGAGGAATTTTGCCATAAAAGGGCTGCCCCAGATCAGCAGCGAGAGTGTCAGAATGAGGGTGATGCTAGTGTGTATCACAGCTGGTCGCTACCTCGTATCCGAGTGTTTCAAGCATCTGTCTGTCCCTGTCCGGTGCTTCTCCTGAAGTGGTCAGGTAGTTGCCGATAACAATGGCATTGGCACCGGCCTCGAACATTTTGTGTTCTTTGCCGCTAAAAAGCAGCTCTCGTCCTCCTGCAACCATTAGCAGTTTCTCTTCTCCAAGTAAAGCACGGGCTTTTCTGATGATCTCTACAGCCTCAGCCTGTTCGATGTTGCGTGTTTTGATTGGGAGTGCAGGGTTGGGGTGGTAGAAGTTCAGCGGGGTGGATTCGGGTTGGAGGGAGGCAATGGCTTCAAGCAGATCGTTTCTGTCCTGTGCCTTCTCCCCCATGCCAAATATTCCGCCGCAGCAGAGTGCCAGGCCGACAGATTTGACATTTTCACACGTCTCATACCGTTCACCCCATCCGTGTGTCTGACAGATCTCGGGGTAGTAGCGCTCTGAAGTCTCAAGGTTGTGGTTGTAGCTGTCGATACCGTGCTCTTTGAGGTAGCGAAGCTGCTCTTTGTTCGCCGTACCGTTACAGGCGATGAGGTTCAAGCCTTTCACTTCGGCTTTGATCGCCTCTGCGGCACGTGCGACAAAGTCGGTTTTTTTGTCATCGAGCCCTTTGCCTGCGGTTACCAGACAGTATCCCAGTGCACCGTTTGTTTTTGCCTCTTTGGCTTCAGCGACGATCTGATCGATCGCTTTGTAGCTGTATCGTTCTATGTTGGCATGGTATCGTACACTTTGCGTACAGAACTTGCAGTCCTCTTTGCAGGTACCGCTGAGGATGTTGTTGATCGCACATAGAAAGATCTGTTTCATTACTTGACTTCTTCTTTATGTTTGCACTTAAAGCACTCGTAGACTTCTTTACCGCGGAGTATCTTTTTTCCCATGAGGTAATTACACTCAGGACACTTTTTGTCAACTGGTTCGAAGTTGGCGATAAATTTACACTTAGGATAGTTGGTACATCCGTAGAACTTCCCTCTGCGGCCTTCTCTCTCCTGTAGCTTCCCGCCACACTCCGGACATGGAACTTCCAGCTCTTTGGGAGGTGTGAGAGATTTGGCGTTCTTGCATTTGGGGTATGCCGAACAGGCAAGGAACTTCCCGCGTTTGGAGTTCTTGATGACCATCGGTGAACCACACTTGTCACACTTCTCATCGGTCTCTTCGGGTTGTTCGGGTTCTGTACCGTCGGTATTTTTGGTGTATTTACACTTAGGGAAGTTCGAACAGGCGATGAACTCACCGTAACGACCTTTTCTAAGGAGCAGTTCCGAACCGCATTTTGGACACATCTCACCGGTAGGAGTAGCGACTTTGAGGGATTTGATGTTCTTTTTCCCCTCTTCGATCTTCTGCATGAACGGGGTGTAGAAATCCTTGAGGATCTTCTGCCAGTTCTCCTCACCTGAAGCGACCTTGTCAAGCGTCTCTTCCATCTGTGCGGTAAAGTTGCTGTCTACGATCTCGGGGAAGTGTTTCTCCAGCATCTCGATGACGGTAAAGGCGATCTCGGTAGGGTGGATACGTTTCTTCTCTATCTCGATGTACTTACGTGTCTGGAGAATGGTAATGGTAGGCGCATAGGTACTTGGACGGCCGATACCCAGACTTTCGAGTTTTTTAATGAGGCTGGCTTCGTTGTAGCGTGCCGGTGGTTCGGTAAAGTGCTGCTCTTTTTCGATCTTGTCAAGAGAGACGGGCTCACCCTCTTTGAGTTCAGGAAGCAATTTGTCCTTCTCCCCATACCCTGTAACCTTATAGAAACCGTCAAAAAGAAGTTTTCTTCCGCTGGCTTTGAAGGTACATTTGTCTCCTTTGAAGAGAATGGTCTGTGATTCAAGCAGTGCTTCGGTCATCTGACATGCCAGGAAGCGGTTGTAGATGAGACGGTAGAGTTTGAGTTCATCCACCGTTAGATAGTCTGCCGCCATCTTCGCATCGAAATCCACTCGGGTAGGGCGGATCGCCTCATGCGCCTCTTGTGCCCCTTTGGATTTAGTAGCATAGTTCTTTGGCTTGGACGGGAGGTATTTGTCCCCGTATCTCTCTTTAATGTAGTCGCGTGCGGCAGTGACCGCCTCTTTGGCAAGGTTGAGAGAGTCGGTTCTCATATAGGTGATGACCCCCATCACCCCTTTGTCGGTCTTGACACCCTCATAGAGCTTCTGTGCGACCATCATGGTCTTTTTTGGAGAGAAACCAAGCTGCGTGGAGGCCGCCTGCTGGAGTGTTGATGTCATGAATGGCGGCGGTGTTTTGGTTTTTCGCTGTGTCTTCTCAATGGAAGCAACTTTGAATGACTCGCCTTTGGCGGCATTGACGATCTCTGTTGCGTCTGCTTCGGTCTTGATGGTCAGTTTGTCGATCTTCAGACCGTTATAGTCGTAAATGGATGCATCGATCTCTTTTTGGAAGAGGGCATCGATGGTCCAGTACTCTTCGGGTTTGAAGGCTTTGATCTCACGTTCTCTGTCAACGACCAGTTTGAGTGTGGCACTCTGCACACGTCCGGCACTCAACCCTTTTTGTATCTTGCTGGCAAGCAGCGGAGAGAGTTTATACCCAACGATCCTGTCAAGCAGACGGCGGGTCTGCTGCGCATCGACCGAATCCATATCAACCTTGCGTGGGTTCTCCAGTGCGTGCTGAATGGCACTTTTGGTGATCTCATGAAAGACAATACGCGGCAGTTCGGTAGGCTCTTTGCCTATCGCTTTGGCGATGTGATACCCGATCGCCTCTCCCTCACGGTCCTCATCGGTTGCGATGTAGACGGTCTCAGCCTCTTTGGCAAGCTTTTTAAGTTCTTTGACCGTAGGATTGGCATCTCTGGGGATGGAGTATTTGGGGATCAGATCTCCCGTCTCATCATCGATGGTGATACCGAAGGTACTCTTGGGGAGGTCACGGATGTGTCCTTTGGAGGCGATGACTTTGTAGTCTTTGCCGAGAAAGTTGGTGATGGTACGCGCTTTTGCCGGTGATTCGACGATAATTAGATTTTTCATATATTACTTACTTTATATAGAGAAATTTTTTGGCATTGTAGCACAAATTAGTTAGGAATGGGTAATAAAGGCGTTGAAATATATGGATAATTGTATGCAGGTATGCCTATAAAAAGGGTAGAAAAATGTGTAGGGGCAACCCTTGTGGTTGCCCTTAAATAGGAGCAGTGTATCTACCCCTTCTTCAAAATGCGCGGCAGGGTAATCCCTGTCTGGCTCTGGTACTTCCCTTTTCTGTCAGAGTAGGTGGTCTCGCACTGTTCGTCTCCCTGCAAAAAGAGTACCTGTGCAATCCCTTCATTGGCGTAGATTTTTGCCGGAAGCGGGGTGGTGTTGGATATCTCAATGGTGATGTGCCCTTCGAACCCGGGTTCGAACGGGGTGACGTTGACGATGATCCCGCATCGTGCATAGGTGCTTTTGCCAAGGCAGATAGCCAGTGTGTCCTTAGGCATCTTGAAGTACTCGACTGTACGTGCAAGGGCAAAGGAGTTTGGCGGCACGATGCAGACATCCCCTTTGAAGTCTACGACATTGTTTTCGTTAAAGTCTTTAGGGTCGACCACTTCGGCGTTGATGTTGGTGAAGATCTTGAACTCATCGCTGACACGGATGTCGTACCCGTATGAGCTCAGTCCGTAACTGACCACACCTTCACCTACCAGCCCCTCGCAAAAAGGGCTGATCATTTCTTCATTGAGTGATTTCTCACGTATCCATTTGTCTGATTTTAATCCCACGTATGATTCCTTGTCTGATTATTTTCGTATGATTCTGATATTTGCTTCGGTACGCATTTTACGGAAGTAGTCCTTGACCGCCTGATTCTGCTGCTGCTGTTTCCAGCGTGCAGCAACCGCACCCTTGGCAGTTTCAAAAGGCATCTCTCTTTTGCCTGTTTTTGCACGTACCTTGTACATGATGAATTTGTCACCGGCATTGATAGGTTGGGTAAAACTTCCTACCGGTGTCTGAAGCAGCATTCCCATGAGTGCGGGGTTCATATTTTTGGTATATTTGGTCATTTTCTTTTTATGGACCCCTTTGGCACGTTTTGTTTTTACAAACTGTTTAAGTTGTGCTTCGGATGGTGCACTGTATTCGGTGACCGCAATTGCAGAAGGGATGACGAACTCTTTTTTATGTTGTGCATAAAACTGTTTCAATTCTCCATCCGTAGGTGTGGGGATGGAGGGAGCGACCTTCTCTTTGAAGAAGACCCTTTTTTTCAGTGCTTCCCTGATGGTCTTTCGGTATTTCCCCCATGCAATGCCCTGTTGCTTAAGAAGTTTTTGCATTTTGGGGACAGAAAGTCCGTTCTGTTGTGCGATACGGGCGATCTCTTTGTCTATATTCTCTTCAGGAATGATAATGTCTTTCATTGCCGCTTTTTGCAGTCTGTCCTGAATGAGCAGGTCGATCGCCTGCTGCCTGGAGATATGTGCCTGTGACTGGATGGCGCGTATCTCGGCTGTTGTAACCGGCTCACCTTCTACAACCATAGCGATGGCATCCATCATTTTGGCATGACCGTATGTGAACAGAAGTGTTACAAAAAGAATAAGGGTTTTTTTCATATTGGGTATCCCTGTGGTTTGTATAAATTTGAAAAATTATAGCATAAGCATAGATAGAATAAGGTTTTTGGGTATAATTATTCTTCTAATTTCACTGAAGAAGGTTTCCGCATGTTTCAAAAAAGTCTGATCTGGCTGGCACTTGTCTTGAGTACTCTCTATGGTGATGTTCAGAACAGCTGTCTGGAGTGCCACAAGGGTATTGAGCCTATCCGTGACCACAAATCCAAAATGATGCAGGAGATCTTCAAGGTAGCACAGGAAGCAGGTGCCAAGGGGAATGACTGTGTGGTCTGTCACGGCGGGAACCCGAACTCGCTTGACAAAGACCTTGCGCATGAAGGGACGCTGCCCTATTTTAAGGAACACAAAGGACCCAAAGCCTTCTACCCTTACCCAGGAAGCCCGTGGATCAACGAGCATACCTGCGGGATGTGTCATGAGAAGCAGGTGAGTGCCCAGGAGAACAACCTCATGGCAACCGAGCAGGGGAAGATCCACGGTGCATTATGGGGCTTTGGTGCCAAGGATGGCTACCAGCACTCATTTACCAACTTCGGCGGCAAATCGCCTGCGCTGCATGAGAGGTTGGGGAGCGAAACCTACCAAAAATACATGGAGAAGCTTGCCAAGATGGAGCCGCAGGGCTTCTTGAACGAGACCAAAGAACTGCCGCCCGCACCCACGGCTGAAGAGGTGGAAAAAGATCCTTCACTCTCAGTCTATACCTATCTGCGGCAGGAGTGTCTGCGCTGTCATACCGGAGGGAAAGGGCGCTACCGCCGCGGGGACTACCGCGGGATAGGCTGTGCTTCGTGCCATGTACCCTACTCCAATGAGGGGTACTATGAAGGGAACGATGCATCCATCCCCAAAGACAAGCCCGGACATATGCTTGTACACAGCATCCAATCCTCCAGCAAGGTACATGTGCAGGTACACGATGTCAACTACAGCGGTATTCCGGTCGAAACCTGTACAACATGCCACAACCGCGGCAAGCGGATCGGGGTGAGTTATCAGGGCTTGATGGAGACGGAGTACCAAGCAACCTTTGACAGTAAAGGGAACGGACAGCCCAAACTCCATACCAAACGCTATCTGCACCTGACCGAAGACATTCACTACACCAAAGGGATGCTCTGTCAGGACTGCCACACCTCCAACGATATGCATGGAGACGGCTTCTTCAGAGGGGCGAATCTTGGGGCGGTGGAGATCGAGTGTCAGGACTGCCACGGAACGACCAGTAAGTATCCATGGGAGCTGCCGCTTGGGTACTCCGATGAGTTTGAGACCAAACCTAAAACAGGCAAAGCCAGAGGGACGACCAAAACATTGGCGGCGTATTTGAAGCAGGGGGATATTCCCAAAGAGAAAGGGGACGGTTTCCTGTTCTCTGCCAGAGGCAATCCGTTGACAAAAGCTGTCAAAAAAGGCAACAAGGTTGTCATGCACCTTGCTTCAGGTAAAACACTCGAACTTAAGCCGCTTAAGCTTCTTAAAGAAGAGAAGAAGATCTCCGAGGAGGGGCTCATTGCTATGGATCAGGTAGCAGCGCATACCGACAGGATGGAGTGCTACACCTGCCATGCGACATGGGCGCCTCAGTGTTACGGCTGTCATGTCAAGATAGACTACTCCGGCAGTAAACAGAACCCTGACTTTTTGGCAGCCTCCAAGCACCATGTCAACGGCAAGACAGGGGATGTTGACAGCCTGAAAGATTTCTTGGTTGACGGAAAAGTGACTGAAACACGCAGCTACTTACGGTGGGAAAATCCGGCACTCAGTCAGAACGGGGAGGGGCGCATCTCTCCGACCATTCCGGGGTGTCAGGTGACGTTGACGGTTATCGGCAAGGATGGCAATGCATTGCTGCAAAACCATATTTGGAAACTTAAAGGGGTCGAGCAGGGCAAGGGTGTCAAGACCCCTAAAGAGGGTGTCAACTCCATTACGATGAGCCCTGTGCATCCGCATACGGTGAGCAAACATTCGCGCACCTGTGAGAGTTGCCACAATGACCCCAAAGCGATGGGGTACGGCATTGGGGAGGGCAAATACTTCTCAGATCAGACCAAAACAACCGTTGTCGACCTGATGACCGCTTCGAAAAACGTATTGCCCAGAAAGGTCGATGAGCAGATCCCTGCCATACCAAACTTGAACCACGACTACTCCAGTATGCTCGATGCCAACGGCACACAGCTGCAAACGGTCGGGAACCACTGGAAACTCTCACAGGCACTGGGCAACCAGACCCGGAACAAACTCGACCGCCGAGGTACCTGTCTGGCATGTCACAAAGAGATGCCAAGTGAAGACCTCGCTGTTTCCCTGCTGGTACATACGGCAAAGTATGCCGGTGTCAACATTGACAACCGTATGCACAAAACACTGGTGAACAAAAGTATCTTGCTCAGTGCATGGGTGCAGGTACTTGGCGGTCTGCTTGCGGGGGCACTCATCGTGTTCTGGTGGTTCAGACGCAAACAACAAACAAAATAAAGGAGAAAACAATGACCATAACCAAACGTGTCACATTTATCGCAAAAGAGGGGTGCGAGGAGAAGATGAAAGAGCTGCTCAGTGCCATGGTGGTACCGAGCAAGGCAGAGAAGGGATGCATTTTTTATGAGATCTTTCAGTATGAGAACAATCCGCGAAAGTTCATGGCAGTAGAGACATGGGAGAATGAGGCAGCCTTGGACGGACACAAAGCTTCGGCACACTATGCGGTCTACAAATCAAGCTATGAGCCCTACTGTGAGCACAAATATACCGATGAACTGATCGTACTGGGGTAGAGATGGAGAATCTCTGGAATGAAACGGAAGCGGCATCATGCAGCAGTGATCTGGACCTAAGGGTCTACACTTCCAACCTGCTTGGACGCAGTGATGATCTGGTATTGCACGGCGGTGGGAATACATCGGTCAAAAGTGTGGTAGAGGGAGAGGAGATCCTCTTTGTCAAAGGGAGCGGGTGGGACCTTGTCTCCATTAAAGCTGAAGGCTTCGCACCTGTGAAGCTTGAGGTGCTTAAGCAGATGGCGACCCTGGAGCGTCTGAGCGATACGCAGATGGTCGCTCAGCAGAAAGCGGCGATGATCGACAAAAGTGCCCCCAACCCTTCGGTAGAGGCGATCTTGCATGCGATCATCCCTTTCAAGTTCGTCGACCATACCCATGCCGATGCGGTGGTGACGCTCTCAAACTCCCTGTACGGAGAGCAGCTGATCTCTGAGATCTTTGATGATTTTCTCATCGTACCCTATGTAATGCCCGGCTTTGTGCTGGCGCAGAAGATCCATGAGATGACACAATCAGGGTTTGAGTGGGAGAAGTGCGGCGGGATCATCTTGCACAACCATGGTATTTTTACCTTTGATGACGATGCCAAGCGCTCTTATGAGAAGATGATAGAGGCAGTCAGCCGTGCCGAGGCGTACCTCGATGCGCATGCTCCGCTGCAGCTGGATGAAGCAATACCCAAAGCATACCCTTTCGAGAGGCTTGGGGAAGCGGTTTCCAGAGTAAAAGGGGTTGATGTAGTCATGAAAACAGATCAGAGTCCGCTGGCGCTAACCTATGCATCCAAGCCGGATCTTGAAACATTTGCGACACGCAGCGTGCTGACCCCTGAGCACATTATCCGTACCAAGCGGACACCACTGGTACTTGAGGGCGAAGATATGGAAGCTGCGCTTGATACGTATGTAGATGCCTATAAAGCCTACTTCAACCGCTATGCGACCGATGAGGTGATGCTCAACCCCGCACCCAACTATGCGGTCATCAAAGATGTCGGGGTAGTGATGTTCGGGAAAAATGAAAAAGAGGCGTCGGTGATGGCGGACATTGTCTCCCATACGATGCGTGCGGTACTCAGAGCCGATGCACTTGGTGATTACCGAAGCATCGGTGAAGCGGAGAGCTTTGCGATGGAGTACTGGGAACTTGAACAGGCAAAACTGAAAAAGCAGGAGTAGCGGATGCAGTATCTTATGGCGATCGATGCGGGTACGGGCAGTGTCCGTGCGGTGATCTTCGATGCGAACGGGAAGCAGATCTCGGTAGGACAGCGTGAATGGGTGCATTTTGAAGAGGAGGGGGTTGCCAACTCCATGACCTTTGATGTGGTACACAACTGGGAACTGACCGCAGTGGTTATTCGCGAAGCGATCACACATGCAGGCATCAGCGGTGATGAGATCGCTGCGGTAAGTGCGACCAGTATGCGTGAGGGGATCGTTGTCTATGACGAGAACGGCAAGGCGCTCTGGGGTGTTGCCAATGTCGATGCCAGAGCGGATGCCCAGGTGCACTATCTCAAAGATGCATTCGATGCGATGGAGGCGGAAGACTATGCCATGAGCGGACAGACCTTTGCCCTGGGTGCACTGCCCAGACTGATGTGGCTGAAGACCCACCGTCCCGAGATCTATGAAAAGATGCGCAGGGTCTCGATGATCGGTGACTGGGTGCTTGCCTCACTGTGCGGCACAGTTGCGACCGATCCGAGCAATGCGGGGACGACAGGGATCTTCTCTTTGAAAGAGAGACAATGGGCGCCGCAGATGGCAGCACGTGTGGGGATCAAGGATGATATCTTCCCGCCTGTACTGGAACCCGGATGCGTGATGGGAACAGTCTCCCCCGAAATGGCAGTACAAACAGGGCTCTCAACACAGACAAAGGTGGTGATGGGCGGCGGTGATGTCCAGCTTGGTGCTGCCGGTCTGGGTGTGGTCAAAGAAGGGCAGGTCGCCATACTGGGCGGTTCGTTCTGGCAGCAGGTGGTCAACATTAAAAGCAGTATCGTGCCACCCGAAGATATGAGCGTACGGGTCAACCCGCATGTTATAGACGGGCTCTCGCAGGCAGAAGGGATCACCTTCTTCTCAGGGCTTATCATGCGCTGGTTCAGAGATGCGTTCTGTGATATGGAAAAACACGAAGCGGCAGAGCAAGGGGTGGATGTCTATGAAGTACTTGAAGCCAAAGCTGCCAAAGTGCCGGCCGGATCACACGGTATCCTCCCCATCTTCTCCGACAGTATGAAGTACGGCAAGTGGTACCATGCCGCCCCCTCGTTCATCAACCTCTCCATCGACCCTGAAGTGTGCAACAAAGCCTCCATGTTCCGAAGTCTGCAGGAGAATGCCTGTATCGTCTCTGCGATCAATCTGGAGAAGGTCAAAGCCTTTACGGGGCTTGATTTTGAAGAGATCGTCTTTGCCGGAGGTGCGAGCAAAGGGGCGCTTTGGTGCCAGATCCTTGCCGATGTGACCGGATGCCGCATCAAAGTGCCTGAAGTCAAAGAGGCGACCGCACTTGGCGCTGCAATGTGCGCGGCTGTGGGTGCGGGATTGTATGAAAGCATTGAATCTGCAAGCGATGCATGGGTGGCATGGGAGCATACCTATCTTCCAAATGGTGAAAATACGACAACCTATGAAACGGTGAAAAAACGGTGGCAGCAGGTGTATGAGAAGCAGCTGGCATTGGTGGATGAGGGGTTGGTCGAGGCGATGTGGAAGGCACCGGGAGTTTAGGTATAATATATAAATTAGCAAAAAAGGAATGGGATGTTTAATGGGAAAAATATACTTATTACAGGAGGGACTGGCAGTTTTGGTAAAAAATATACGGATGTCCTTCTTCGAAAGTATAAACCAAACAAGATCATCATCTACAGCCGGGATGAACTAAAACAATACGAGATGGCACAGGAGTTCAGTCATTCCTGTATGCGGTACTTTATTGGAGATGTGCGTGATGGTGCACGTTTGAAAGAGGCAATGTATGAAGTGGATTATGTGATCCATGCTGCTGCGTTGAAGCATGTGCCTGTGGCTGAGTATAACCCTATGGAGTGTATTAAAACCAATATTGACGGGGCACAGAATGTCATAGAGGCCTCTTTGGCATGCAACGTAGAGAAAGTGATCGCACTTTCGACAGATAAAGCGGCAAACCCGATCAATCTGTACGGAGCAACGAAACTGGCTTCAGACAAGTTGTTTGTAGCGGCCAACAATATGGTAGGGAAGAGAAGAACCCGGTTTGCGGTGGTACGTTACGGTAATGTGACAGGGAGTCGAGGATCTGTCATCCCCTTTTTTAAAAAACTGATTGCCAATGGTGCCACGGAACTGCCTATCACTGATGAAAAGATGACACGCTTTTTTATCACATTGGAAGATGGTGTGAATTTTGTGCTTAAAAATTTTGAGCGGATGTATGGTGGTGAGATATTCATTCCTAAAATACCTTCAATGTATATTA
>Ga0256843_1001395_pt1 | contig 19140 bp, 30 predicted proteins | sample AlvinellametaG_FD_191572 | JGI IMG/M metagenome (GOLD analysis project Ga0256843, IMG submission 191572) | Pompeii worm associated microbial communities from hydrothermal vent at the East Pacific Rise, Pacific Ocean - Alvinella | ecosystem: Host-associated > Annelida > Integument > Unclassified ... | reverse complement strand
GAATAAAATTCTTTCAGTAGCAGTAGTTTTACCAGCATCAATATGGGCAATAATCCCGATATTTCTGATCTTATCTAAAGGAGTAACTTTAGCCATCGTAATAATATTAAAATTTAAAAATATTTTTTGTAAAAACTCAAATATAATCCATTTGTTACTTTTCCTTATTTAAAGCGAAAAATATTGACAAATAGACTTCTTTTTGGTTTGTGCGTGGATTTTACTTATTAGTTTTTATAAGTCAAATGTTTTTTATGGCACAATAAAAGCATAAAATACAATAATTTTATGCTTTTATTTATATGTTTTCAATTTTTAGATTGTCAATTGATTTTTTTACTTCTGATAGAATAAAATTACTAATATTTTTAGATTTTGATTCTGATATAGATATATTTATTTCATTTAAGAAGAAACTAAATACTTTACTTGTATAGCTTAATAATATTATCTCATCTTCTATTAATAATTTTTTTAATTTAATTGTTTGAATATTTGAATATTCTAAAGTGACACTGTCTGTAATATCTTCAACCCAGTAATTAATCCTAGTTCTTATTTCAGGATTTATTTTACTATCATTGAATTCTTCTTGTTTATTATTTTTATTATATTCAAAATTAATTAATTCTTTATTTGAGGTTTCTCTTATTTTATTGCTTATATCTGTATTTATTAAAGATAATATTCATAAAACAAAATTTGAAGGATATCATTCATGAATTGCAGGGAAAAGTGTTTCTAAAATAGTATCATATTTTTTATCAACAATTATTTTTACCAAAAAACCAGCTAAAAGAAAATCATATTTTTTAGCTTTTTTTTCATCTTTTTTTGTTTTTTGAATTTGAGCTTGAGCTTTTTTAGATGATTCTTTATATTTTTCAGAACTTTCTTTACTTGCTTCAGCTGTATTTCATCAACTTTCAGAGGAATCTATATCTGGAATATATTCTTCTAAACCCATTGTTTTTAATTATAAATAATTTATATATAATAAGTTTATCATTTTTTTCTTAAAAAACAAAAAAAGAGTTTTTAAAACTCTATTTTTATGCATCTGTGAATTCAATTATTATCCTTAAAAATATTAAATTTTAGATTTAATTTATTTAAATATTTTTCACTATATTCTTTTTGATCAAATCAAATTTCTATAAATAAAATTAAAGAATCAATATTTTTTATATTTTTTAATTGTTGTACTTCTCTTATTAGTTGTTCATATAATTCAAATCAAGTGTTTTTTCATCAATATAATGCTAATGCTGGTTCAAATTGCATTGTTTCTTCATCAATATTCTCAAAATCATTGTCTTTTATGTATGGAAGATTTGCAGTAATTATTACATTCTTTTTTAAATCATAACTATTATCAGATAATATATTTTTTAGTAAATCTCAGTTGATTTGTTTTATTTTTTTCTCTAAATTATGATTTATTATATTTTTTTTACTTATATCTAATGCATTTTTAGATATATCTATTACATAACAATTATTTACTTTATTAGTATTTTTAACAATTGATATAGGTATACAACTACTTCATGTTCCAACATCTATTAATGTTATTCATTCATAGTTTATTATACTATCAATAGCCTTATCTACCATTATTTCTGTATCATCTCTTGGTATAAGTACTCTAGAATCTACATAAAAATCAAGTGAATAAAACTCTGCATTTTTAATAATATATTCTAATGGTTCTCAGTTTGAAAGTCTATAAAAAGCATTTTTAATCTCTTTTAAGTACTCTTCATCTATTTCATCTAGCAAAAAGAACTGACTTTTAGATAAACCAGTTATTTTTATTATTATTTTTTCTATTTTTTTAGAGTCTATTTGAAATTCTCTTCAATATTTATATAGATCATTTTTTTTCATATAAATAATATTATTTATTTATTATTTCTAATGCTTTATTTACTGTAGTTTTAATACATGCATTTATACTTTCCTGGCTTATTTCTGAATTATTAGGATGTATAGTTTTAATATTTGATATTATTTGATTAACTAAATCAGTTAAATGTATTTCTTTACTAGTTTCTACTTCTGGATAAAGCTCTTTAATTTTTCATAGTATACTTACTTCTTTTAATGGCATATCTTTATAATTATTTTATATTAGACAGTAATGATACAAAAAAAAAACTAGAAGTCAATCTTCTAGTTTTCAAATTTCTTTTTATTAAATATTTGTACTGTAAAATATAGTATTATAGCTAAGTATACTATTGAATATACGCTATTGAATAGGAAAAATTTATATGTAAAGCTTGAAAAACTTCATATAATATCTTTTATATTTAAGGCTTCAAATGGAGGTAATAATAATTCTATTCATTGGGATAAATATATAAGTATAGCATCTTTTGATCTATTTGCCATATCAAGTAATATAGAATAACTATGGCTTAAGAAATATATACTTAGTGAAACTAATATAGTAAGTATATTAGACATAAATGTTGAAAAGAAGAATACTAAACTAAGAAGTATTTCTAATTTAAAAAATGTAAAAAGTAATGAAAATAGTATTAATGTTGTTATTTCAATATCTTTAGCAAATAATACTGCTAAAAATAAAATAGATTGAAATAAAATTATTAAGAATATAGTTCAACTAAATCATATAAATTTTCATAGTATAAATTCATATCTTTTAATAGGTTTACTTAATATTAAAAAAATAGTTTTTCATTCTATTTCATTAAAAAGTAATTGTGAACCAACAAATAAAACTCATACCAGTCCAAATATTTCAATCATTGCTAATCAAAAATCTACTATTACTTTGTTATCATCTCATATTGTTAATTGTCATAATAAGACAGAAAATAATATGAACACAAAAGCAAAAAATAGAATTAAGTATAAAAATTTATTTCTTACTATTTCTTTAAAAGTGTTTAATGCAATATTTAGCATATATTAAAATTTATGATTTAAAAAGTCTTTATTTCAATTTATAAATGAGAGTATATCCATACTCTTTTTTCATTCAAGTTTAACTTGTTTTAAAAGAATGATTTTATTATCTAATGTTATTACTCAGATATTTTTTTTATCTATTTTAATTACATCTCATATTTTTCATTCAGTAGTATTTTTTATTATTTCTATTTTTTCTAGATTTAATTTTTTATCATTAAGATAAGTATAAATTCAAGGCCAATTGTGATAAGCTCTATATTTATTATATATATCCTTTGCTGAATCTTTTTTGAAATTTATTTCTCAGTCTTCTTTAGAAATCTTATTACAATATGTGGCTTCTGAATTATTTTGTTTTTTTCATTTAATCTCTCATTTAATTACTCATTTAAGAGTTTTTATTAGTAGGTTTGGTCCTATTTTTTCAAATTTTTTAAATATGTCTTCAGTAGTGTCTAGATTGTCTATTTTGACTTTTTCTATGTCTAATATATCTCATTCGTCCATTGCTTCAGACATAAACATAATTGTTAATCAAGTTTCTGTATCTCAATTTTTAATTGCTTCTTGAATAGGACTAGCTCATCTATATTTTGGAAGAATACTACCATGAATATTTATACATCAGTATTTTGGTGCATCTAGAACTTCTTTAGGAACTATTTTTCAATACGCTACTACAACTATAAAATCAAATCATTCTAATTCTTTAAAAAATTCAGTATTATTTTTAAATTTTTCAGGTTGTAATACTTTTATATTATTTTCTAGAGCTATTTCTTTTACAGGTGTAGCTGTTATTACTTTTTTCCTTCAAATTGGTTTATCGGGTTGAGAAACGACTAATCATACTTCTATATCTTTATTCTCAAGTATTCATTTAAGGGTATTTTTAGAAAATTCTCATGTTCAAAAAAAAGCTATTTTCATTTTTATTTCGTTATTGTTATAAATTGTTCTATTCAATTATTTTCAAAATATAGATTGATTTCATTTTCAGATAGTTTTGTTCATCAATTATAAAACTCTTTAGTTCAGCCTATGTTTTTAATAGTTAATTCTTCTATATCTGTTCATCAAATAGGTTCTATTCTTATTAAGTTAACTATATTGTTTTTCTTTATTGATACATTGTCTTCAGAAAAGTAATGTAGTTCTATTTCGTTTAAAATTTCTCAAGAAAGAGTAGATTTGATTTTATAATAAGGGTCGGTATTAAAAGAAAAAGCTATATTTGATCAATATTGTATTTCTTCATTTAAGAATAATTTATATTTTTTATATAATTTAAGAGTTCATGTATAGGCAGTATTTTCTCAGCCAATAATAATATTTCAATTAAAATTATTTGTATTAAAGTTTTCTAATCTTTGATAATATTTTATATCAAAATTATTTAAATATGTTATATATCATCAGCTTAAAGTTGATGTATTAAGATTTATTTCATAATCAAATGTATCATATTTTTTTACATCATTATCTAGTTTTGATAAATCATCTTCAATTACTTGTAATTTTTGACTTAATTCTCTATTTTTTACAAAATCTATAAAATAAAAAACTGATCAAGCTGTAATTAATGTCATTATAGAAATAACTACTATTAATTCTATTAATGTAAATGCTTTTGTTAATGATTTCTTCATTTTTTATTTTTTTATAATTAATGCTTCCACTATTTTATTTATAAAAATTACAACTACAACTATTATAAGAAAAACAATAATTTTTCATGTTTTATCTAAGAATAAAGCTGTTAATCAAAATAAAAATGATAGTGAATATACTAATGCTAATACTTTATTTTTAGTTAATCATATATCTAATAACCTATGATGAAGATGTGTAAAATCTCACTCAAGAGGGTTTTTTTTGTTTAATAATCTTTTGATGATTACATAGATTGCATCAACTGAATATATTCAAAAAACTACAAGAACAGTAGCTATTTTTCATCATGCTATTATTGCTAATGTTGCTAGCATAAATCATAAAAACATAGTACCAGAGTCTCACATAAGTATTTTTTCTCTTACATCAAACCACCAAAATGGAATTATTATTCAAACTAAAATAATTGAAATTCACATTATAAATTGAGCATTTTTTAGAAGAGCTTCAGTGTTATCTTTATTAAATAATATTATTCATAATAAAAATAATATGAAAAATGATATTATAGATAGTCATGAAGTGTTTCATTGTATTCAATCTGTCCAATTAAGAGCATTAAATACAAAAACATACCATAAAATGGTGAAAAATAGTGGAATTAAATAAATAGTATGATTAAAAATTTCTATATAATGAGTTTCTAGATTAGCAATTCATCAAAAAATATTACTAATATATCATATTTTTATAGATGTTATTCATATGACAGCTCATATAATTATTTGAAAAACAAGTCTTATTTTTGCACTTACATTTGCTCTGTCATCAATAAAACTAATAATAGTTATTAAAAATCAAAAAATCCATATTAATCACAATTTATAATTATAATCTATAGTGAAAAAACTAATTAAAAAAAATGAGATAAAAAAGACTACTCACATAGAATATGGTATTGGTTTTCTTTTTAATCAATATTTTTTTGGATTGTCTAAAATTTTAAGTTTATAAAAAAGCTTACTAAATCATATTATTAGTAATAATGAAGTAATTATTGATAGTCAGAAGATTAATAAATATTCTAAAATCATTTTAAATATATTTTTTAATTAATTTTAAATAGTATATAAATACTGTAAAAGGTAATAATGTATAACTTAAGTCTGTTCATATTATGTTTCAATTTATAAATCAGCTATATAACATAAATGCTGATCATAAAAAAATTAAAAATATTCATAAAAGATTTCAAAAATATTTAAATTTATCATTTTGTAACATCAATGAAATAGGGAAAATAATAAATCACAATATTTGGATTAAGGTTGATATATTTTTAATTAATCATAGATAATAATATAAAATTAATACAATTATTCAAATAGATGACATAAAAATAGTATTTAACCATTTTGTATTTGGTTTAAATCATTTTATAATTGGCCAAAAGAATAAAATTTGTGGCACTAGATAACTCCATTTTCAAGAAGTCATTCATGTGTACATTCAAATAAGTCAAAAAATTACAAAACTTCATATTTGAGAATATAGAGCTTTTTTATCTTCTTTTTTACTATAAAAATCTCACATCATCATTACGCAGACATCTCATAAAAAATGAAACATAAAAACCAATGATACTTCTAACAAGCTTCAACTATTTGTTTTATATATGATAAATAGTGAAATTATAAATAATATATAAATCCACCAATTTTGTTTTGAAAATTGCTTTATTTCTTTTAGAAAAATATTCATAACTATTATTTGTAAATAAAAAGAGATGATTTTTCATCTCTTAGAATTGTTCATTTAGTTTTAATTTTGATTGATAAAACATTCTACTTGAACTTACTCAAAATCTTTGAGCTGCGATTCTATCTATTCACATACCAAATGCAAAACCAGAATATTCTTCAGGGTCTACTCAAGCATCTTTTAATACTTTTGGATGAACCATTCATGCTCAAAGTAATTCAACCCAACCTGTAGCAGAACACATTTTACAATTTTCTCATTTTACTTTACCACTTCATTTACATAATTGACAACTTATGTCTATCTCGGCACTTGGCTCTGTAAAAGGGAAAATACTTGGTCTAAATCTTACTTCTGTAGATTCTCAAAGTAATTTTTTCATAGCAGTGTCTAGTGTCCATTTAAGATCACCAAATGTTACTCATTTTCAAACTACTAATCATTCTAATTGATAGAAATTACAAGTATGTCTAGCATCTTCTTGTTCATATCTAAATACTCTACCTGGAACAATTATTTTAATAGGCAATTCTCATTTTAACATTGTTCTAATTTGAACAGGACTAGTGTGAGTTCTTAATAGATTTTTTTTACCAGGTTCCTTTTCTTTATTTATATCGTCACTTACCCAAAAAGTATCCCAAACATCTCTTGCAGGATGATTATCAGGTATATTTAGTTTATCAAAATTATGAGTTTCATCTTCTACTTGTGGCCCATCTTCTATTTTAAATCCAAGAGAAATAAATATTTCTTCAAGAAGGTTTGAAGTAATGCTAATAGGATGTTTATGTCATTTGTCTTTTGAAGGATATTCTGCAGTAACATCTATTTGCTCTTCTTCTTCCATTTTAGCAAATTGAGCTTCTTTAATTTCTTCTTCTTTCTTACTTACTTCTTCACTAATAAAAACTTTTAATTTATTAGCTTCTGGTCAGATTATTTTTTTATCTTCATTTGATAAATCTTTGATACCTTTTAAAATATCATTTAATTTACCTTTTTTCCCAAGAAAATCTTTTTCAAGTATTTCAAGTTCTTCAGTAGAATTTATAGCTTTGATACTTTCAATAAATTCATTTTTTAAATTTGCTAATTGTTCTTTCATTTTTTATATTTAATTTAATATTTGTATGAATTATAGAGAAAGACTTATATAAATCAATCTAATTATATATTTTTTGTTCTAAATTTTTATCTTATCTCCTACCTTTATATATATAATAAAATAAATATAAAAATTTTCTTTTGACAATTAATAACTATTTTATATAATCACGAAGCTTTTAAGGAATTATCCGAAAAGTTTTTGAAGAGGTTAAGTTAGACTCCATTTGAATAAAGGGAAGTTTAACCTCTAACTTTAATTTTGTAAACATATTTTTATATGGCTTGAATTATAGCTACAAAGTTAGAAATGACTAGAGTGATAAAAGGAGACAGATTTGTTCCTATTACACTTCTAAAAGTTCCAACTCTAAAAGTAGTATGATTTAAAACTCTTGAAAAAGATGGTTATAAAGCTATAATCGTTTGAGTTTTAAACAAAAAAGTTGAAGATTCTACTCTAGCTGAATGAAAAACTACTTTAAATAAAAGTGATTTTTCTAAAATAGTAGAATTTCCAGTATCTGATGAAGATATTGAAAAATATAGCGCTTGAGACACTCTTTCATTAGACGTGTTAGAAGGTGATATCAAAGTATCTATTGAATGATTTTCAAAATGAAAATGATTTACAGGTGCAATGAAAAAACATAATTTCCATGGTGGTCCTGGTGGTCACGGTTCAAAATTCCATAGAGCTCTTGGTTCTATCGGTAATAGAAAACCTACGAAAGTACATAAAGGGAAAAAGATGCACGGTCATCACGGTAATACTAAATTTACTGTTAAAAAAGTTCCAGTTGAACTAGTTAACAAAGAAATTAGCGTTGTTGGTGTTAGATGAGCAGTTCCTGGATGAAGAAATTCATTCGTAAATATTATTTTTTAGTTATTAATACATACTCTAATGAAGACTAATTTATTCGATCAAAAAGGTAAATCAGTTTGAGAAATCGAACTAAATGATTTAGTATTTTGATTAGAACTTAATGAAGGACTTATTCACAGAGCTTTAGTATATCAACTAGCAAATAATAGAATGGTAGTTGCTCATACTAAAACAAGATGAGAAAGAAGAGGTTCAACAAGAAAGATTTATAGACAAAAAGGTACAGGTAGAGCTAGAATGGGTTCAAACAGATCTCCTATTAGGAAAAAAGGTTGAGTTGCATTCGGTCCTAGAAATACTGTAAACTTTACAATTTCTATGAATAGAAAAGAAAGAAGAAAAGCATTATTTAGTGTTTTATCTTCAAAACTAGCTAACAATGATTTAATTGTTGTAGATAAAATTGAATTCAAAGAAGCTAAAACTAAAAATATGGCAGAAGTTTTTACTAAACTACCATATAATGAAAAAGCTTTATTGGCAATTCCAGCTAAAAATGAAATGATTGAAAAATCTGCAGCTAATTTACCATATGTAAAAGCTATACTTGTAGATTATTTAAATATCAAAGACTTACTTAAATATAAAACATTAGTTTTATTAAAAGATTCTTTAGGTAATTTAGATAAACTTACTAAATAATTTACTCTAAAATATATAAAATATGAGAATTTTTAGAATTTTAAAAAAACCAATCACTACTGAAAAAACTTCAGTTTTAGAAATGGCTAATAATACATATGTATTTGAAGTTGATTCTAGTGCAACTAAAATTGATATTAAAAAATCAGTTATGGAATTGTACAAAGTTGAAGTTGCTTCTGTTAACACTTTACATACAAGAGAAAAATTTAAGTATGGAAAGAAAAGATGAATGCAATTAAGAAAAAGATCTACTAAAAAAGCTTACGTAACTTTAAAAGATACTAAAGCTAAAATTGATTTTTCTGTTATAAAATAATTATTTTTTAAAAATATTAACAGTGGGAATAAGAAAATTTAAACCTACCACTCCTGGTAGAAGATGAATGACAGTTAATACGTTTGAAGAAATTACTACTTCAACTCCGTATAAACCACTTACTATAAAATTAAAAAAACATTCAGGTAGATGAAATACTTGAAGAATTACAGTAAGACACCAATGAGGTGGTCATGCACAAAAATATAGACTAGTTGATTTTTTCCAAGTTGATAAAAAAGGTATCGAAGCTAAAGTTGAAACTATAGAATACGATCCATATAGATCAGCATGGATTTCATTAATATGTTATAAAGATGGTGAAAGAAGATATGTACTTGCTCACTCTGAAATGAAAGTTTGAGATAAAGTAATTACAGATGATAAAACTCCACTTGAAGTTGGGAACAGAATGTTAGTATCTAATATTCCAACTGGACTACAAGTTTATAACTTAGAACTAATAGTTGGACAATGAGCTTCAACAATTAGATCTGCAGGTAGTTATGGTACTATTTACTCTCAAGAAGGTGAATATACTCAAGTTAAATTACCTTCAGGTGAAATCAGACTAGTTAATAAAAATTGTTTCGCAACATTAGGTCAAGTATCTAACACTTACCATAACCAAGTTGTTATTGGTAAAGCAGGTAGATCTAGATGGATGTGAGTTAGACCAACTGTAAGATGAAAATCTATGAATCCAGTTGATCATCCACATGGTGGTTGAGAAGGAGCTTCACCAATCGGTATGAAAGCACCAAAAACTCCATGGGGTATGCCAGCTTTAGGGTATAAAACTAGAAGTAGAAAAAATACTACATCTAAATGGATCCTTAAAGATAGAAAAGGTAAACTAATGAATAAATAATAAGTATTATTAATTTAATACTTATTAATTACAAACTATATAACTTAAAACTAACTTATGACAAGAAGTTTAAGAAAATGACCATACATTGACGAAAGACTATTAAAAAAAGTTGTAGCAATGAATGAATCATGAAAAAAAGGTGTAATTAAAACTTGGTCAAGAGCTTGTACAGTTATTCCAGAATTTGTAGGACACACATTTGGTGTTCACAATGGTAAAGTACACACTCCAGTTTTTGTTACAGAAGATATGGTATGACACAAATTATGAGAATTTTCTATGACTAGAACATTCAGAGGTCATGCTTGAAAAAAATAGGCCCACGAGCTAGATTTATCTAGCCATCCCTGAAAGATTGGGAAATAATTTTATTATTTATAGCCAAAACTCGCTTATGAAAGCATATGGAAAAAATATAAGAATTTCTCCAAAAAAATTAAGAGTTATTGCTGAAATTGTTAGAGGGCAAGATGCTTGAGAAGCTTTAAGTTTCTTAAAATTCGCTCCTAAAAAATGAGCTGACTTATTATATAAAATTTTAGCTTCTGCTGTTGCAAATGCTGAAAATAATGATAATCAAAAAGTTGATACATTATATATAAGTTCTCTTAGTATTGATAAAGGAATTGTTTATAAAAGATGAAATGCTGTCTCTAGAGGTAGATCTCATCCAATTCTAAAAAGAACTTCTAATATTAGATTAGAATTACAAGTAAAATAATTACTGGTAGAATAGCTCCGATTAAATTTAGAGTTATTAATTATAATTATTAATAAATATAACAAATGGGACACAAAGTTAATCCTATAGCATTTAGAATACCATATATTAAAACATGGAAATCTACTTGGTATGAAGATAAAAAATCATATAAAGATTCTTTAGGACTAGATGTAAAAGCTAGAACTATCCTAAGTAAAGAATTAACAGGAGTACCTTTAGGGGATATTCTAGTTGCTAGAAATACTAATACAATTGAAGTAGTTGTTTATACAGCTAAAGCTTCATTAATATTAGGAAAAACTGGTGAAAATAAAGAAAGATTACAAACTTTATTATCAAACAAACTTTGAACAAAAGTAAGTTTAGAAATTAGAGATGTTAAAAATCCTGATTTAAATGCTAAAATTGTATGATTTAATGTAGCTAATCAAATAGAAAAAAGAATGCCTTATAAAAGAGCAATCAAACAAGCCATTCAAAAAACTATGGAAAAAGGTGCTAAATGAATTAAAATCAAAGTAGGTTGAAGACTTAATTGAGCTGAAATCGCTAGAAAAGAAACTTTTAAAGAAGGTAATATTCCTACTCAAACAATCAGAGCTGATATAGATTATACTACTGTTAGAGCTGAAACTGTTTATGGAACTATCGGACTTAAAGTTTGGATCTATAAATGAGACATTTATAAAAAATAAAAAATTTGACAAATCAAATTTTTTTATATACTAATTGTACTAAAAAATGTTACAACCAAAGAAAACTAAATATAGAAAAACCTTTAGATGAAGATTAAAAGGGAAGGCTATCAAATGATCTACTATTGCATTCGGTGATTACGCTATGAAATGTACTACTAGAGGATTTATAACTTCAAGACAAATCGAATCTGCAAGAAGAGCTATGGTTAGAGCCATTAAAAGATGAGGTAAAATCTGGATAAGAATTTTTCCTGACAAAGCTTTTACTGCTAAACCATTAGAAGTTCCAATGGGTTGAGGTAAATGATCTGTAGAAATGTATAGAGCTCCTGTAAAACCTGGTAGAGTGTTATTTGAAATAACATGAGTTACACCAGAAGTTGCAAGGGAAGCTTTTAGACTGGCTTCTTACAAATTGCCTGTTAAAACTAAAATAATAGTTGATTAATCATTTTAAAAAATGAAAGAAATAAAAGATTTAAAACTACAAGAATTAGGAAAACTTACAAAATTAAGTGAAAAAGAGTTAAGAGCTGAACTTACTAGATCATCTAAGGAATTATTTTCTGCAAGAATGAAAAAAGAAGTTGGTGAATTAAAACAAACTCACTTAATAAAAGCTCTTAGAAGGTATATTGCACAAATAAACACTGTTGCAAAAGCTAATGGTTTAAATGTAGGTTAATTATTTTTAATTAAACAAAGTTTATGAGAACTAAAAAAGGTGTGGTTACAAGCACTAAAATGGATAAAACAATCGTTGTATCTGTACATACTTATAAAAGTGATTCTAAATATAAAAAAAGATTTAGAGTAACTAAAAAGTTTTATGCACATGACGAAAATAATACTTGCTCAGAATGAGATCAAGTTACAATTATAGAAACTAGACCAACATCTAAATTAAAGAGATGGTCATTAGTTGAAAAAGCATAGTTAATTTAACTTTTAAGAATTGATATCTTATGATACAAACAGAATCAAGACTAGCTGTTACTGATAACTCTTGAGCTAAAGAAGTATTATGTATTAAAGTACTTTGAGGTTCACATAGAAGATATGCTTCTATTTGAGATATTATAGTTTGTACTGTTAAAAAAGCTGCTCCAGATGGTGCAGTTAAAAAGAAAAAAGTAGTAAAAGCTGTAGTAGTTAGAACTTCTAAAGAAGTAAGAAGAAAAGATGGTTCATATGTTAGATTTGATGATAACGCTTGCGTAATTATTGATGATAATAATGCTCCTAGATGAACTCGTATATTTGGACCTGTTGCTAGAGAATTAAAAGCAAAAGGATTTCAAAAAATAATGAGTTTAGCTCCAGAAGTTTTATAATTAATATTAATAAAAATTATGAAAATTAGAACTTGAGATAAAGTTATAGTAATGTCAGGTAAAGAAAAAGATAGAGGTGTAGAAGCTGAAGTTTTAAAAGTATTTACTGACAACGGTAAAATCATTGTAAAATGAGTTAACGTTGTTACTAGACATCTAAAAAAACAATGAACTACTCCTGGTCAAATTGTAAAAATGGAAAAAGCTATTGATGCATCTAATGTAATGTTAGTTTGTCCATTTACAAATAAACCTACTAGAGTTGGATTTGTTACAATTGAAGAAAAAGGAAAAAGTAAAAAATTTAGATTTTCAAAAGTTGCTGTAAAAGAAAACAAAGGAGATGCTAAAAAATTTATTATAAAATAGTTTATAATTTACTTATATTATAAATACAAAAATGTTAAAAGAAAAATATTTAAAAGAAATTGTTCCAGCACTAAAAGAAAAACTATGAACATCTAATGTTATGGAAGTTCCAAAATTAGAAAAAATAGTTTTAAATATGTGAATTTGAACATATGTTAGATCTGGAAACAAAGATTTTTCATCTCTAGAAGAACATTTATCACTTATAGCTGGTCAAAAATGTACAGTAAGATACGCTAAAAAAGCAATATCAAACTTTAAATTAAGAGCAGGTATGCCAGTTGGTTTAAGCGTTACTCTAAGAGGGGATGCTATGTATAATTTCTTAGACAAATTAATTAATGTTGTTTTACCTAGAGTAAGAGACTTTAGATGAATCAATAAAAAATGATTTGATAACCAAGGGAATTATAACTTCTGAATAAAAGAACACTCTATTTTCTTAGAAGTTCCTCAAACAGATGTAGTAAAAAACCACGGGTTACAAATAACAGTTAAAACAACTGCTAAAGACAAAGAAGCTTGAAGAGAATTACTTACACAAATGGGATTCCCATTTGCTAAATAAAAGTTTACTTTAATAAGAATAAGATAATGGCTAGAAAAGCTAAAATTGCTAAAGCAAATAGATTAAAAAAGACATTTTTACAAGCTATTGCTGATGGTAGAAAACCTAAAGAAGCTACAAAAGTTTTTAACTGTTGTAGTATCTGTGGTAGAACTAGATGATATCTTGGTAAATTCGATATTTGTAGAATTTGTTTTAGAGAAAAAGCTAATGCAGGTGAATTACCAGGTGTTAGAAAATCTAGTTGGTAAGAGAGAAATAGTTTAAATAAATTTAATTTATTAATTTATATGTTATGATAATAGATCCAATCGGAGATTTATTAACAAGAATTAGAAATGCTTATATGGCAAGAATTGTTGAAGTTAAACTTCCTCACTCTAAATTAAAAGCCGATATTGCAAGAATTCTTAAGAAAAATAAATATATTGCAGACTTCGAAATTATTGACGAATGAAACAATAAAAAATCAATCAGTTTAACTCTAAATGATGTAAGAATAACTAAATATGTTCCTACTCTTTCTAGAATTAGTAAACCTGGTCAAAGAATCTATATTTGAGCAAAGGATATTAGAAAATCAAGAAATGGTCAAGGTATCTATATTGTTTCAACTCCAAAAGGTGTTGTTACTGGATATGAAGCTAGAAGTTTAAATGTTGGTGGAGAATTACTTTGCGAAGTATATTAATCATTTGATATTATAAACGAGAAATGATTTTAAATCATTGTTCCGATTTATATTTATAATTACACGAAAAAATGTCAAGAATTGGTAAAATGCCTATTGCATTAACAGAAAAAGTTGAAGTAACTATAGTTGACAACAATATTAAAGTAAAAGGACCTTTATGAGAATTATCTTTTGATTTTTCACCTAGAGTGAAAGTTGTTCAAGAAGAAAATTCTATAATTGTATCTCCAGCAGATGATTCTGCTAGTGCTTTATGGGGTACAACTAGATCAATTATTAATAATTTAGTTATTTGAGTTTCTGAAGGATTCAAAAAAAGTTTAGAAATCAACTGAGTTGGTTATAAATTTGAAGTTTCTGGTCAAAAACTTACATTAAGTATTGGTTTTTCACACAAAGTTGATGTTGCAGTTCCTGCAGGTTTAAAAGCTGAATTGGACGAAAAAGCTAAAAATGTATTACACATTTCTGGTATAGATAAACAATTAGTTTGAGAATTTGCATCTAAAATTAGAGCAAAAAAGAAACCAGAACCATATAAAGGTAAATGAATCAAATATGTTTGAGAACATATTAGAAGAAAAGCCGGTAAAACAGGTTCTAAATAAAATATTTAACTTATAATAATTGAAAAAATGTTACAAAAAACATTAAAAAGATTAAGAAGAAAAAATAGAATCAGAGCTAAAATAAGTTGAACTGCTAGTAGACCAAGATTAGCTGTATATAGAAGTAATAAAAACATCTATGCACAATTAATTGATGATACTACAGGAAACACATTAACTTCTTTTTCAGATTTAAAACTTGATAAATCAGGAACTAAAACTGAAATGGCTACGAAAGTAGGTGAAGAAATTGGACAAAAAATTTTAGATTTAAAAATCACTGAAATTCTATTTGATAGAGGTTGATTTGCTTACCATGGTAGAGTTAAAGCTTTAGCTGAAGGTGTAAGAGCAAAAGGACTTAAATTTTAATTAATTAATACTAATAAGTATGGCTTTTTCTGGAAAAGACAATAGAAAATGATGAAAATTTCAAAAACCAAGAAAAGAGTTCAAAGAAGAATTACTTGCTATTGATAGAGTAACTAGAGTTACTTCATGAGGTAGACAATTAAGATTCAGAGCTGTAATGGTTATTTGAGATGGAAAAGGTAGAGTTGCTTTAGGAACTTGAAAATCTTGGGAAGTAGTTGATGCAATTGCTAAAGCAATAGCTGATGCTAAGAAAAATCTAACTAATGTTAGAATTGAAAATGGTACTGTTCCTTATAATGTAGAAGCTAAATATAAAGCTGCTAAAATTATGGTTCATCCTGCTTCAGAAGGTACATGAATTATTGCGGGTTGAGCTGCCAGAAAAGTGTTGATGGTTGCTTGATATAAAGATATTCTTGCTAAAAGATATGGTTCTTCTAACCTAATTAATAATGCAAGAGCTACAATAAAAGCTTTATCTTCATTTAAATAATAAAAATATGTCGTCCTGAATTTAATTCAGGATCAAAAGCTGATTCTGGATTGATTTCAGAATGACATTATATATAAATAACCTTAAATAATTTTATGTTATCTTTAACAAATGTAAAACCTAATCAAGGATCTAGAAAAACTTTCAAAAGACTTGGTAGAGGTAATGGTTCAGGTAAATGAACTTACTGTGGTAGAGGATGTAATGGTCAAAATTGTAGATCAGGTGGTTGAGTAGCTGCTTGGTTTGAATGAGGACAAACTCCTTTATTTAGAAGAATGCCTAAATTAAAAGGGTTCTCTAATGCAAAATTTAAAACTGTTTACAACGTTATTAATATTTCTGATTTAGCAAAATTAGCTGAAAAAGGTATTACTACTATAAACAAAGAAGTATTACTAGAAAATAATATAGTTAGAAGAAAATCTCTTCCAATTAAATTATTAGGTCAAGGTGAATTAACTGCTAAAGTTACTGTTACTGTTGATAAAGCTTCTGCTATTGCTAAAGAAGCAATAGAAAAAGCTGGAGGTAAACTTGAAACTAAATAATATTAAGAAAAACCCCAACTTTTAAGTTTGGGTTTTTCTTTTTTTTATGTATAATATACTTAATTAATTTTATAAATATTTATAAATATGCTACATAGTATAAAATCGGTATTCGAAAATAAAGATATCAGAAAAAAAATTATAGCTACTCTACTTTTAGTGTTAGTATATAAACTTTTATCTGTAATTCCTGTTTATTGAGTTGATACTTCTAAATTAGCTGCAATTATGGAAGCTAATAAATGATTATCATTCTTTAGTGCATTAATGTGAGGTTGATTATCTAATTTTTCAATTATATTAATGGGATTATCACCATATATTAATGCAATGATCATCATTCAATTATTAGGAGTTATTGTTCCTAAAATTGGTGATTTACAAAAAGAAGGTGAAGCAGGTCAAAGAAAAATTACAAAATATACTAGATGGTTAACTCTTCCATTAGCATTTGTTCAATCTTATTGAATGATTGTATTAATGAATACATTAGCGTCAGGTACAATTATTGATATATCAGACAAACAAACAGTATTAATGGCAATGACAATTATTACTGCTTGAACGTTATTCTTAATGTGGTTAGGTGAAGTAATGACTGAAAATGGTATTGGTAATGGTATTTCTATTATTATTACTGCTTGAGTTTTATCTGCTGTTCCTGGTTCTATTATGGGACATATCTCAGGAGGTAATTATCCACTATTTGTAGGTTTAATTATTGCCACTTTAGTAATTATATATGTAATTATTAAATTTACGGAAGGTAATAGAAGAATTCCACTTATTTATACTAGAACTGGTAGAGAAGAAAAATCTTATTTTCCAATTAGAATAAATCAAGCAGGGATGATTCCAATTATCTTTGCTATATCATTAGTTACATTTCCAGCTATTATTGGACAAATTTTAACTTGAGATGGATCTGGTGCAACTGCAACTGCAATTGGTAATTTCTTATTAACATACTTTAGTATGTCTAATCCTTCTTGGTATTTTATAGCAATATACTTTTTATTAGTATTAGGTTTTTCTTTCTTTTATGTATCTATTACATTTAATACTGAAAATATTGCTGAAAGTATTCAAAAAAGAGGTGGTTATATTCCTGGTATTAGACCTGGTTCTGATACTGCAGAATATTTAGCTAAGGTTTCTGCTCATCTAAATTTATTTGGTGGTTGATTTTTAGCTTTAATTGCAGTGTTACCATATATTATGTCTAAATTTATGGGTCAATCTGTAGATTTCATTATTTCTGCTGCATGACTAATTATTATAGTTTCTGTTATTCTTGATATAGTAAGAAAAACTGATGCTGAAATGAAAATGCAAGATTATAGTAAATTCAATTAATAAAAAAAGAACTCTTTAATAAGAGTTCTTTTTTTATTGAAAATTATTTTAAATAATCAATAAATAATTTTCAATTTATATGATCTAACTCATGTTGAACAATTCTTGCAGGTAATCATTCTAGTATTAGTGTTTTTTTAGCATTTTTTTCGTCCTGATAGCTTAGTTTTATCATAGTAGGTCTTTCTACCTCTCATTTAACTCAAGGTACTGATAAGCATCATTCTGTTTCGATATCTGTTTCTTTTCAATATTCTAATATTTCTGGGTTTATTAACATTACTGTTTTAAAGTTTTCGTCTTCCCGATCTTTTAACATACTAACTACTACTAATCTTATTCAATATCATATTTGAGGTGCAGCTAAACCAACTCATCAATTATCAGGATTTTTTATATATTTAATCATGTTTTTACCTAGTTTAACAGCTTGTTTAAAATCTTTATCTAAGATTTTTGTTGCTGGAGTTCTAAGTATAGGATTATTTTCTCAAGTTTCTATTTTAAACATTATTTTTATTTAGGATTAATTTTTGTTTATTATAACAAAAAAGACTAGTTTGACTAGTCTTTTTTTACTATTAGGTTACCTTTATCATCTATATCTAAGATAATAGTATCTCAGCTATTTACTTCTCAATTTAATAATTTAATAGATAATTGATTATTTATAACATTTGTAATTGCTCTTTTTAATGGTCTTGCACCAAATTCTGGATCGTAACCAGTTTTAGCAATATATTTTTTTAGGTTGTCTGTAAATTTAGCTTTAATTCATTTAGCTTCTAATAGTTTTGATACATCTTTTAATAATATATCTATAATTCATACTATTACTTTTTCATCTAATTCTTTAAATTTAACTATATCATCTATTCTATTTAAAAATTCAGGTCTAAAGAATGTTTTTAAATTTTCTTCTTTAATATTTGAAGTCATAATGATAATAGTATTTTTGAAATCTACAGTTCTTCATTTACTATCAGTTAATCTTCAGTCATCTAATACTTGTAATAAAGTATTAAATACATCTGGATGAGCTTTTTCAACTTCATCAAATAATATTACTGAGTAAGGTTTTCTTCTAACTGCTTCTGTTAATTGTCCACCTTCTTCATGTCATACATATCCAGGAGGACTACCAATTAATCTAGATACAGCATGTTTTTCCATATATTCACTCATATCTATTCTGATAAAAGCATTTTTATCATTAAACAT
>Ga0256843_1001394_pt1 | contig 19170 bp, 20 predicted proteins | sample AlvinellametaG_FD_191572 | JGI IMG/M metagenome (GOLD analysis project Ga0256843, IMG submission 191572) | Pompeii worm associated microbial communities from hydrothermal vent at the East Pacific Rise, Pacific Ocean - Alvinella | ecosystem: Host-associated > Annelida > Integument > Unclassified ... | reverse complement strand
AGAAGCTTCATTGTGGTCAACTTTTTTGAACTATCATGATATCTGTCTAACATAATTTTTCCTAACTTTATTTTTTAGTTGCCTCATCTAGTTTTTGTTGAAAAGTAGAGATTTCATCTGCTAGTTTTTCCAACTGTTCTTCACTTAAACTTCCCAAAAGACCATACATAACATAGTTTTTTCTTTTACCTGATTTGAAATCTTTCAAACTTTGTAAGATTTTTTCTTTATCTTGACCTAACAGTTTAGGACCTATGATACCTTGTCCTATATTTCCATGACAAGATGAACAGTTTTTTTTGTACAAAGGGCTAGTTTCAAAAGCAGCTATATTTCCAGCTCTCTCTTTTAAAGCTTTTAACTTTTTAGCCATCTCATCATCTTGTTTTGAACTGCTTTGGACTGTTTGAACCTGTGTTTGAACTTTTGGAGTTTCAACTTTGGCTTTTTCAGTTTTAACTTCCATCTTCGTCTTTTCTATCAACTCAGCAATCTTATCCAACTTATGAACCTCTTTGTCCAAGTTATACATGTACACACACGCCAATAAAGCCAATACTGTAGAAATCCCTGCAATAATATGTTTTATCATTTTCCCATCCTCATCTTTCTTATCTCTTTGTTAAAGTTTGCTATCTCTTGTGCGATAGACTTTAGTTTTTCATCATCTATTTGACTAACCAACTCTTTCATAAGTGCATTTTTCTTTTTACCAGTTTTAAAATCCATAATCCTTTGATAGATAAAATCTGCATCCTTATCCAGCAATGAAGGTCCTATAACTCCATTTGCATAGTCATCATGACAAGCTGAACACTTTATGATATAATCTTTGCTCAATCTTTTTATCATCAAAGTTATTCTTACTTTTTCATATGGACTTTTTATATTTAGATACGCATCTATAGTAGTTCTTACTTTACTGGTTTCACTATTGTATTCTTTTATCTCTTTATCATTTTTCTTGTTATAAGAGTAGTAAAACTGCCCACTATTTTGTTTTGATTTTTCTTGTTTTTTTTCTATCTTAACAGCATTTTTAGTTACTTTTATCACTTGAGCAGAATCCTGTTCTTTTTCTTTTATCTTATTTTCTTCTTTACCACATCCGATAAAACAAGTGCATACCAATACACCTGATAAAATCCACTTAACCATGATTCTCCCCTTTCTTATATACACTAGCATAGTCTTCTCTTGGGATGATCTCCAAAACTTGAGTAGGACACAGCTCCACACAAGCACCACATCCCACACATGCTTCTCTTATCTCTGGTATCATACCTTCACCTTTTTTTACCATACCTATAGCTAGTTTTGGATCAGGGATAAAAGGACACATATCAGCACATATCGTACACTCTTTATCTCTAAACTTATCAAGTTTTTCAAGAACTTTCTTTTGTAGTTCTTCTTTCTCGGTTTCCATCCCAGTAAAAACTACTTTTTTATTTTTTCTCTCTTCTTCGGACAAGATCTTTGTATGATCATATATCCTATCTACTGCGCTATCTGGAACTTTTTTATTTTTTAGTGCCAGACATCCATCAACATCTTTTAAAACTGCAACACCCATTTTTATGTATTTTATATTGTCATGTTCGTGTTCAAGTGCACCAGTAGGACAAGCCAATATACAAGGAAATGCTTCACAAAGATAACATCCTCTTTGATGAGGATCTATATATGCCATACCTAAACTGGCACCGCCCTCTACTCCCTCTAAAGATATAGAATCATAAGGACATACTTGTAAGCATTGTCCACACTTGATACACAGTTTTAAAAACTTATCCTCTTCTACAGCCCCGGGAGGTCTTAACAAAAGCGAGTGTGCTTTTAACTTAGGTGCAAAATAAATCCCTGCTCCACTAACAACAGTCAATGCCCCCAATCCAACAGCATTTTTTAAAAAATTTCTTCTTTTTTTATCTTCTTTACTCAAAGTACATCTCCTAACTCCAACATTGGATGCTTATCTTCCACTAAAGTTACAGGCTCTGAAATAGGAGCCAACTTAGCCAAAAAATTTACTATACCGATAACTGGCGAACCATAAAAAAACTTTATATCTGGTTTAAATAACCACATCTTATCTGCATAGTACCTCTCATAGTGAGGAGTATCCCCCACTCCATCACCATTTTTATCAAACCCTTGATAACTATCCCAGTAGTTACCATCCCAAATATTTTGTTCAACTTTTGTGTTATAAGAGTCGTTTATAATATTTTCTATGTTTCCTTTGATAATATTTTTTATAAAAATGTTATTTAAACTCAAAGAGTGAAAGTGCACAGCTTCAGAGTTATAAAGAAGCTTGTTTCCTTCTATATAGTTATATGTTCCTGGCTGAAAAGGAGATCTATCTATATAAAGTCCTCTAGCACAGTAGATCATCGTGTTATTTTTTATAGTATAGTTTGATGCATCTTTTAACCCTATACCAAGTCCTGTCGTACCCAAAGAGTTTTTTATAACATTTCCTGTAGCGATAGTATCTTGGGAATACATAAAAAATATACCTACACTATTGTGTTCATATGTGTTGTCTTTAACTATATTTTTACCTGTATACATAAAGTGTAAAGAGTATCTGCAGTACTCACCATAGTTTTTTTCTATCAAGTTACCATGACTGTACCAAACCACAAAGTCTCTTGATTTTGTTATATAGTTTTTTCTTAAGATATTGTCGTTACTGTACCAAAGTCTTATAGCATCACCTCTTAGTCCCAAACTAAAAGGTTTTGAAGTTATGTAGTTGTTTTCGATAAGACAGTTGTTTGCTCTTTGCATATCTATCCCAAAAAGTACATCTACTATTTTGCAATTTATAACTTTAGAATCACTAACTTTGTTTAAAGCAACACCTGCATCTACTCTTTCATGTTGTGCCCCACTATGTCGTATGGTTAGATTTTTTATAGTTACATTTGAACTGTTTATCCTGATGACAGTACCATTACCATCACCTTCTATGATAGCTTTTTGATCTTTTCCATCTATGATAATAGGTTTATTTATAACAATATTGCCTTTATAAACTCCAGCAGGAAGTTCGAGTTTTGAACCTGCGGGAGAACTATCAATAGTTTCTTGCAAAATATTGTTTGCTAACAATGATATAGAAAATATTGCTATCAAAAACCACTTTTTCATGACAAACTAACTCTTCATCTCTTTTAATGCTTTGTTTCTTGAAACTATCGCTAAAAGTGATAAAACACTAATAGCAACCAATATCCAAAAACCTGTAGTAGGATATGAATGTGTAGTAAACTGTGCCACTTTACCATCACCAAAAACTGTCGGCATAAAAGGTTTTATCTTAAAAGCTCCCCAGGCATGCATATGATGCCCAAACCAATATAACCAGTATGAGTAAAAACCTATAAATATCAAAGGTAAACTAACTGGTATCAACATCAAAAGATTTAAGATTTTGTTGTTATACAAGATAAAAAATACAAAGACAAGTGCCACAAAAACAAGTGCATATGGAGCTAACATCCTAAGATAAGGTGCTCCTCTATCCATAGGATCCATACCTATAAAGTGATTGATAGTTTCCATCTCAAAAACATCCCCACTAAAACCATCAAAATGATAATAAACTGGAATACCGTTAGGGAAAGACTCTTTTGGATAGTTTGGTGCTTCAAGTGCCACATACCATATAGGTGTTGTAGCAACTCCTACCTCCATATCTTCTTCTATAAGTTTCCTAAGCTTTCCAGCAACTTTATCTGGAATAGTAGGAGACTTGTATGCTCCTTTATTGTAATAGTTCCAAACTTTGACTGTAAGTTCAGAGATTTTATCACCTTTTCCATCTTTTTTTAACTCTACAACATTGTGAGTTAATACAGCAGGAATAACAAAAAAATACATCAATAACACAAAAGCTATAAATGCAAATATTCTTGATTTCATTAGTGAACTGTTCATGATTGTCCTTTCTAAAAATATTTCTTATCTATATCTAAGATACCTATAACTATATAGATATAGATAAAAAATACAATGATACAAGTCAAGGAAATATCATCAGGTGTAAAAACACCTGATGAAAGATTTTAGAATAGATTTGCGTTTTTATCTATCCATTTTAGATACTCTACTATATCATCTACTTGTTGTTTATTCATACCTTGATTAGGCATTCTTAAGTTAAAATAGTTGATCATAGAGTCAATATAAGGATCTTTAAATTTACTTTTTGGATTTAAGACAAACTCTTTAACCCATTGCTCTCCGTTTTCATGTCTTCCAAGTACTCCAACCAAATCTGGTCCAGAACTAACTTTACCAATAACATGACAACCGTTACATCCACCTTCTAAGAAAGCTTCTTTACCTCTTTTTGCGGCTTCACTCATAGGAGATGCTATCTTAGTTACTAAAAGATCTTTTGCTCTGATACCAACATCCGCTGTTTTTACCATATATTGCCAGATCATATTTTCAAACAAAATTGCTTTTTCAAGATCTCCAGCTTTTACAGCTTCATCTGATTTTTTCTTTTGTTCAGCTATTTTTCCATATTGATCTAGTGCATCCGCAACAAGATTTTTCACTACTGGATATTTTTCATAGTGATTTGCTTTTAAGAACTTAACAACACTTTGAATAACTGCATCTGTAGCTTTGTTTGTAGCAACAGTTTTGTCATACTCAGCTTTTAGTTGAGCTGGTGTCATTTTTGCTCTTTTTAGTTTTTTAGCACTTACATATTTTTTGTTTGGATCTTTAACAAGTAAGTATCCCATCATTTCTAGGTGTAGTGCAGAACAAAACTCTGTACAGTAGTAAGGGAAAACACCTTCTCTGTCAGCTTTGAAAGTAACAGAAACTGTTTTACCAGGCTCTAGTGATGTATGTACATTGTATTGATCTACTGTAAATCCATGTGTCTCATCCTCTGCTCTTTCTAGGTTTGTTAGATAGAAAGTTACAGTATCACCTTTGTTCACAGTTACATGCTCTGGGTTGATATGACTTCTTACCATAGTTCCATATACATAAACATGGTTACCTTTTCTAACTATCTTTTCTTGACCAGCTAGAGTTTTACCTACATGAGTTTTACCAGTAAATGCACTTGTACCCATTTTATATCTAACTTCTGGATGAAGTTTACTAGCTCTTATCGCAACTGCTTGATGCGGCTCTCCTAAAGGAACAGGCATATCATAAAGAAGTTGCATCTTTTTACCTCTGATATCTATCAACTGGTGATTTTGAGGGTGAAGTGGTCCTATCTCGTTAAATCTATCAATAGCAAGTTTGTTTAGTGCTATGATATATTCACCTTGAGGATCCTCAGTTTTACCTTCCATACCACAAAGGTGCCCGATGTTGTAGTTAACATTTTGTCTATCTTCAACTTTACAAGTTAGATAGTTCCATTTTACAACTTGAGAGTCAACATATAGTGAAGTATATATCTCACCATCTGTTTTCCATTTTGGTCCAAATTGATTGTGCAATGGCCCAAGCCCTAGTTCTGCTTGACAATGAGCTGCTTTTTTAAGATCTATGATAGGTATCCCATATGGATCTTTTCCAACAAAGTCTTTAGTATCTATGGCTTTTTTGATTTTTTCCCAACTATAAACTGTAGCATGGGTATCAAGTTTACCACAAACAACTATATATTTACCATCAGGACTAACATCAACTCCATGAGGAGATTTTGGCTCTGGTACTAAAAATAAAGCATTGTTTTTTACTGCTACATCGATAGGAACAACTCTATGTCCATTTATAATCTTTACATTTTTTGGATCTTCAGCAAGTTTTGCCAACTTTTTCCAGTTATATACATGTAAAAAGTCAGTATCATTTCTACTACATCCAGCTTCAAATGGAGGCATACCTTTTTCTATACCACCTGTATAAAGCTCTGAGTTAAATGAGTTTGTAAATCCCCAACCAGCACAAGCTTCTTTACCTGCATCAGAAAGATCTTGCATATATGGTGGCATCTCTATAGTAAAAGATTTTTTAGGATCTATTCTACCTTTTTTAGGATCAAACTTCCATACAGTAACACCTCCACGATAAGTTTCTGCAAACTCATCCATAGGATGATAGTTGTTATCTAGTGGTGCACCGTATTGACAAGCTTCCAGTATCCAGTTACTGTTTGGAGTAAAGAAAGCTCCACCGTGATCACTTTTAAAAACAGGGTTTACTACTATCTGTTTTGTAACAAAGTCATTTAAGTCAATAACTGCAATACGAGGATTTGCTTTGTCATTTATAACAAGCCATTTTCCGTCATACTTACCATTTGTCTCTGATAGTGCTGGATGGTGAGTATCACCCCAAGTTATCTTTTTACCTCTTATGTTACCTTCTGCCAAGATCTTTTTGGTATCATCATCATACCCCCAACCTTGCCAAGGCTCAGGTGTAAACACACCGATGTACTTTAAAATCCTCATCGAAGGGACACCATAAACCATAATCTGTCCAGACTGACCACCTGAACTGAAAACTATATATTTATCTCTACCACCACTTGGTGTATATGTTTTAGCCGCAGCTAAAATATCTTGTTGAGATAAGCCTCTCTCTTTCATTATCTTATCCAACTCACTATTTGCATTTGCAAAAGATGCCATTAGTGCCGTTGTAGCCAGAAGAGAGGAAACTTTACCTAGAATACTTCTCATGTTACCTCCTTAAAATTGTTAGTGCTTAACAAAAAATTAACACTATCATAAGAATTATAATACAGGTGAAGTCTCTTTTGGGTCGCTATGTTAAGAAATCGTTAATTTTCTTGAAGTTCTATCAAATATCCAAGTTTTCCTCTAGTTTGGATAAGATCTTTAGGAAGTTTTTTACGAAGTTTAAAAACAAGATTTTTTAGTGCAGAAGGAGGTGCTTCTTCATATATATATAGGTTGTCTTCTATAGTTTGTTTAGTTACAAGATCTCCTCTATGGGCTAGTAAAAGCTCCAAAAACTCTACCTCTTTTTGAGTAAGTTTTATCTCTTTACCATCATGAACAAAAGTTTTATTTACAAAATCATAAAATGTTAACTCATCAAAAGAGATGATAGTTTTTGAGTTTTCTTGCAAGATTTCTGCACATCTTTTTAAAACTCTGTTTAAATCACTCTCTTTCATAGGTTTTACAACATACTCTATCAAAGATAGTTTTATCGACTCTAAAAGATAGTTTTGGTCAGTATATGCACTCGTTACTATGATAGGTATCTTTTTATCACTTTCTCTTATCTTTTTTATAAGTTCGATACCATCTATTTTGGGCATCTTTACATCTGTTATCAGAATATCTGGTTTTTTTTCTTCATAAAGACTTAAGGCTTCTTCTCCATCACAAGCACAAAAAACACTATCCACATACAACCCTAAAAGTTTCTTAAAACTTTCTCTTACTCTCTCTTCATCTTCAGCTATCAATATGGAACTATTTTTTAAAATTATTTCGTGACTATTTAACATCTTGGTATTTTACCATAAAAAATGTTACAATATCTACCCATATAACAAATAGGATAGTTTGTGAAAAGTTTCAACTTTACTAAAAGATATATCTTTGCTTTGAGTCTTATAGCACTACTATCTACTTTGGCTTACTTCAACTTAGACCATCTTATAAGCAGTCAATACAGCAATGGAAAACTTATAGATATAAGTGGTAGGCAAAGAATGCTATCACAACAAATATCACTACATGCTATATACTACAAAACTAAAAATCTAAAAAAAAATATAGCTATGATGGAAAAAAATCACAACGAACTTTTATCATATCCTATGCCCAAAGAGTTAAAAAAAATATATTTTGAATCTCCTATCATGTTAGATAAAAAAGTAAAAAAATATCTCTATCATGCTAAAAACTTTTATGAAACAAGAAGTGGGATAAGTTTAACATATTTGCTAAAAAACTCAAAACCACTTTTACAAGATCTTGATAAAGCTGTCTCTGTTTATGTTAAAGAGGCGGAAGAAAATACAAATAAACTAAAAAAAGTTGAGCTATATATCTTTTTATTGACACTTTTGACGCTATTTTTTGAAGCACTTTTTATTTTTCGTCCTGCAAACAAACAGATCATAGATGATACTAGGATTATAACAAAACAAAAAGATTATTCAGATACTGTCATAGAGTCAAGTACAAATGCGATAATCACTCTTGATAATAAACTAAAAATAAAAACTTTTAACAAAACTGCTGAAAATATTTTTGGATATAAAAAAGAGGAGATGTTAGGAAAAGCCTCACTAAAAAAGATAGTTCCTATGTTAGATGAAGAACAAATAGATGAGTTTTTGGATACTTTGAAAAAAGAGAAAATGAAAGAGGTTCAAGAACTAGAGGGTGTAGATAAAAATCAAGAAAGATTTCCTATCAGGATATCTTTTGGTATAAGTGGTAGAGGAAAAGATATAGTTATAGTTGCAAATATACAAAATATTTCAAAAGAAAAATTAAAAGACAAACTAATACAACAACAATCAAAATTTGCGGCACTAGGAGAAATGATAGCTATCATAGCTCATCAATGGAGACAACCTTTAGCTCAACTTAGCTTTAACAATATCTACATAAGAAAACATTTATCAGACAAAAAGCTAATAGAAGAGTTAAACAACAACGAAGAGATCATACAGTTTATGTCAGAAACTATAACAAACTTTGAAGACTTTTATAAAAAAAGTGATAACAGTAACTTCAACCCAATAGTCTCTATAAATCAAGCTTTGAAAATAGTAGATAGCATATTAAAGTTAAGAGGTATAGAACTTACCAAAGATATAGACTCTAAACTGACTATCTATGGAAACTTAAACTCACTAGCTCATATCATACTCTCTATACTTCAAAATGCTTTGGATGTTATCAAACTAAGAGATGTAAAAGATCCTCATATTCATATATCTTTAAAAGATGATAAACAGTATATTGTACTTGAAATAGAAGACAACGCTGGTGGTATCAAAGAGACTCCAATATCAAATATCTTTAAACCTTTTATATCTAAAAAGATGGTTCCATCTACAGGAATAGGTCTTTATATGTGTGAACTAGTGATAAAAGAGAAGTTCAATGGAAAGATTTTAGCTACAAATACTAAACTTGGAGCGAAATTTACTATACTTTTACCTCATTAGGATATAATCACTCCTATTTTATCTTTTTAAGGATCTTTGATGACATATCTACTTGTGCATTTGATACATATATTTTCAGTATTTATATATGGTGGTTTTTTGATAACAGACAATCTTTTTCTAGCAAAAATGCAAAAAGATTTAGGAAGTGAAAAATACTTGGTAGTTAGAGAGTATTTTATGAAATATGTAAGAAAAGTAGTACCAAAAGCTCTTGTTGTAGCTGTTGTAAGCGGTATCATACTTTTTACACATCACTTTGGAACTATCTCAGAAGATGGACTTTCAAACTTTCAAAAAGTTCTTTTAGTAAAAGCGACTTTAGGTTTATGGCTTGGAGTAAGAGGGACTTTACAAGTGTTTTTTGGTATCCAACCACTTGTTTTTAAAAGTCATAAACTACCATTTATACTAGTTATCATAATCATAACACTCTCTCAGATAATGTTTGCAGTTTAAAACTTTTAACTCTTTTGTCGATTTATACTTTGAAAAACATTGACAAAAGAGGCAATCATGATAAAAAGCAGTATTAAAAATAAAATATTTTTAATAGTAGCTATACCTATAATAAGTTTTTTAATATTCGCTATTGTAACTATTTATATAAATTATAACAATATTCAAAATATCAAAAATTCTAAAAATTTTTTAACACTTTTACTTAAAACTCAAGAAGTTGTAAATGAGTTACAAAAAGAGAGAGGACTTAGTGCGGGTTATATAGCAAGTAATGGAACTTTATATAAAATTTATCTTAACTCCCAAAAAGAAGAGACAGATCAAGCAATAAAAAATCTCAAAAATTTTTTAAAAACTTTTAATACAACTATGTATGGAAAAGATATACAACTGTATGTATCAGATATCATATCTAGGTTAAAAAATATTAAAGATATAAGAGATAAAGTCAAGAGTCTTGTATTAGATGAAGATCATGAAATAGAAGCTTATACAAATATCATAAGATATCTAATCAATACTAACTACTTTTTATCCAGCATCAATACTAATTATGACTTTTCAAAAATCATAAGAGATTTTAACTTGATTCATGATATCAAAGAATCAGCAGGTCTTGAACGAGCCCTTTTAAATAAAGCCTTTTCTTCAAAAAGATTAAGCAGTTTTGATTTTAATAAACTAAATACATTAATTTCATCTGAAAATACACGTATAGAACAACTTTTAAAAACTGCTAACAAAGATATAAAAAAACAACTTTTAGAGATCAAAAATGACAAAGAGATAAACAGATACAGAACTATAGCATTATCAAAGATCAAAAAGATAGAGATCCTAACAAATATACAGTCTATAGTAGGTTATGGTGGTTTGATTCATGATTTTAAAAACTATCTTTTAAGAGGTGATGATATATATAAACAAAAGTTTTATAACAAATATAAACAACTTTTAAAATACATAACTCTCTATAAATCTCAAAAATATATAAACAAAGATGAACTTAGATATCTAAACCAAATTGCCAGTACTTTTAAACTGTATAAAGACAAACTATCTATCATCACACAAAAAAGAGATTTTTTAACTACTCAGGGATTAGACAATCTAGTCAAGATAGATGATAAACCAGCATTAAATGCTATAAATGTTTTAAAAGAGAAACTTATAGGTATAGACTCAAAAAAATGGTTTGCAACTTCAACAAAAAGGATAGACAGACTTTATAAGATATCAAAGTTGTATTATAAAAATTTTATGAACAAAGTTGATGAGTATATTTTATGGAAAGTTATATTGTTGTCTATCATGACAATAGGACTTTTGATCATCATAGTTTTAACATCTTATCTATCTTTAAAACTAACAAACAATTTTATAAATTCACTTAAAAATTTTGAAAATGGATTAAACCAATTTTTCAAATATCTCAACAAAGAAAGTAACACGATAACTGATATAGAAGTAACTTCTGATGAAATAGGGAACATGTCCAAAACAATAAATAAAAACATCAAAAAGATTAAAGAGGGATTTGATAGTGATAGAAAAATGATAGATGAGATCATAGAATGTGTTGATATGATTCAGCGAGGAAATCTCGAATGTGAGATAAAAACTCAACCATCACAAAAAGACTTAAAACAGATACAATATATGTTTAATAAAATGCTTTTAAATCTTCAAAAAAACATAGGAAAAGATATAAATACTATACTTAAAATACTAGATGATTTTGCGCAATACAAATACGACAGCAAGATAGAGCATCCAACTGGAAAAATAGAAAAATCTTTAAATGAAATAGGCTCTCTTATAACTAAAATGCTAGATGAAAATCTACAAACAAGTAAAGTTCTAAAATCAAAAGCATCAACACTTTTTCACAATGTAGATAACTTAGAAAAAAACACAACTATCCAAAAAGATTTAGTTGGTAAATCTTCCAAAGAACTACAAAATATAACTACACAAATAAAAAATCAAGTAAACAGTTCGTCGTTGATGGTTGAGTATTCGAAAAAAGTGAACAACTCAGTAGATATAGGTACAAATCTAGCAGAAAAAACAACAAATGCCATGGAAAATATGAACACTATGGTTGATAAGATCATAAGATCTATAGAGATAATAGATCAAATAGTGTTACAAACAAATATACTATCTCTAAATGCTTCAGTAGAAGCTGTTAGTGCGGGAGAAGCTGGAAAAGGATTTGCAGTAGTTGCCCAAGAAGTAAGAAAACTAGCAAGTAAATCTTCTGATGCATCAAAAGAGATACAAAGTATAGTACAAGAGGCAAAAGAAAAAGCAAAAGAAGGGAAACTGATAGTTCAAGATATGATAGATGGCTATGAAGAGTTAAAATCCAACATAGCAAAAACTATAGATCTTATAGAAGGAAACATCAGTTTATCACATAGTCAAGAAAACAGTATAGAGAGTATTCATCATATAGTTAGTGAGCTAGATACTCAGGCAAATAAAACAAATCAAATAGTAACTCAAACTAAAGAGATAGCAAAAGATACAAATAGTGTTGCAAAAAAGATAGTTGAAGTAGTTAGATTTAACCACAATGAAACAGTAACAGCAACTTAAAATAAAGTCAAAACTATCTCTCTAGAAAAGCTCCCAAAAAACCTCTTTTAGGAGCTTTGATTACTATGTTACTTTGTATTGCCATGATTTGTAAGAGCTATTCTTAGTCTATGACTTTCATAAGTTCCCAAAACTTTCATTTCTGAAGAAAAAAACTCCAACTCTTCCAAAGCTCTTTTCATACAATCAGACTCAATATGTCCTTCTATATCCACATGAAATTGTGTTGCATTTATACTTCCTTCGGCTGCATAACTTTCAAGTTTTAAAAGGTTTATACCATTTGTAGCAAAACCACCAAGTGCTTTATATAAAGCGGCTGGAATATTTCTCACTTGAAATATAATAGAAGTTATATAACTTTTATCTTTATCATAAACTGGTATCTTTTTCTCTTTTGATAGTATAAAAAATCTGGTAGTATTTCCTTTTACATCTTCAAAATGCTCTTTTAAAAGTTCAAGATCATAGATCTCAGCTGCAAGTTTAGATGCAATAGCACCAAAATTTTTGTCTTTTAACTCACTTATCTCTTTTGCACTTCCTGCTGTATCTAGTTTTGCTATAGATGTAAGTCCTAGTTTTAGGATGTTGTTATGACACTGTGCAAGTGCTTGAGGATGAGATGCTACATACTTTAAGTCATCTATCTTGCTACCTTTGATACCCAAAAGACAGTGAACAACAGGTTCAAAATGCTCTCCTACAACATGAAGTTTCATCTTTGGTATAAGACGATATATCTCTTCTACTCTTCCTGCTGTTGAGTTTTCAAGAGGTATCATGGCATATATCGCTTTGCCCTCTTCTACCATACTCATAGCATCTACAAAAGTATCACAAGCTATCGGCTTTAACTTAGGAAATGCACTTTTACAGGCTTGTTCGCTATATGCTCCTGCAACTCCTTGATAAGCTATCTTTGTTGTCATGATCTACTTTCTAAACTTTTTAAATACATTTGCAAAATCAACTTTTGCTTTACACTCCAACTTCTCAAACTCAAAACTTTCATGAGTCATATCACCCATTTTTTGATATTTTCCATCTTTAAGGCTATAAACTTTGGCTTTTAAATCATCAGGATATATGATGATATAGTATGGTACTTTTTCATTTTCATAAAGTTCAAACTTTGTTTTTTCATCTCTTTTTGCTGTAGCTTTACTAATCACTTCTGTTATGATAAGAGGTGCTTTAGTGATATGTGTAGTTGAAGGTTCATCACAAATCAAAACAACATCTGGATGAACAACAGTATCATCACTTATCTTCCAATCCTCTTCACCAAGAACAAGACAGTTTTCACACTCTTTGATATTTGTTCTAAGTTCAAATGCAAACTCATATGCCAAAGCTTGATGAGTTATCATAGGAGATGGAGACATCGCCATAGGCATACCATATATAAGCTCCCACTTACCTTCCCACAACTTATAGTCATCATAAGTATAATACTCTATAGCACACATAAAAAGCCTTTTTGTTTTATTTTACCCTAAAAAGCTATCTATATCTTTAAAATACTCTTCAACTCCGTCAAAACTATGTCCACCACCAGTTGTGATGATCTTTTTGGAAATTTTAAACTTACTATCTGCAACTCTATAATCTATCACATCATCATCTTTTTGCAAAAGAAGTAAAAAGTTCTCCTCTTTTGGAGTTTTTACTTCATACTTTTTTAGCATATTTAGATGTTTTTGGGTTACTTCAAAGGAGCTTAAATCATACCAATTTGTAGCAAACTTGTCTTCCAAAAACTTAGGCAAAGTTTTTACTGGTTTTGTTGAGGGATTTATCAAAACTGTTTTTAAGTTATATCTATCTGATAAATATATAGCATAATACCCACCCAAAGATGAGCCTATGAGTTTAGGTTTGTTATCACAGCTTTCTATCAACTCTTCTAAAGTAGAAATAGCTAAGTCTGGAACATAAGATAAAGATGGAGCTATAAACTTTTGATTGTTATCATGATAGTAACTTCTAAAAAGTTCAGCTTTTACTCCTTTGCCACTACCACCAAAACCGTGTATATAAATAATCATGATTTATCCTAATAATATTTTCTTATCATGATAGCAAAAGAAAGAAAAAACCAAAAGGCAAAAGCCTTTTAGTTTAGGATTGAAAAAAACTATACTCTAGCTTCTTCTCTTCTTTGTAAGTATTCCCATTGAGCATCAACTCTTTTTTGCCACTCTTCTAAAACATGAGCATTTTCAGGTTTAAACAAGTGTTTAAATCTTCCTTGAGCTGCTAGATAATCTTTTACAGGTATAACATTTTTTGGTCTATAAAGGATATTTAACTCTCTACCATCTATGATCTCATAAAGAGGAAAAACCAAACTGTCTGTTGCAAGATCAGAAACATCTATAGTTTCATTTGGTGCAAACTTCCACTCAGTTGTACAAGCACTCATAGCATTGATATAACAAGGTCCTTCAGTTTCCAAAGCTTTTTGGAAAGATTTTACCATAAGTTTCCATTTGTTTGGCGCAACTTGTGCAACATATGGAGCACCATGAGCTGCCATAATACCAACTAAATCTTTTTTATTTTGCTTTTCACCGTAACTTATACGACCAGCTGGAGAAGTAGTTGTACTTGCACCTATAGGAGTAGATGAACTTCTTTGTCCACCTGTGTTTGCATAAACTTCGTTATCAAGACAGATATATGTAAAATCATGACCTCTCTCAACTGCACCACTTAGCCACTGAAAACCAATATCATAAGTAGAACCGTCCCCACCAAATGCTACAAACTTAACACTTCTATCTGGATCTTTTAAAGTTCCTTTTCTTTTTCTTGCTTTATACATAGCTTCTGCACAACTTGCAGCTGTTGCTGAGTTTTCAAAACCTATATGTATCCAACTTGTATCCCATGAAGTATAAGGATAAACAGCAGTTGAAACTTCAAGACATCCTGTATTTGTAGAGATAACCAAATCATCATCTGTACAGTTCATAAGCTCTCTAACTATGATAGAGTGAGCACAACCTGGACAAAGTAGGTGAGCTCCCTCAAGTCTGTCGTTTGAAGTTGAAAACTCTTTTAGATTTTTTATTATTTTACTCATTACTCTCTCCCCTTACTTTTGCTCAAAAAATGACAACTCAGGACCTCTTAGCCCACTAAATCTTTGGATTTTACCAACAACTTTACCTGCATCTGCACAAACTTTAAGATCTTTGTATATATCTTTTAAGTGTGTTTGTGTCATATCTCTACCACCTAGACCATAGATATAGTTTACCATAGGAACAGCTATACCACTTGTATAAAGTGCAGCTGAAACTTCATTAAAAAGCATACCCATAGCACCACCAGGTGCACTTCTATCAAGTGCCGCTATAGCTTTAACGCCTTCAAAAGCATCTCTTATATCATCAAAAGGGAAAGGTCTTAAAACTCTTGGAGCTACAACACCAGCTTTTATACCCTCTTCTCTCATAGCTTTTGCCGCTGTTACAGCACTCTCAACTGTAGTTCCAAGTGCTACGATAGCAACTTCAGCATCTTCCATCATATACTTTTCAACTCTGTTGTATTTTCTACCTGTTTTTTTCTCAAACTCAGCAAAAACTTCTTCAATAACATCACGAGAGTCCATCAAAGCTTTGTGTTGTTTTGCTTTATGCTCAAAGTGCCAGTCTTCTTCAGTTTGAGCACCATAAGTAACAGCTCTACTAAAATCAAGAAGATCATCTTTTGCTTGATATTCACCTATAAAAGCATAAGCATCATCATCGCTCAAAGGTTTTACATTTTGAGCAGTATGTGAACAGATAAATCCATCTTGATGAACTGCAACAGGAAGTCTTACTCTCATATCCTCACCTATTTTAAATGCACAAAGCATAAGGTCATAAGCTTCTTGAGGATTAAAAGAACATAGATTTATCCAACCAGCATCTCTTGTAAGATACATATCAGAGTGATCACCGTTTACATTTAGCGGAGCCGCCAAAGCACGGTTAACCATAGCTAAAACGATAGGAAGTCTCATACCACTTGCTTGGTAAAGAACTTCAACCATAAGTGCAATACCTTGTGAACTACTCGCAGTTGCAACCCTACCACCAGCAGCAGCAGCACCAACACAACCACTCATCGCAGCATGTTCACTCTCAACCATAACAAACTCACCATCGATATAACCATCAGCTAAAAATTTCGCATAGTTTTGAACTGTTGGAGTTGATGGTGTGATAGGATATGCCGCAACAACATCGATCTGAGCTTGTCTCATAGCTTGTGAAAAAGCCATGTTACCATCCCAAACTTCTACCTCTTGTAAATCTAATTTTTCTGCCATTATTAATCCTTACTCTTTTTCTTTTTTTCCGGCCATTTTGCCAATGCATCTTCATTTTTCTCTTGCTCAGAGAACATTAAAAGTGATTTTGGATTTGTAGGACAAACTTCTACACAAACTCCACAACCTTTACAGTGATCATAATCAACACCGATCATTTTTTTATCTCTACTTACTATAGCTGTATCTGGACAAAAAACCCAACAGTTTTGACAATCTATACATATATCTCTGTTATAAACCGGTTTTATAACTCTCCAGTCTCCAACATAAGCTTTATATGAGTTCCACTCAGCATAAGGTCTATCTTCTTGTTTAGTCTCAACAGCTTTGTTAAACTCTCCATCAAATGAAAAAAGAAGTGTTCCGTCGTTTACTTCATCCCAACCTACATATTTACTCATCTTTAACCCCTACTTAACTTCGTTATAAGCTCTATCAATAGCAGCCATATTTGCATCGATAATCTTTTGTGGAAATTTTGCCAAAACTTTTAGCATCGCATTTTTAAAATAATCTATATCAAACATACCAGAAACTTTCATCAAAGCTCCAAGCATTGGAGTATTTGGTATAGCTCTACCGATAGTATCAAGTGAAATTTGCATACAATCCACAACATATACCTCTTTGCCTTGCAACTTTGGTACCTGAGCTACCAACTCCTCTTTTGAAAGGTGAGTTGTTATAATATACTTTGTAGTATCTTTTTCATTTGCAGTTATATCAGCAGTAAAAGCTAATGCTGGATCTATAACCAAAACATAATCTGGATGCATAAATTTTTCGTGATTTAGTATAGGTTTATCATCTATTCTGTTATATGCAGTCATCGCCGCACCCCTTTTTGCAGAACCGTAAAAAGCAAAAGCTTGAACCTCTTTACCCGTATTTGCTACGACATCAGCCAAACCTTTAGCACCTGTAACAGCACCCTGCCCAGCCCTGCTATGCCATCTCATTTCTAGCATGAACTCTCCTTATTTTTTGATTAGCTTTTAAAATGGTACTTAATTGTCTCTTAAAATTTACCATTAGTAGGAAAGTTTATAAATATAATTATTATTTATTTTCAATTATTTTTATATTTTCAAATATTGTTCGCCATAAAATTGCATTTGTAAAGTTCGAATCCCTTAAATCACTCTTTTTAAAGACAGCCCCACCAAGTCCTGCATCTGAAAAGTTACAATCAGTAACAACCGAGTTGATAAATTTAGCCTTCCAAGCGCGTGTGTTACTAAAATTCACACTTTTTAAAATACTTCCTATAAACCTAGTTCCTTTGATATTTGCTCCGCTTAGATTTGTACCTGTCATATCTACATTTTCCATATCACTTGCCCTAAGATCACAACCTCTCATATCTGCACCACTTAAGTTACTCTCAGTAAAGTCCACTTTAACAAGGTTTAGACCACTTAAGTTGGCATCTGTCAAATCACACATCTTACAATCATGATCTTCTAAAAGAGTTTTTAGATCATCTTTATCATAAGCACTCAAGGATATAAAAGCTATCATGATAAAGGTAAATATCTTTTTCATTTTGCTACTTTTTGTAACATTTTTATAAACTTTTCTTCTCTTTCTCCACCATCTTTTTGTAGTTTGACACTACCATTTTTGTCAAGAAAGAAAAATGTAGGTACTCCAATATACTTGTATCCTTTGGGAACAGTATCCTTTTTTGTTATATCTATTTCCAAAAGATTGAACTTTGCCAACTCTTTGGAAACTTTCTCTTTTTTAAAAATAACCTCTTTCATATATCCACACTCTGGACACCAAGGAGCAGAAAACATCATAAGGATAGTTTTGTTGTTATCTTTTGCCAACTTTAAAGTAGAGTTTAGATCATGACTCCACTTTAACTGTGATGCTTGTAAAAAAACAAACGATATTAATATAATAAAATATTTATTCATTTTGTGAACCTTATATAACTTTTAGTTATATTGTAACACTATTTTCCTTACAGCTTCCAAACTGTCTTTTACTATAAAATCAGTATATTTTTTCAACTCTTCTTCTCTTCCATATCCACTTAAAACAGCAACTGGATTTACTTTTGCATTTTTGGCACTTTCAAGATCCATAAAAGTATCACCTATCATGAAGATATCTTTATCTAAAGAAACCTCCATCATCTCTAAAGCTAAAAGTATAGGTTCTGGATGTGGTTTTGGATGAGTAACATTTTCTCTACCTATCAACACTTCAAAATACTTCATAACTCCCATATGCTCCAACAACTCTTCACTGTATCTTGCTGTTTTGGTTGTAACTATCCCAAGTCTTGCAAACTTTGAAGCCTCTTTTATAGCATCAACAGCATTTGGCAAAAACTCTGTTTTTTGTTTTGAGATCTTTCGATAACACTCTTTATAAGCATCCACATAGTCCCAAACCACTTCTTTGTCAATCCCCATCTTTTCAAACATAACATCAAGTGGAAAACCTATCAACTCTTTTACCAAGTTTTCATCTCTTTTATCATCCCCATACTTCTCAAAAGCTCTCTCAAAACAATGAAGTATAGCATCTGTAGAGTCTATCAAAGTACCGTCTAGGTCAAAAAGTATAACTTTTTCTTTCATGAAAATCCTCA
>Ga0256843_1001393_pt1 | contig 19180 bp, 24 predicted proteins | sample AlvinellametaG_FD_191572 | JGI IMG/M metagenome (GOLD analysis project Ga0256843, IMG submission 191572) | Pompeii worm associated microbial communities from hydrothermal vent at the East Pacific Rise, Pacific Ocean - Alvinella | ecosystem: Host-associated > Annelida > Integument > Unclassified ... | reverse complement strand
CTGATTGTTCTACGATTGATCATAATTGTCGTATTCGGAAGAATACGACCTGCAAGGTAATAACCGCTTATTCTCCAGCGTTCTACTGTTTCGCGATCTCCGCCTCTTTGCTTTTGGCATACCCCTTATCCATTGCCCTGTCGGTGTGGAATGTGGAGGTATCGAGACGTTTAGTTCAGTGGTGTTTTTATTTTTTTGATAACTCGTCAATGCGCGATCCTCCTAAAGCATTTTCGCTATTGTAGCATAGCGATATCCCGTATCGGTTTTTCAGTAGAACTCTTTAGGGATATAGCTGACTGCGCTCTTGACGCTTCCTACCTCTCTGTCGATAGCATTGGTGCGGCTCTCAACACTGCTTATTTTTCCCATGATCGCATCAAGCATCCCCATGATCTGATGGTACCTCTCCCTATCGGTGGCGGAATGCTTGGATATGGCATTCCCAAGATTAAGTAAGTTTTCGTTTGTATTCCATATATTTTTATTTGCAACCACAAGCCCCTCCTCGATCTCCCTCTTTTGCTCATCGAGCATCGCTTTGATCGCTCCGATCGTCTCGGAGGTCTCTTTTTTGCTTTGGGGATCGGAAGAGAGTGCTTCGTGAAGCAGTTTGTCGTTAGGGTCGATCGATCCCATAAGATCATCGATCGCCGCTTGGTAGGCTTTGGCTTTGAGCATCAGCGCATCGATCTCCTCTTGCGCCTTGTCCGCTTCTTCACTGCCATCCTCTTCGTTCTTTTGACCGTAAAGATGTGCGAGTTCGGGCGGGAGGGGTTCTAGGTTCGGTTCGATGCCAAGGGGGTCTGTAGTTGTTTGAGTTTTGTTTTTTTCTAATATCTTGAGTTTATCAAGAGCAATATCAATTTTAGCATATGTATCAAAAAGTTCTTGTATTTTTTCAGATATTTTTGTCATATAGGCTAATATATTCTCTCTTGCCAACACCTCGATACGTGCTTCGATACGTGCGATTGCTCTACTATTATCTTCTTGTCTTTTTGCAATAAGACGTATTAGGTCTAATACCTCTTTATCCATTCTAATTTCTCCTTTTAATCATCCTTTTCCCTTAAAGTGGTAATAAAAAAAGCCTATAGTTAACGTGTACGACAAAGTTATCATACACGTCAAAAGATAAATTATCCTTGTACGTTCTGCTGTTTCGCGATCTCCGCTCTGACCTGATCCATATCGAGCTCTTTGACCTGTCTGATGATATCTTCGAGCCCCTCTTCAGGGATAAGTCCCGGTTGTTGGAAAAGTGCGATGCTCTCTCTTAGTACGATGACCGTCGGGATGGACTGGATCTGAAAGTGTGCTGCGATCGCCTGCTCCTCTTCGGTATTCACTTTACCGAACAGAATATCAGGGTGTGCTTGCGCTACTTTTTCAAAAATAGGCCCAAACTGCTTACAAGGCCCACACCAAGGTGCCCAAAAATCGAGAATGACGATATCGCTTGAGGTGACTTTTTCGTTGAAGTTCGCTTCCGTGAGGTTTTCTAATGCCATGAATTATCCTTATATTTAAAAGTAGCCAACATTATGACATATCGAGTTGAAAGTTTCGCACTAAAATGAAAACTCCTTAGAAAATCTATGTTACACTAACACACTATACAAGCGTAATACAAAGGATGAACCATGACACTCTCGGCCGAAGATAAAAAGATCATACTAGAGAGTATCCGCGACATTCCCGACTTTCCAAAGCCCGGGATCGTCTTTAAGGATATCACCACCCTCTTGAACAACCCCGAAGCCTTCAATACACTGATGAACCATCTCGAAGCACGATACAGAGAGTTCGGACTCGACTATATCGCAGGGATCGATGCGCGCGGATTCATTTTCGGTGCGGCACTGGCAGACCGCCTAAAGGTAGGTTTCGTACCCGTACGAAAGAAAGGAAAACTCCCTTACACCACAGTGGCAGAGAAGTATAGCCTTGAGTATGGGGTGGATGAAGTGGAGATACACATCGATGCTTTCGGAGAGAACGGCTGCCGTTGCGGGGATACTCCGTCGAAAGTATTGCTCATCGACGACCTCATTGCCACGGGCGGAACGGCAAAAGCGGCGGCAAACCTTATCAACAAGGTGGGTGCGACGTGTGTCGAGGCGTGTTTTATCATGGAGTTGACCTTCCTCAAAGGCAGAGAGGGCTTCGATATGCCTGTCTACTCCGTACTGCAAGTGGACTAAAGGGCGGGCTTTGCCCCTCCATACCCCTATCTTAACCTCTCGTTGGGTATAATCTTCCCTATCATAATTCCATCACAAAAGCAGAGAATAACCATGGATCTACATCAAACACTCTACATTCCAAAACCAAGTCCGTTCGATCCCGATAACAACGGTCATTTCGGCAAATTCGGCGGACGTTTTGTCCCTGAGACCCTCATGCCCGCACTTGAGCAACTTCGTCTTGACTATGAAGCGGTACGCTTCGACGAAGATTTTTGGGCGGAGGTCGACTACTACTACAAGAACTACGTCGGCCGCCCTTCGGCACTCTATTATGCCGAGAACCTCTCCAAAGAGCTCGATGCCAAGGTCTACCTCAAGCGTGAAGACCTGAACCACACCGGTGCACACAAGATCAACCACTGTGTCGCACAGGCGGTATTGGCAAAACGCCTTGGCAAAAAGAAGATCATTGCAGAAACCGGAGCAGGACAGCACGGCGTGGCAACGGCAACAGTCGCAGCACTCTTCGGGCTTGAGTGCGAGGTTTTCATGGGAGCCAAAGATGTGGCACGTCAGGAGCTCAACGTATTTCGTATGAAACTTCTGGGTGCCAAGGTTCATGCTGTTGAAAGTGGAAGTAAAACGCTTAAAGATGCTATGAACGATGCTATCCGCCACTGGGTGACCCATGCGCGTGATACCTACTATCTCATCGGAACCGTTGCAGGCCCTCACCCCTACCCGATGATGGTGCGCGACATTCAAAGCATTATCGGTTGGGAAGCCAAAGCGCAGATGATGGATGTCGAAGGCAGACTGCCTGACAAGGTCATCGCCTGTATCGGCGGCGGTTCGAACGCATTGGGGATCTTCAACCACTTCCTTGAAGAGGATGGTGTCGAGTGCATCGGTATCGAAGCAGGCGGCGAAGGGCTTGATGGTAAGCACGGCTGTTCACTGGAGAAAGGAAGTCCTGGTGTCCTTCATGGACAACTGAGCTACCTGCTTCAGGATGAGGACGGGCAGATCCAAGAGGCGCACTCCATTTCCGCAGGGCTCGACTACCCGGGTATCGGGCCTGAACACGCATATCTGAAAGATGAAGGCAAGGTCACCTACGACCACATCACCGATGATGAAGCGATGGATGCCTTTGTATGGCTGAGCCAAAAAGAGGGGATCATCCCTGCGTTCGAGAGTTCTCATGCCGTTGCCTACCTTAAGAAGATGAAACCTGAGGATGTCAAAGGCAAGACCATTCTGGTCAACCTCTCCGGACGCGGAGACAAAGATATGATGCAAGCGAAGGATATTCTCGCCGAGCAGTTCCAGTAGAGACCTGCTACAGGGGCACTCCACCCTCTGTTATCTATTTTTTGTTATACTCCTTTCGCTAACAATCCCACTTAGATAAGGATAGATATGAATTTCAATATTACAACCACACCGTTAGAAGAGATCAAAGCGGATCTGGAGCTGATCGTTGTTATCGACAACGACCTGAAGCACCCTACCGTACAAGATAAGAAACTTTTAAAAAGAGCCGGATTCTCCGCAGGACAGGATGAAGTCTGTCTGCTTGTAGAGAAACGCAGACTCTATGTCGGCTCACAAAGCCTTCAAGCCAACCATCTTCGTAGAGCGGTCGCTTCGGCGGTACGCACACTGATCGGAAAGAAGGGCTACAAACGTCTTAAGATGGCAAGCTATGCCGAAGATGCATCTGCGCTTCGTGCCATGGTCGAAGGGGTCGTACTGGGAAGCTACACCTTCACCAAGTACAAAAGCACCAAACAGCGTTCACCTATCAAAGAGGTAGATATTGCTCTTGATGGTTACAGTGCAGGCGCATTGGATATCGAAACGGCGATCACTGCCGTACACCTTGGTGAGATCACGGCCGCTTCGACCAACTTCACCAGAGATATCGTCAACACCACACCGGATGACTGCTATCCGGAGGTAATGGCGAACATTGCCAGTGAACTTGCCGAAGAGAACGGACTGAAATGTACCATCCTCAAGCCTAAAGCCTTGAAAAAAGAGAAGATGCACACACTCCTTGCCGTTGCACGTGCAAGCCGTCATAAACCGAGGGTCATCCACCTTGCTCACAAACCAAAGAACCCTAAAGCGGTGGTCACGCTGGTCGGTAAGGGTCTTACCTACGATTCGGGCGGGCTCAGCCTCAAACCCGCTGACTTCATGGTAACGATGAAGTCCGATAAAAGCGGTGGTTCTGCGGTACTGGGCATCATGAAAGCCGTTTCGGAGATGAACCTTCCTATTGAAGTGCACGGTTTTGTCGGAGCGGTCGAGAATATGATCGGCGGCGATGCGTATAAGCCTGACGATGTGCTCAAAGCCAAGAACGGCAAGACCATCGAAGTGCGCAACACCGATGCCGAAGGTAGACTTGTCCTTGCAGATACCCTCTGCTACGCACAACAAGAGGTCAAGGCGGACTACCTCTTTGATTTTGCTACCCTCACAGGTGCGTGTGTGGTCGGTGTGGGACACTATACATCAGGCGTGATGGGCTACAATGAGGATGTCAAAAGTTTCGTTCGCAAAGAGGCGGAAGCTTCGGGTGAGCTTGTGACCCCTCTTGATTTTAACGACTACCTTAAAAAGACGCTCAAGAGTGAGATCGCCGATATCTGTAACATCTCCAACACCCGTTACGGCGGCGCGATCACAGCAGGACAGTTCCTTGGTGAGTTCATCGATGAAGCACACAAAGAGAAATGGGCGCACATCGACATTGCAGGGCCTGCATTCGTCGAGCATGCATGGGGTGAGAACCCGCACGGTGCTTCGGGTGCGGGTGTGCGTATGATGGTACACCTGCTTGAGTCTTTGGCAAAGGAGGAAGCTGATTCATGAGAAGCCTTCATCTAAGCCTCGCTGCGCTGCTAACGATAGGTACGACCGCCCTCCTTGCCGATTCGGCATGGCCGGGAAAGGTCAAACCCAAACGTATTTCGGTCAAACATGCACTCAAACTACAAGATGATACGCCTGTAGTGTTGGACGGGACTATCATCAAACAGCTCGATGAGGAACACTTTCTCTTTCAAGACCGTACGGGGAAGATCGTTGTCGAGATCGATGACGATCTGCTAGAGAAACGTCCGCTCAAACCTCACCAAAAGGTCAGACTCTTCGGCGAGGTGGATAAAGAACTGCACAAAACGACCGTAGAGGTCGAGCACTTCACCACACGCTAGTTCAAGTGACACACCATCACCTCTTGCGAAAGCATCGAGGCGATGGTATCTCTGGCGTTAATGACCGTTGTAATGCCCATTTGACGGTAGACCTTCTCCTCCTCTTCGTTATTGACCTTCACAATACTCTTGACCCTGTCACTGAACGAGGCGATGTTCTCACAAATGAGCCTTCGTTGCAGTTCGTTCTCGATGGTCACCACGATCGCCGCGGACTTTTCGACATTAAAATGCGAAAGCACCATCTTCTGTGCCGCATTGGCAAGGTAGATCGCCTCCTCCCCCTGCGCAATGACCGCATCGACGACCTTGACATCATGTTCGAGTATGACATAGAGCATCTGCTTCTCTTTGAGCGATGCGACCACCTTCTGACCGATAGGCCCGTACCCACAGACGATCACATGGTTCTCAAAGCCCGTACTTACAAGCGCACGCTCCCTTAAACTCTCCGGTTCACTGCTGAAGCGGTCGACAATACGCTTGATGTTCTTCAGTACGAACGGTGTGACGATCATGGAGAGAATGACCGTGATAATGAGTATTTGATTGAGTGTCGTATCGATAAGCCCGTTCGAACGTGCCAATGCAAATACCGCCAGTGCGAACTCCCCTATCTGAAAGAGTGCCAAAGAGGTCTTGAGCGCCGTTCTACGCTGAACATAAGGACGCAAGATAGCGAATATCACCACCGCTTTGATCAGCATGATCGCCACCATCAATGCGACGATGTAATGGATGTAGGCAAGAATGGCATGCCAATCGATGAGCATACCGATGGTCACAAAGAAGACCCCAAGCAGAATATCGCGAAAAGGTATGAGGTCGGCTTCGATGCGGTAGCGGTACTTGGTCTCCGCCATGAGCATCCCCGACAAGAACGCACCCAATGAATAGGTGAACCCTACCGCCTGTGCCAAAAGCGACGCACCGATAACACCCATCAGCACGGCAACAAGGAATATCTCCTCCGATTCGGTTTGCATGATCCAGTCGAAAAAGCGCTCTACGACATACTTCCCTGCGACAAAAAGCACCAAGAATATCACCACCGCACCGCCAAGGGTCTCAAGAAGCATACTCGTAACCGAACCCTCCGCAGAGGTAAAAAAGGAGACCATCAGCAAGATAGGGATCACCGCAAGGTCTTGAAAGAGCAAGATCCCCAAAGAGAGCCGTCCGTAGCCCGAATGTATCTCGTTGTTCTCGTTGAGTATCTTCAGTACGATGGCTGTTGAGGAGAGTGCCAATGCCCCACCGACGATAATGGCGGATTTCACTTCCAACCCAAAGAGCAGGTACCCTAACATCGTAAAGAGCAAGGCGCTCAGCGTCACCTGTAAGCCGCCGAACAAAAAGACCTCACGCTTCATGCTTTTTAGGTGTCCGACGGAGAACTCCAGACCGATAGTGAACATCAAAAAGACGATACCGAACTCCGCAAGGTGCATCAGGAAGTTCTTCGAATCCTCCGCAAGGTTAAAGAGGGAGGAGATGATAAACCCTGAAAAGACATACCCTATGACCGTCGGGATCTCGAACCGTTTGAAGATCACATTGAGTACGGTGGCGATCGCAATGGTCACCACCAAAATAAAAAGTCCATGTTCCACACGCTGCCCCTTGATGATTTTTCGTATTATACCCCATACTAACCCCCTCTTCACCAACTTTTAGGTAAAATCGCGTTAATTATTCTATTTATCATTATTAACACGAAGGATCATCATGGGACTAGGTATCGGACTTGTAGGACTACCAAACGTCGGTAAATCGACCACATTCAACGCATTGACAAAGGCACAGAACGCAGAGAGCGCGAACTACCCTTTCTGTACTATCGAACCGAACAAAGCGGTCGTACCCGTACCCGACAAGCGTCTGGATGAACTCGCCAAGATCGTCAACCCTGAGAAGATCCAACACTCCACACTCGACTTTGTCGATATCGCGGGGTTGGTCAAAGGTGCGAGCAAGGGAGAAGGACTTGGGAACAAGTTCCTCAGTAATATCCGTGAGACCGAAGTGATCTTGCAGATCGTCAGATGTTTTGAAGATGAGAACATCACACACGTTGAAGGCTCTATCGATCCGGTACGCGATATCGAGATCATCGAGACCGAACTATTGCTTGCCGATATGGAAGCGTTGGAGAAGCGTATTACGGCACTGGCGAAAAAAGCCAAAGGGAATGACCGTGATGCCAAACTGCAACTACCTGTTGCCGAAGCGCTCTTGAAGCACCTTGAAGAGGGAAAACCCGCTTCGACCTTTGAAGACCGTGACAATGAGGGCTTTCTCACACTCCTTCGTGACCTTAGACTGCTCAGCAACAAAGAGATCATGTATGGTGCCAACGTCGATGAAGAGGGACTCGAAGAGGACAACGAGTACGTACAAGCGCTCAAAGCCTATGCCAAAGAGCACAACCGCGAGGTCATCAAGCTCTGTGCCAAGGTCGAAGAGGAGATGGTCGACTTCGATGAAGAGGAGAAGATGGAGATGCTTGAGTCTTTGGGTGTCGAAGAATCAGGACTGGAGCAGATCATCCGTAAAGGGTTCGAGAAGCTAGGGCTTCAGAGCTACTTCACCGCAGGTGTCAAAGAGGTGCGTGCATGGACGATCCGTCAGGGTACGACCGCACCTAAAGCCGCAGCGGTCATCCACAACGACTTTGAAAAAGGGTTCATCCGTGCCGAGGTCATCAGCTATGAGGACTTTGTTGCGTACGGTGGTGAGCAAGGTGCCAAAGAGGCGGGGAAAATGCGACTGGAAGGAAAAGAGTACATTGTCCAAGACGGCGATGTGATGCATTTCCGTTTCAATGTCTAAGCGCTGTTTCATACGATTTAAAAGGATAAACATGAAAAAATGGTTACTCTTACCGATGGTCGCTTTGATATTCTCAGGATGCGACGACTCCAAAGGCGCGTTTTTAGAGAGTGTTCCTTCACAAAACGACCTGCCAACCGCCGTACACAAGCTTGAGTCCATCATTCAAAAAGAGGGCTTGACCCATTTTGCCACCATTGACCATGCCGCCAACGCCAAAAAGGTCAACATGAGCCTCAAGCCTGAGACCGTGGTGCTTTTTGGGAATCCCGTAGTCGGCAGTAAACTGATGCAGTGTAACCCCTCTATGGGACTGGACCTTCCTTTACGTCTGCTCTTTACGACCAACTATGAAGGTGAGACGACCATCACCTATGTCAATCCCGAATATTGGTCACTCAAGCATAACATCAAAGACAAAACCTGTTTGGCGATCATCAATCAGATCCATATCGCCCTACGCGATCTGGCTGAAAAAGCCGGAAAAAAAGAGAAGTGAGGTAGCCATGGCACTACAGACCAACGAGATACTCTACCGTATCAAAAAAGCCCTGAGCCTTACGAACGAAGAGATGCTCAAGGCGTATGAACTCGCCGAGTACCCGATGGACGAAGCACATTTGGACGCTATGCTCAAGCGCCGCTACGACAAAGCCTTTGAGCCGTGCAGTTATGAGGAGCTCGGAGTCTTTCTTGACGGGCTTATCTTGCTTAAACGCGGTCCCGGTCCCAAAAAGCCCAACGACGATGAGGTGATCGAACTGACCAACAACCTTATATTGAAAAAACTGCGTATCGCACTGGAGCTCAAAGAGCCTGAGACGGAGATCGTCTTCAATCTTGCCGATGTGATGTTGAGCAAACAGGAGTTGAAGTCGCTCTTTAGAAAAGAGGATCACAAGAACTTCAAAGCCTGTTCGGATGAACTGCTCATGGCATTTTTGGAGGGACTTGACGAGTTCTACTATACCGGCGAAGAGGAAAACGAATAAAGGAGTGGATCATGCCTGCATACTATAGTTACGAGACATTTGTGAACGATGTCAAGAGCCTTGTTGAGAAGACTGGCGACTTTCAGCCCGAAGCACTGCTCGCCATTGCACGCGGCGGGCTGACACTGGCACATGCTTTCGCTTTGGCGACCGATAACCGAAACCTCTTTAGCGTCAACTCCGTACTCTATGACGGAGAGGTTAAACGCTCACATGCGAAGCTTACCAATATACCCGATCTTTCGGGGATGAAACGCGTTTTGATATTGGATGATATCGTCGATTCGGGAGAGACGCTCAAAGGGGTTCTCAATGTCCTGCATGAGCGCTACCCGGATATCGACTTCAAGAGTGCATCACTCTTCTATAAGCGAAGTTCCGACATTCAGCCCGATTACACACTCCACGAAGCGACCGAGTGGATCGACTTCTTCTGGGAAAAAGATTTCCTCCCGCAGTAAGTAGATGCGCTTTCCTATCTCACGACCGCTGAAGTATCTGATCGTTCTCTTTGAGATCGTATTGGTCATCGCTTCGGCGATCATGGGGTACAACTTTTTCTTCCCTCCCGGCAAAGGGGACTCTCCCATCTACTTTAACGACACCAACACCTCACAGATATTCAAGAGCCTCAAAGAGCACGGCTATGCCCTCACCTCTTGGGATCGATACCTCATAACACCCCCTCTCATCGAACATAGCGGCTGGTATGAGATAGCCCACCTTGAAGGGGGACGCTACCATTTCTTTCAGATGCTCAAACACTCCCCCGCACCGACCATGCAAGTAAAGATCTATGCTGGTGAGACCCACGATGACATACTTACACGTCTTGCCAACGACATGAAGCTTGAGCGCACACGTCTTGAGGAGGCCTATCACGCCCGTGCCGCATTGGATGAGGGAGATATCTTGGCGGGTCGCTATACCCTTGCACGAAAGGCGAACGAAAAAAGCGTCATCGACTACCTCTTCATGCGCTCCAAGGAGCGTTTTGAGAAGTTCGAGAAGGACCACTACCTCTCCCGCCTCGAAAGCGATACGCGAAAGTTCCTTCTTACCGTCGCCTCCATCATCCAAAAAGAGACCAATGACCCTAAAGAGATGCCCATCATCGCATCGATCATCTACAACCGGCTTGACAGGAACATGAAGCTACAGATGGACAGCACGCTCAACTACGGCATCTACTCCCATCAGATCGTCACACCCGAGCGTATCAGGAACGATACCACCCACTACAACACCTACAAATACAAAGGGCTGCCTCCCGCACCGCTGGGCTCCGTTTCGCTATCGGCACTTGAAGCGGCGATGTTCCCTGCAAAGACCGACTACCTCTTCTTTATGCTTCACAAAGACGGTGGTCATGTATTCTCAAAGACCTACAAAGAGCATTTGGGGCATATCAAAGCCTTTCGCGCCTACCAGCGGGAGAAGAAAAGAAAGCAAAAACCTTCAACGCCTACGGCGAAAAAGCGAAGCAAAAAAGCGGCGTAACTTCCCAATTATTCCCTCTTTTTCACTTCGCTTGTTCTTCTCCTTGGCATAAAGCGCCTCTACCGCCTCTAGCTGACCTGATAGGACTTTTGAAGCCTCTTTGAGCCGTTTGGGGTTGAAGTCACTGCGCATCGAGCACCCTCTCTATCTCATGCATCGCATCTTCATTTTTGAGTGTGAACTTGATCTCGATACGTCGGGAAGCCTCTTTATCCTCCACTCCGTTAACCTTTACCGCATCAAGATACGCCCGCCCGGATGCGACCAGAAGCGGTTTGAGGTTGTAGCGTTTGGCTATGTCGAGTGTCAGCAGGTAGTTCATGACCGCAAAGGCACGTTTTTGCGAAAGCTCCAGATTATAGAGGTAGCCGCCGTCACTGTCGGTATGCCCCTCGATGATGATCTTATCCAGATGCGGTTTGATACGCCGATCGCGCATGAGTGTGCCGATATACTCCTCAAACGCCTCTTTAAGCGCTGTTTTAGCTTCCTCTTTCAGTACCGCCGAGCCCTTATCAAAAAGGATGTTCGATGAGAGTTTTAACGAGCCACTCTTTTTGTCAATGTCTATCTTATCTCCCAACGCCTCTTTAAGTGCGGTGATCACCTGTAGTTTAATACCCGTAAGTGCCCGTATCTGCGCTTTTTGACGCTGCATCTTTGCTAAAAGCGCATCATAACGTACCCTCTCTTCACGCTTCTGCCCCTGCATCTTTTCCAGCTCTTGTTGCTGACCTTCAAGGCGGCGCTGCAACGTAGCAAGCATTGTAGCGTAATGTACCAGTTTGCTCTGTGTTGTTGTGTTGTAGTCATGAAAGCGGCTACGCTGCTCTGCCAATGCCAAAGAGAGTGCTTTTTGCTTTGCCTCCGACTCTTGAAGCATTTTGCGAAGGGTGCGGATACGCAGTTGCTTTTGCGCAAGGGTCTGCATGGTCGCATTAAGGTCGTGGTCTTGTTTTTGCAGTGCTTGGCTCTGCTGTGTCAAAAGCGCTTGAGAGAGTGCAAGCTCCTTGCTAAGCCGTGTGAGGTTCTCCTCTTTGAGCGTCAAACGCGTTGAGAGTTGGGCAAGACGGCTCTCTTGACGATCGAGCTTTCCTTTTAGAATGACCGATTTTGAGACGATCGCACCAATAAGCAGAATAAAGACAAAAAGCAGACCTGCCATCAAGTCGGCGTAGGAGATCCAGAAGTTACTCCCCTCGTCCGTACTTTTTTTTCTAAACATTGTCTTTCTCTTCTTGCGGTGGCAGTCTGCGCATGATCTCAAGGTTCTGCTCCGAGATCACCCGAGAGAAGGTCGCCAGCTTCTCAACGATCTGGGCGACCTCCGTATCTATCTTGTCAAAAGTTCTATCGACGCTACCATCGAACCGCTGCATGGCACGCTGAAGACTCTTGGCATTCTCATTGAAGCCTTCGATGTTCTCTTTAATGGTCGCAACCGCATTGACGCTCTCTTCACGCTCTTCAATGCGCTCCAACGTCTGACGCAACTCCTGAAGGACTGCTTGCATATGGTTGCTGATCTGCGTGAACCCTTCGGTCGTCTCGGAAACGATGGTGGTGAAGTTCTTGAGATACTGCTCATTCATCGTACGCATGAAGTCGATATTGAAGGTCTCTTTGAGCGTCTTGACGATCTCTTGGTCTTTGAGCGCACTTTGCATATGCTGATGCTTGATAAGCTCCGCCTCTTTCCATACACGCGCATCGTAAAGCTTCTCAAGGTCGTAGAGAATTTTATCTATCTTACTGCTTCCGCGCTTTTCAAAGTATGTCCATATCAAAGAGAGCCCGATACCGTAGATAGAGGCATAGAATGCCGTACCGATACCTGAGAGCAGAAGTGATATCTCTCTATCGAGCGCATCGGTATCTTGCACCGTAAAGTCGGGCATGGAGATGGCAATGGCGATGAACGTCCCCAAAATTCCCAGCATCGGAAAGACAGAAGGGGCGACACGTGCGAAGTTGTCGTTACGGATATCTTTGTAGTACTCCGCCATGAAATCCTTAACATGCAAAGTCGACTTTGTCTTTCCCATGATCGTAAGCGCATTGGCACGCAACGCCTGCTGAAGCTGCTCCTCCATCACCGCGAACGACCCGCGCATACGACACGCCGCAAAGTTGGCATTGTGCCGTACGAACGCAGTAAAGACCACAAAGATAAAGGAGATAATGATGAGCGTATGCAACTCCACAGAGAACGGAACGATCCCCACATAGCCCAAACCAAGCCCCACAAGGAACAGAAGCGGTAAAAAAAGTATGACCAAAGCACTCCCAAAGCAACTGCGATGGGTGACAGGTTGTCTATCGAACATCATGATATCCTAACAAATATTTTCAAAGAGTATAACGCATTTGACTAAACGGTTCGTTAACTCTCTCTTGTTCTATATGAATGCTACCCTCGATCCAATAATTAAAACTCCTATTATGCTACAATGCTGTATAAGCATTTCCGATCAGGAGATCGGGAACGAGAAGAGTTAAAAAATATATCCTTATGAAATAATCGATACCACAAGAAGGGCAAAATGTATAAATTAAACGAACTAACCCTAAAACAAAGAGAAGAACTTTTTCGAAATTTACGAATTTCAATCACTCATCACTCCAATGCGATTGAGGGAACCACTCTATCTTTTGGAGAGACAAAAGAGTTATTAGAGCTTGGTCATACAGCAGGACATAAACCTCTTGGAGAACAATTAGTTATTTTAGGATTTGCAAAAGCCTATGATGTGATAGTTCGTGAAGCTACAAATCCAAACAATATAATTGACAGCGGTTTTATAAAAGATATACATGCCATTATGTTTGATGATGCGCTAAAAGTAGCACCGGAATATGTATCTAAACCTATTGGGGCTTATAGATTAGATGAGAGATATATCAAAGGGGTAGATATTAAATTATCAGCTCCTCACCAGATCAGTAATGATATAGAAAATCTTTTATACAGATTTAAAAGTAATCGTATGAGTTTGGAAGATATAGCAGAGTTTCATATCATATTCGAAAGAATACACCCATTTGCAGACGGAAATGGTAGAGTTGGCAGACTTTTAATGGCATATCAAGCTATACAAAATAACATCGTTCCACCACTAATTAAAAATGAAAGTAGAGATGAATATTTAAAAGCTATAAATGATAAAGATGATTTGTATAAATTTTTAAAAGAGAGTATAAACAGAAGTTTAGAGTTGATAAGTGAGTAATTGGCTAACGTTATGCTCACACTCACACATTAAGTCCGAATTTGGTACAATAAAAAGACCGAAGGAGATTTTATGCAAATGATTGAAGATATAAAACCTGTTACTTACTTAAAGAGTCGAGCTGCTGATGTTCTAAAACATATTAACGAAACGCATCGACCAATGATTATTACTCAAAATGGTGAGGCAAAAGCTGTTATTCAAGACCCAAAAAGTTATGAAGATATGAGAAATGCTATCTCAATACTCAAACTTCTTTCATTTGCTGAAGAAGATATAAGAGAAGGAAATCTACATTCAGAAGAAGATGTCTTTGAATCTGTTGAAGAACTTCTCAAAAAATGAGTAAAATATATAAAGTTCGATGGACTTCCAATGCCAAAGAAGACCTTTTAAATATTGTTGCCTATATCAAAGAAGATTCGCCAACTATTGCAAAAGATGTTTATCAAAAGATAAGAAGTAAAGCCAATTCGAGCAATTTCTCTCCACTTAGAGGTAGAGTTGTACCTGAACTTCAAAAAGAGGGGATCACAATGTATCGAGAACTTATTAGTTCTCCTTGGAGAATTATGTATAAAGTCGATAATGATACGGTTTACATCATGGCTATTTTTGATTCAAGACAAAATGTAGAAGATTTACTACTTCAAAAGTTGCTAAGAAGGTCAAATGCTAACAAAACAGAGTAGCCAATACATTACCTAGCGGCAATATATTGGCTAAAGTCAACCGTTCTCCCCATCCAAAACCAACACCTCCCCAAACGGCACCTCTTTGGCTTCGGGCATCACCCACATCACATCATAAGCGGGTTCACTCTTGGGGAACGTACCCATACCATCGGTAAAATAAAGCAGCAGTGTCGGGTAGTTTATCTCTGCGTCTATGTACGCAAATGTCGGGCGGAAGTCGGTTCCCCCTCCTCCGCTTACGGTATATTCAAGCCGCTCTCCGGGCAGGTAGGTTCGGTGTGAGTGTACTTTGGCATCAGCGGTAATGAGGTCTATTTCATAGTTACCATAGCTTTGCATAATGCTCTCCACTTCTCCTAAAAAGGTGGCAAGCAGACTCTCATCGACCGAGCCTGAGGTATCGACGGCAATGACGATACGAAGCAGATCGGAACTGAGCGAGGGCAAGTAGATGCCTCGGTAGAGGTATTTCATATTGGGCGGTAAGAAGCTATAGGTGCTTTTGGCGAACTCGGCGATGTAGCGGTAGAGAAGCTCTTGCCAATGTACCTTGTGCGAAAAATAGTGAGGGATGACCATCTCCAGACCTTGGGGGAGTTCTCCTTGACGGTTGAACTTTTGGAATATCTGCTCAAAATGCTCTGTGATCTCTTGGCGTAACGCCTCTATCTCCTCGGCATTGATCCCATCATCTGGAAGCTGGGCAGGTGTGGCGGGCTGAGAACTGGACGGCTCTTGTGTTTGAGTGTGGTCTCTAGAGCTACTCTTAGCGTTCTCTTGCGGGTCTGATGCATCATCGGGCGGTGGGGCATCGGCTTCATCGAGCGTGTCGTTATAGATCATCTCTTCGGTAAGGATATCGTATATCTCTTCTGCGTACATCCCGTCAAAACGAGTATCGTAATAAGCGTACGGCGGCAGGGTAAATCCGTTTTTAAGCAGCATGGTATTCACCGTCATATCGGTTGCTGCCTGCCAGATACGCCCTACCCGCTCGCCGCTTCGTTCACTGTGTTTGAGTACCGCATGCATCGCACCGTTTGCCAGCGCGAACATGATCTCATCCAGAGGTGCTTCATCGAAATACTCATCGTTATACTTCAGTGATACGCCGTCACTGTTGAAGGTCAGGGTCTGCGGGTTGTCATCTAAGCGCAGTGCTATTGCAAGTGCCCCGATGTAGGGGTGTTCAAGCATCAGTTTGGCTTTGGCCTTCTCTATCTTTTCCTTGTGTCTCATGGCAAGGTCACCATCATATCCTAGGCAATACCCAGATTGCGCATAAAGTTACCGGCAATGATGGTGCTTCGCTCTTTAAAGAGGTCTGCTTGTGCAGGCGCATAGACTTCATCGAGCGTTGCAAAGAAGAGCTTGAGCCACTGCTCGAACGTCTCGCGTGTCAACTCCCCCAGATAGAGATGCGGGGCAAAGGGGTTGCCGTAGTAGCTGTTGTCCCCAAGTGCAATGGATGACCAGAAGTTCACAAGGAGTTCCAAGTGCGGTTTCCAGCGCTCGTTGTTCATATCGTCGCCAAGCTTTGCAATGAAGAAAGGGCCGACGATATCATCTTTCAATACACGGCGGTAGAAGTTCATGACCATCTCTTCGATGGTCTCTCTAGTGATCTCAGCTGATGGCATGGTATACTCCTCTATCGGGGTTGGATTGGGATGTTATAGCAGAAACTTCTTTAAATCACTGCGTACCTATTCCTACAAGGACGCTTTTTTGCTATAATCGCGTTTATGAAAAAATTACTCTTTACCACAATAACACTCAGCACATTCATATTTGCCAATATAAACGCGATCGTGAGTATTCTTCCCGAAAAGACCTTTGTTCAAGCCATTGGCGGTGACAAGGTCGATGTCACGCTCATGGTGCTTCCGGGGAACTCCCCGCACACCTACGAGCCCAAACCGTCACAGATGCGTGCCGTTGCCAAGGCACAGCTCTACTTCGCCATCGGGGTGGAGTTCGAGAAGGTATGGCTGCCCAAGTTCAAAGACCTGAACCCAAGCATGAAAATAGTCGACCTCTCCCAAGGCATAGAGAAACTACCGATGGTAAGCAGAGCGCACCATAACGATGCACATGCGCATCATAACGAAAGCACCGACCCGCACATCTGGACCGCACCCAAGAACGTGGCACGCATTGCGCACAATATCTACAATGCACTTGTCAAAGCCGATGCCCCCAACAGTGCATTCTACAAAAAGAACCTCGAAAGATTCCTAGCACACATCGCACGAACCGATGCGACCATCAAAGAGAGACTTTCACACGCGCAACATAAGAGCTTCATGGTCTTTCACCCTTCATGGGGCTACTTTGCCAAAGCCTACGGGCTAACACAGATCCCTGTGGAGGTAGAGGGCAAAGCGCCTAAACCAAGAGAGCTGGTCAAGCTTATTCAAAAGGCGCGCAAAGAGAAGGTATCTGCTATCTTTACACAGCCTGAGTTCTCGGACGCTTCGGCGAAGATCATTGCTAACGAGTTGCATATTCCGGTCAAGAAGGTCAGCCCTCTTGCACCCAACTGGTCGCAGAACCTCATTGATATCGCCAGTGCCATTGCAGGGGTACGCTAAATGCCTGTCGTTGAGATAAAGAACGTCAGTTTCGCTTACGAACATGACCTCATATTGGAAAATATTAACCTTGAGGTCGAAGAGAAGGATTTTCTTGCCATCATCGGCCCTAACGGAGGTGGAAAGTCCACCCTCTTGAAGTTGATGCTCGGTCTGCTCAAACCCTGTAGCGGTGAGATACGCATCTTCTCCAAACCTCCCCACAAGGGGCTCTCCGAGGTCGGGTATGTACCGCAGAACACCAATGTCAATACCGACTTTCCTATCAAGGTGCTTGAAGTGGTGCTTATGGGGCATGTAGGGGCGAAGAAACCGCTCTTTGGCTACGGCAAAGATGAGATCGCCTGCGCCATGGGAGCGCTTGCGCAAGTGGGCATGCAGGATTTCGCACAAAGTAAGATTGGCGACCTCTCAGGCGGTCAAAGACAACGGGTCATGATCGCACGTGCACTTTGTGCCCACCCCAAAATACTCATTTTGGACGAACCGACATCAAGCATCGACATACAGGGACAAAAAGAGATATATGAACTGCTCAAGATGCTCAACCAGAGCATGACGGTCATTGTCGTCAGCCACGATATCTCCATTATTCTTGAGTATGCCAATAAAGCCGCACACGTGAACAAGCGTTTGGCATTCCACGACATCAGTGACAAGAGCAAGACCTTCCACACCCACGGAGATGAGGAGCACTTCTGCGAGATAGAACTGCTTCAAATGCTTGGTGCGGAGAGTTGTCAAAAGTGTACTTCGGCAAGCTCAGTAACCGAAGGGGACTTGGCAGCATCTAAACCTGAAAAAGAGCATATATGGAGGGAAGAGGCATGATAGAAGCACTACAGTTCACATTCATCCAGCATGCGCTTATTGCAGGTATTCTGGTCTCGCTTGCAGCGGGTATCATCGGTTCGCTCATTGTGGTCAACCGAATGGTCTTTCTTGCCGGCGGTATCGCCCATGCTTCCTATGGCGGCATAGGAATGGCGGTCTTTTTCGGCTTTCCTATCTTTCTGGGCGCATCGGCATTTGCCGTACTTGCCGCCTTGCTCGTTGCTACCCTCACTTTGCATAAACGGCACCGCATCGATACCTTTATCGGTCTGATATGGGCTGTAGGAATGGCGATCGGGGTGATATTCGTCGACTTGACCGATGGGTACAATGTCGACTTGATGAGCTATCTTTTTGGCTCCATCTTGGCTGTCAGTACCCAAGACCTCTACTTTATGGGGGCGCTTCTAGGGGTCATTGTACTTGTTACGACCTTCTGGTACCGTGATATATTGGCAGTGAGTTACGACAGCGAGTATGCAAGGCTCAGGGGTATCCATGTACGCTTCTTCTACACACTGATACTGGTACTCTCCGCACTTACTGTGGTCATCGCCATCAAGGTGGTGGGGCTTATTTTGGTCATCGCCATGCTGACCATTCCCGTCTATATTGCCGAGAAGCTCTCCAATACCCTGTGGCACATGATGATACTCTCAGGTATCATCTCCGCCATTTTCACCCTTGTGGGGCTCTGGTTCTCCTACACCTACAACCTTACCTCCGGTGCATCCATCATTTTGGTATCGGCCGTATCGTTAGGGCTCTTTTTACTACTCTTTGGAAGGTTGAAAAAATGAGATACAGACACATCATACTACTTACATCCCTTGCCCTCTTTCTAGGCGGATGCTCTCCGCAGGTAGGTTTTGGCATCGGTACCGCAGTAGGCGGCTCCAACGGTGGTGCGGAGATACTGGTAACTCAAGATGGTGTACATGGAAGTGTCGTTGCCGGCGGGGACTTTCACTAACAGCGACACACCATAGAGAAGTTTCATCATAAATGGGTTAAAATACACCCCTATTCCAACAAAAAGAGACCCCTATGAAAAAGATCCTTATTGCAACCCTGCTCTTCT
>Ga0256843_1001392_pt1 | contig 19195 bp, 12 predicted proteins | sample AlvinellametaG_FD_191572 | JGI IMG/M metagenome (GOLD analysis project Ga0256843, IMG submission 191572) | Pompeii worm associated microbial communities from hydrothermal vent at the East Pacific Rise, Pacific Ocean - Alvinella | ecosystem: Host-associated > Annelida > Integument > Unclassified ... | reverse complement strand
TCTTCATTATTTGTGATTTTAGATAATTCTAAACTATACCAAAAATCTGTTAATTCTTTATTATCCTTTGTTGTTAAACCTTTATATTTTGATAACACTATATGATGTGAAATAAGTTTATTATCAATAGCACAAAAACTTTCTTTATCTTTTCCTGCAACTGATTGAGAGTATAAATAATTAAAATAACCACTATATTCTACATAAGGATATAAATAAGTATTATTTTCATACTCACCTATTTCAGTACCTAATGTCCATTTATTTATTTTATAATGGAATGTTAAATATTTCCCATCTCTTTTATTATCTTTTTGCCATAATTTCCATTTATTGATATCAAAATATAATTTATTTGTTTTATAAAAAACACCATAATTATTTTCTTTAATAGATGTTTTGTCTTCATAATAATATCCTAAAAGTCCAAAATTATGAACTGTTGTTGTATTATGAACAACATTTACATCACCTTTTTTAATATTAAATTTTTTAGTCATATTGATATCAGCATAATTTAGAATCTCTTTTGCTTTTTTTAGATTCCTTTTTACATTATCAACAATAACTATACCACCTTTTGTAATTCCATCTACTTTATTAACTTTTTTTTTTAAAACTTTTTTTTTAATAATCTCTTTATTTTGAGGTGGAGTCAAAATATTTATGTTATTTACTGGAATTATACTCATATTATTTAATCTCATATTAACATGCTTATCACATTGGTAATCTTGAGGAATATATTTCGCTTTAGTCCATTTTTCACTTTCTATAATACACTTATGATTTTTACATTTTAAAACTAATGTTTTATACCCCTCATCTGTTTTTTTATTTGTTGTATATTTTTGCCAAAATTTAACAGTATATATATTATATCCATTTGATTTTTGTGCATTAATTACACTAATATCTTTTAAATATAAAGAAATAAATTTCACTCTATCAAAAATAGATTGTTTTTTAATAGTCCAAATTTTACTCTTTTTATATTTATCATCATAAAATTGTTTATATTTAAATATATCTTTGCTTTCCCATGCTTTTTTCCATTGCTCAATAAAATTTAAAATAAATTTTGGTGCTGGTTTAACAGCATATTTTAACGCATCTTTATATATCTGTTTTGCTAATTTATATTTACCAGTTTTTTCTAAATTATATCCATAATGATATAATATTTCACAGTTCTTTTTATGCCAAGTTACTAAGAAAAATTCTCCACTAGCTTCTGGATATTTACCAGAAAACTCTAATGAATATGCGTATCTTTCTCTAATATCTGCATCATTTGGTTTTGATAACAAATATTCATTATAATAATTACTCGCATCAGAATAAAATCCATTAAAATATAATCTATTTCCTATTTCTAAGAGTTTTGAATTTTTTTCTGAAAAAATATCTGTAATAGTTTTAGTATCATTATTTGTAACAAATTTTGGTGAATATCTTAATATCTGGGCTTTTAGTGTTAATGCTGGTCTATAATCTTTAATTTTTAAAATATCATTAATTACATTCAATGCAGATTTAGAAAATCCAGCATAATAATAATTTTTTGCTAATTCATATAAACTTTTTACATCACCTCTTTTATATGCCCAATATTCATATAAACTAAATCCTTTATAGTAATCTTTTTTAGCAAGATATAATTGTGCTAGTGTATGTGCGATATTCAAATTATTTGGATTTAATTTATTATATTTTTCATAAAACTTAATAGCTGTATCAATATCTCCTATTTTTTCACTATATTGTGCTACTTTTAAAATATATTCTAGATTGCTAGGATCTTTTTTATACAATTTTTTATACTTTTCAATCAATGGTTTTAAATTCCCATTAATCACCATTAAAGCTTCTTTTACATCTACAGATTTTTTATGTTTTAATACATCTTCTAAGACAGGCTTTGCTAATTCATAATTTTGTTGCCAAAAATAAATCAATCCTTTTAATTCTTTTGCATCTACAATCAAATTTGGATTTTGAGAATTTAAGATAATATCGTTAATATAATTTATAGCTTTTTTATATTTTCCATCCCATGCATAAATTTTTGCTATTAATAGTTTAATTTTATAATCATGTTCTGTTACTATTTGATTTAAAATATTTAAAGCTTTTTGATATTCTCCATCCCATGCTAAATATTTTGCATACCAATATTTTGCATTGATATCTCCAGGATGATTTTTTATATATTCTTCTAGTAAATAATATGCTTTTGTTTTTTGATTAATATTCATTAAATAATATATTAGAGGTTGTAAATTATCAAATGTTTGATCATTTTCATAATTTTGCATTAATTGATCTAATTGAGCTTTTTCTTTTTCTTTTATTTTTTGTTCATATGCTAATAGTTTATCTTCTAATGGATATTCTTTTAAAAGTTTTTTTACAAATTTACTAGCTGTTTCTATTTCACCTAAATAAAGTAAACAATCTATATATTTATATGCATATTCTAGTTTACCAGTTGCTTGATATAAAACATAAAAATCTTTTTTTGCTTTAATATAATAACCTGTATAATACAATTCATAAGCATGCAATTCTGTATAATCTAAGGTATTTGTATCTTTTACCATTCTTAAAATTTGAGCTACTTTTTTATATTTACCATCCCATAAATATATTCTAGCTGTAATTAATTTTGGATAATCACTTTTGATTACAGACAAATAAGTAGAGAGTTTTTTTATTTCCTCATATTTATTAGTAAAATATAAATTTTTATAAAAATCATCTACATTTTTTCCATCTAATATTTTTAATAATTCTTTTCTTTTTTCAATTTTTATTTTGTTTAATTTTGCTTGTTTATTATTTTTATCTAATCTTAATACTTGATTATTGTACATATTTGCTTTTGTAATATTTTTATCTAAATAATAATTTACTAACATCAAACGGGTAACAATATCATTTTTTTCCAATGATTTTTCTAGTATTGGGTCTATTTTTATAGAAAAACTAAATGTTATCAAAAAAAATAACACTATTATTCTATACATAATTTTTCTCCATAAAAAATATCTAAAGAATCTTGTATAACTGTTACAGCTAACTCTTCTTCTATTTTATTTAATACATTTTTATTTACCTCATATTTTAATAAATTAATTAAAATTACAATACTATAATCCTCAAATTCCACATATTTATCATAATTTCTTAGATGAGAAGTGTTTTTTAAAGTTCCATCAATTTTTAAAACAGTAAATAAGATTCTTTCATTTAATAAATAATCGATAAAATTTTTTGTTTCTTCTTTTGTATTTAATTTTATATCATCTTGAATAATTGATATTTTATAAAAATTAATTTGCATATATTTAGATAATTCTAAAACATAATTAATAGCTGCGGTATTAATATTTAATAAATCCACACACCCTTTTTCAATAAGATTTAATCTATCATCTACTCTTATAAAATCTTTTTTTAATAAATATAATGTTTTTGTATATAAATCATACTTATTACTTAATTCACAAATTGAACTATTTATTTTATTATCTTCACCATAATATAATAAGTAATCTGGATTTTGTAATATCACATCTAAAGCATCTGCAATAGTATCAATTATTTTTAAATCTATTTGAGGATGTTCTAAAATATATTTATTTAATCTTCTAACTTCTAAATCTTTACTAATTACAACAACAGAAACATTTTTATTTACATATCCAGATTTTTCTTTAGTAAATAAAAAAAGTTTTTTGTGCTTACTTTCAAAAATATATTTTGGGTCTAAAATCGGAGTTAAAGCAAATAATATCTCTATTTCTCTAACTTCTCCCTCTTTTTCCATTTTCATATATAAATCTGCTGATTCCACTAAATAATGACTTATTAAATCATAATTTATTACATCACTTCCTAATAAAAAAACCAATTTTTTCTTATATTTAATTCCATATGATAATAATGTATTAAAAAAATATTCAATCAAATCTCTATCAGAATATTCAAAGATAGAACCTATTCTATGAAAAACTATTACATCATTAGGTTGTTGTGAAATAAAAAATTCTAAATCTTGCAATAAATATTTAAATCCAAACTCATTTTTAATCTCTATCCAATCTTCTCTAAATGAATAAGCATCTACAAATTCTTTTATATTATTAAATTCTAAAAAAGAGTTTTGAATAGCCTCTAATCTTTTTGATGTTTGATTATAATTTAAAGGAGATAAAAAAGAGATTTTTTTATATTTTTTCTTTAAGATATGCAATGCAAATGTAGTTTTACCTATCCTTCTATCGCCCTCTATAACTACCGACTCACTTTCTTGTATTTTATGAATTATTTCCATTATTTTGACAACCTTTCATAATATTTTGCTTCTTGGATTTTATTTAATTTCATCAACACTTTGCTTAATAAAGCATTCCCTTCTTTAAAGTTTGGATTTTTTTGCAATATATTAAATAATAAAGCACTAGCTTCTTTATTTTTATTATCTGCATACAAACAAACCGCTTTATAAAATATAAATTTACTATCTTTTGGATATTTTTTCAATAAATCATCAACTTTTTTTAATTTATTTAATTGATTTAGTTTAAAATAGCTTCCAAATAAAACATAATAATATTCTTTTTTATCGTCTATTTTCAATGCTTGCTGAATATAATTGATAGCTTTTGTATATTTTTGTTGTTTATAATAAATTTTTGCCAACTCATAATATGGTAGAGATGAATAATTTTGAATAGTAGAAATAGAATTTTTTAACTCAATCATAGCTTGTGGCAAATCAAATTTTTCTAATTGTAATGCTTTTTTGTAATGATTTAAACTGATATATGTAGTTACAGCAGGCATAGATGGCAATCCATATTTATCATATCCAAAAACTTTTATATAATATAATGTATCATCATCAAATGATAATTTAATTTTATTATTTACACTAAATACTGTAGTTTTTATTTCTGAAAAATCTTTATTTAAAGCAACTATTATTTTATATTTTTCTTCTTCTTTATTTTTTTGAAATTCCAAAACATCATTATTAAACTTCAAATATTTTGGTGCTGGTAACAATGATACTACTTTTATTCTCTCACCAAAAATACTACCTTCTCCAGCATTTAATAACACATCTTCATTTTTTACTTTACCTTCAAATACTGCTACTTTTGTTTTGTTGTCTTTTATTATTTCAAAATCTGTTCCTAAATTATAAAAACTTTTGTCATCTACTTTAATAGTTGCTTTATTTTTTATAGCATGTAAACTCATATCACCTTTTAATAATTTTGTATAAATACTAAATTTTGTATTATATAAATTTTTATAAGCATTAAAAGTATATTTTGATTGCTTATCATAAGTTAATACACTTCCATCTTCTAAAGTATAAATTATATATTTTACACTTTCTCTTTTAGTATAGTTTTGTGAATAAATAGGAAAATATGAAATAGTAAAAAACAACAAAATAAAAGTAGGTATTGCAGCTATTGCTAGTTTTTTTAATTTAACTGCTTTAGGTTGTTTGGGTATATATAAAATAAAATCTGTTCCTATTGTTTCATTAGAACGTACATGTATTTTTCCACCAAAACTTTCTATTACACTCTTAGATAAAGCAAGTCCTATACCTAATTCAGTCTTTGTATCATCAATAGGATAAAATGATTTAAAAGTCGTAGACAAATCTTTTGTTTTAGTACCTATTCCTGTATCATTAATAGATAAATAAATCCCAAAAATACTATCTTCTATTCTGATAGAAATACTTCCACCTGTTTTATTATATTTAATAGAATTTAGGATTATATTATATAAAGCTTTTTTTAGCCAATGTTTATTGGTTAAAAAAGTAATGTTATTATTTTGGATATAAATATTAATATATTTTTCATTTAATAAAGGCTTTAATTCTTTTTTAATTTCTACAAGCAATTCATAAATATCAATATTTTCATATTTTAATTTAGGTCTGAATTGAAATTTTACAAAATTCATATACTCATCTAAAATATGAATACTATTATTGATAGTTACTAATGTATCTTTAATAAAAGACTTTTTTTCCTCTTGAGACATATCATATTTATCAAACATCTCTAAACCAAAACGGATAGATGATAAATTATTCTTTAACTCATGAGAAAAAACAGATGAAATTAAATTTTTCAAATCCACTAACCTTATTTTTTGAAGAAATTGTACTTAAACGAAGTTACAAAAAATTGACCGAAAAGCCAATTTTTTATAAATTAAATAATTTGTTTACACTTTCATTAAAATATACTCTTCTAATAACTTCTGCAAATAATTCACTTGTATCAAGTACTGTGATTTTTTCACATTCTGTAGATAAAGGAATTGTATCTGTAATAACTAACTCATCTAAACTTGATTTTGTAATTCTATCAAAAGCAGGACCACTTAAAACACCATGTGTAGCACAAGCCATTACACTATTTGCACCATGTTCTTTTAAAGCATTTGCACCATGTGTCATAGTCCCAGCAGTATCAATCATATCATCTATTAAAATAACATCTTTTCCTTCTACTGAACCTATAATATTCATAACTTCACTATGATTTGCTTTTTCTCTTCTTTTATCTATAATTACCATATCAAGTCCTAGTCTTTCTGCAAAATATCTAGCTCTAGCTACCCCACCTACATCTGGACTTGCAATAATTGGATTTGGTAAGTTTTTATTTTCAATATATTCTTTAAATAAAATACTTCCATACAGATTATCTACAGGAATATCAAAAAATCCTTGAATTTGTCCAGCATGTAAATCCATAGTAACAACTCTATCAATACCTGCTTTTTCTATTAAATTAGCTACTAATTTAGCAGTAATAGGTACTCTTGGAGCTGCTTTTCTATCTTGTCTTGCATATCCAAAATAAGGAATAATAGCTGTAATATTATTTGCACTAGCTCTTCTTAAAGCATCTGTCATAATTAATAATTCCATCAAATTATCATTTGCTGGTGCTGAAGTTGGTTGCACTATAAATACATCTCTACCTCTAATACTTTCTTTAATCTGTACACTAATCTCTCCATCACTAAATCTTTTGATATCAGCTTTTCCTACACTCATTCCTAAATGTTCTGCAATTTTTTTTGTAAGTTCTTGATTTGCTGTTCCTGAAAATATCTTGTAACCTCTCATATATATTCCTTAAAACTTTTTTGTAATTATAACATTATTATAACATTTTAAAATACTATAACTGCTGGTTTTTTTGCTTTTATTTTATCTAATTGCGATAAAGTAGTCTTAATTATTTCTTGTTCTAATGAAGCATTAGAAATTATATATACCTCTTTGTTTTTATTAATTCCTATTTCAAGTGCTTTTTGTTTAATCTCTTTTTTTCTACTTAGTCCCATTAAAACTATTATTCTTAAATTTTCTCTATGTAATAAATCAACCCAGTTTAGATTAACTCTTGCTCCTTTTAAATGAGCTGAAACCACCATAAAACTATCTTTTTTATCTCTTAAAGTTACAGGAATTAAAGCTTCACTTGGAGCTGAGATTGCACTTGTAAGTCCTTCTATTATCTCTACTTCTATTCCTTCATTTACTATCTCCATCATCTCTTCATATCCTCTACCAAATACAAAAGGATGTCCTCCTTTAAGTCTTCCTACAATTTTACCTTCTTTTGCTTTTTGTATAAGCAATTCATTGATTTCATCTTGTTTTTTATGATGATATCCTTTTTGTTTTCCTACATATATTTTTTCACAATTATTAGGTAAAATATCTAAAATTTCAGGATTTACAAGATGGTCATACAATGCTACATCTAAACTTTTTAGAGTATTATAAGCCCTAATTGTAAGTAAATCTACAGCCCCTGGTCCACATCCTATGATGAACACTTTTGAGGTTTCTTTTTTGATAGTTTCATAATCTTTTTTTCTATCTATTTCATAATTTATAGGCAAAATTTTTTCAATCCTATCACGAATTACTTGAGTTAGTCTTGGTGATTTTCCATTACTTGAGACTAATACACTAATATCTCCTTTGTGAGTAATACTTCCAAAATAAAAATCACACACTTCAGGTTTATCAACTACATTTAATAAAAAATTTTTATTTTCAAGTAAAGTATTAGCAACCTCATCACAACCCGTAGCATCTATTACCACATCATAACCATTTGTATCAGATATCTCAAACTCTTTTATTTTTGCTGTATATGGAGTATTGTTTTTAAGAGTAACTATATCAAAAGGGATATTTTGTTTTGTTAATACATCTGCCTTTTGCTTAGCTACTACTCCACCACCAATTAAAAGTACTTTTTTAGGTTTTAGTTTTATTAGCATTTGTTTCCTTTAATAATCTTTATTATAATAACACAGGTTATCATAACCGTGGTTATTATTTTTCAATCCTAACCCTTGTCATATTATAATCAGGCTCTTTGCTTATTGGGTCTAAAATCCCATTTGTTAAATAATTCACACCTAAAAAATGCATAGGGATATTTACTACGCCTTTTTTTATATTAGCTATTTTTACTTTTAACTTCACTTTCCCATATTCACTTTTTACTTTTACTATTTCATTTTCTTTTATTCCTAAACTTAACATGTCTTCTTCATTCATCTCTACAAATTCAACCTCATCTTTTATAACTTGCTTAGTTTTGCTCATAGAATGCCAATGATTTGCAAGGCGAGTAGTTACTAAAATAAATGGATATTTTTCATTTGTTTTATAACTTCTATTTTGTGGTTTTACCCATAATAGGTTTGCTTTTTTGTTTGGTGTTAATGCCTCATCTAGATTTTCACCCCATCTAAATGGCTTTGTTTTTAACTCATCATACTTACATTCATAAATATTCATATCAGGTGATAGTTTTGTCATCTCTTTATATTCATTAAATACTTCTTTAGCACTTTCAAAATCAAATCCATTGAAATTCATATTTTTAGCTATATCACAAAATACTTCAAAGTCTTGTTTTGCTTTTTTCTCTTTAAAAGGTTGTAGAAGTGTAATTAATCTATCTAAATTTGTCTGAGTTCCTTCCTTTTCTCCCCATGGGGCTACAGGAATAACTAAATTTGCAAATTTACTACTTTCACTACCCATAAAAGCATTGAATTCCACTACAAAATCGATTGCTTTTATTTTATTTTCAGTTTCATTTCTATTTGGTAAATGATAAACTGGGTCAGTATGAGCAATAAGTAAAAAATCTAAATTTCCCTTTTTTATCATCTCATCAGCAGTTAGTCCTATTTGTGTAGGGATATTTGAAGTATTCCAAAACTTTTCTACTTTTTTAATATTTTGGGGAGTATAATCCAAGTGAACTGCCAAAGTAGTAGCAAGTCCACCTACTTCTCTACCACCCATAGCATTAGGCTGACCAGTTAAAGACAATGCACCATTTTTAGGCTTAAAAAATTTACCCGTTAAAATAAATAAATTTATAAAAGAGATATTTTTCTCCACCCCTTCACTGCTTTGATTTAGACCCATTGTCCAACTACCTACTATATTTTGATTTTCCTTCCATAACTTTATAAACTCTTCAAATTCTTTCTCACTAACTCCTGCTATTTTTAGATTTTCTTTAATATCTATTTTTTGCAACTCTTCAAAATAGTTTTTATTAAAATTTATTTTTTGTTTTAAAAATTTGTAATTGATTAAATTATCATCTAAAAATCTTTTAGCTACTGCTAAGAAAAAATATGTATCACCTCCAGGAGTTATAGGGATATATAAATCAGCAATTTTTGCTGTTTTTGTATATCTTGGGTCAATTACTATTATTTTAAGTCCATTTTTTTTTGCTTTTTTTACTTGATTGAAAAATACAATATGAGCTTCAGCTATATTACTCCCAACTAAAATATAAAGTTCTGTTTGCAAAGCATCTTGCATTGTAAGTGGGACATAATCACTTCCTAATATCTTTTTATAAGCCACCACTGCACTTGCCATACAAGTACGAGAATTTGTATCTACATTGTTTGTATTTATAAACCCTTTTGCTAGTTTGTTTGCTATATAATAATCCTCATTTAGAAGTTGACCTGAGAGATAAAATCCTGTTTTTTGTGGGGTTGTATGTTTCAATTTTTTAGAGATAATATTTATTGCTTCATTATATGTTATTTCTCTAAATTCTTTATCTTTATTTTCACGATATAATGGCTTTAAAAGGCGATTATTTACTACTTTATCAGATAGACTCCCTTTTTTACAAATAAGCCCTTTATTTGATGGATAATCTTTTTTTGGTTTTAGTTTATCACCTATTTCAAATCCACACCCTACACCACAATAACTGCACACTGAATTCATTTATAACCTTTTTTGATTTTATTATAGTTAGTTTTGTAAAAAAAACAGAAAAGAAAGTGGATAAATTTTAGGCAGTTATTTAAAATAACTTTTTAATACCTATTTCTAGGTTAGTTCTTTTATCTTTAGTAACATTAGCAAACAAAGTATAATTGTTTTTTAAAAAAATATTTTGAGACAAATAATATTTATTATAAAAAAACTTTTGATTTTTAAAAATAGGTTCATAATAAAACTGCATTTTAGAATGAAATATTTCATACATTAAAAATCCTATTTTAGGATACATAATAGTGTCAATTTTTTTATTATATCTAAGTCCTATATTAAACAAACTAAACAAATTAATATCTGTAAAAATATTAACATCATATCCGATTCCTGCATTAACTCTAAAATATAATTTTTTATTTGTATTTGAGGTATATTCTCTATCTATAGTTAAATTGAAATTATATGAAATAGGATTAGTTAAAATATCATATGGAATTAAATTTATCATATTATAAATTGTAAAATTATTTAATAATATTTTGTTTTGATTAATTAGTATAGACACATAACCTATTTTTAATTGGCTTTCATTAAAATATTCTCTATTATTATCATTCAATGTATGAGATGCTGGTAAAAAAGATAAATTCAAATATTTATTATCATCTTTAAAAAAACTAATTCCAATCTGTCTTTCAGGAGGAGTTTTTACAGGATTTTTATATTTAGACAAATCTAAAGAATAATTAAAGTTATAATTTTTTAATATTTGCTTTAATACTTTATCATTATTACGTTTATAATTCATATATACTTCTGCTAATGTTATATAATAAAAATTCTTTTTTGTTTTTTTTAAATTTCTAAAATTAGCATAATTTTTACTTATAATATCATTTTTTAATTTATAAATATCATCAAATGATAACTCATTCTCTAATAATTTAATAAACCATTCATCACTTGGTAAAATTTCTGCTTTTTGAATCATATGTGATTTATAGACTATTTTTATAAGTCCTAATGGAGTAATCCACAAATTTTTTTTATCTATTAATTTAGGATTTGCACTTGATAATATATAAAAAATAACACTAGCACAATTATATGAAGTAAAATAATATTTTTGTTTAATTCCTTTTAATTCCCATGTATGATAAAAAATCATCTTTTTTTGAAAAGGGGTTAATTTTAATTGATATTCCCAAATATTTCTATTTTCATTTAATAAATAATTATATAAAACTTCTCTATAAGGCCTTAAAACAAATAATCCTTTCATACCAGGTATTGTATTTTCATAGATCAATTTTAAAGGATTTGCTGTATTTATTAATGTATAAAAAGAAATTGCATGTGAATAATTATGATTATTCCTTATTCCTTCAAATTTAAAAAAAGTATGTCCCATCATACTAGAAGGATCTTTTATATTTTCTGAAGCAAAAACTAAAAATATTTTATCTATGGGTACTTTCTTTTCATATATCTCTAAATTTGGACATTTTTCAATAGGAAACTTAATATTTAATTGTTTTTCTATAAATAATTTTCTAGCTGGAAATTTACATTCATAAGTACCATTTTCAAAAGCTTTTATATCAGCAAACAATTCATCTTTTAAACTTCTTTTTTTACTGATATAAAAATTTTGATCATTTATAAGAAATTTTTTATCATAATGTAATAATGATTTCCATTGATTTGAATTATAAATAAAAGAAAGATCTTGAGAAAAAAGAAAAGTGAAGAAAAGAAGAAAAATAATTTTCTTCATTAGTTACAATTGATGTTTATATTATCATCATATTTCCACATTGCTCCACTTACATAATCTGTTGTAGAACCAAAAGCTCCACCACTTAAAATATTTACAAAAAATGTAGGATTAAGTTTTTTATTTAACATAATAGTTTTATTACATTTACCACTTACATTAATAATTTTATCTTTATTTTCTCTTTTAACAGTAATTACTGCTGGTGTTACTACTGTTTGTTCACCTACTTTTACTTTTAAATCACTTGGATTTGAATTGATAGAAATTTTTTGAGTAGTTCCATCTAAAATAGTTGCACATCCACTAAATGTTAACATAATAGCACCCGTTACTAATAATAGTTTTTTGTTCATTCGATACATCCTTTTTTTTGGGAAGAATTTTAACAATTATAATTTTAAAAGTCAATTATTTTATTTTAAATCTCTCCTAACACTTCACTCCATACCACATACTCTCCACTAACCATCTTATCAATAATTTTGTGAATATCATTTTTATATCCCATTGAATTTAAAGTTTTTACTTTTTCATTACTAAAAAGTTCATTAAAAGCATGAGTTTTAGCTATCTGATAAAAAAGTTTATTTCCAAGTTCTTTTATTTCAAACACCTCTATTTTGTTAGCTTTCATAGGTAAATTTGGTAAAAATTCAAAATATTTAGCATTAAATTTCATAATAAATGCCACAGCCCATTCAGTGATATTTGCTTTTTTATACCATTTCTCATAAGTTAAACTATCATCATAAAGTTTCATCATAGGAAAAATATATTTATCAAGTTCATCTAATGTTACACTTAAAACTTTTTTTCCTTCTTTGCGAGAATTACCCCCTATAAAAATATGTACTCCCTCTTTTGTAATCCCATCTACTTTTATTTTAGCACCTTCAAAACCAAAATCACCTACACCATGAATACCACACCCTTTTACACATGCAGACCAATGAAATTTTACTATTCCATTTTGAGGCACCAAACTATCAAGTTGTTTAGCTAAATTGATAGCATCATTTTTGTTTTCAATTACTGCAAAACTACAAGTTTTTGTACCCGCACAAGCAATTAAATTATTTAAATATGGACTTGGTGAATACTCTTTATAAAGTTTACTTTTTTCTATACTCTCATCACTATTTGTAATATAAAAATTTTGATCAAACGTAAGTTTAATTACTCCATCATATTGACGTGCTAATTCACCTATTTCTATCATTTTAGTCCCACTAAAAATACCACTTGGGACTATAAATTTATAGGCCATTTTTGAATTAGTTAATTCCTCTTTTAAGTGAATATTTATCTCTATTTGAGTAAGAAGTTCACTTTTTTTTCTAAACTCATATCCTAAATATTCTTCAAGTTCATTTATAAAATTTTTAAGCCCAACTTCTTTTAGAAAAAAAGCAAATCTATTTTTATTTCTATTATCTCTAAATCCATATTTTGTAAAAAGTTCTTTTATCCCCTTAAAAAGCATCACCGCTTCATCTTCATTTACAAAAATTTCGCTATCTTGCCCTATCATTCCTACTCTTCCACCCATAAATACTCTAAAACCATACTCCCCATCACTTTTAGCTAAAGCAAATCCTAAATCTTGAGTAAATACATTTGAAGTGTTTTTGATATTTCCACAAATAGCAATATTAAATTTTCTAGGCAAACTTCCTATATCTTTACCTAAAAACACCTCCTCAAGTCTTTTTCTTAAATTAGTATCATTTATAAAACTACTCACACTAATCCCAGCCATCGGGTCAGTTATAATTCCTCTGAAGTTATCCACTCCTGTTTGGTATGTAGTAATCCCTATACTCTCTAAACTTTTTAAAACTTTGTATAAATTTTCTTCTTTTATATATCTAAATTCAATCTGAGCTCTTGTAGTTAAATCAATATAATCACTTCCATATTTTATAGCTAATTCACCTATTTTTTTAGCTTGAATAGGTGTAATTAGTCCATCTTGAATTCTTACTCTTATCATATAATCATCTCTGTTTTTTTTATAAAAACACCCAAAAGTTTTTAAAAAAAAGTCTCTATCCTCTTTTTCGATTTTACCTTCACTTAAATCCTGCAAACTCTGAAGTGGAGTTTTTAATTCTTTTATTTTTTCAATTTTATTTATTTTTTTTGAATGAAGTTCATATACTTCTTTGATAGTCATTATTAAACCTTTATTTAGTTTTGTATAAAGGTATTGTAGTGGAAAATTGTAGGAAAATTAGAAGATAGATTGATTAAATTTTAGACAATATTTAATATTTTGATTTCTAATACATGAAAATGATATAATAAAATTTAAATTAAAAGGAGTAATAAATGGATTATACAAACAAAGAAAACAATGAAAACAATGAAAATGAAAAAATTGAGTTAGATGAAGAAGAGATGAGTGAAGGTGATAAATTTTTAGAAGAAGCATTAAGATTTATCGATGAAGAAGATGAAAAAAATCAAGAAGATGAAGAGGATATTTTAAGTAAATTTTTCTCTGATAAAGAAGAAGAAAATCCTTTTGATAGTATCGATTGGGATTTAGTATAATAAATATATTAAAATAAGATTTAATAAAACACTTAATAATAAGGCTACTTTAAGTGGCCTATCTTTATCTATTTTGATGTAAGGTTCTACTTTATCAGGATTACTAATCTCAAACATCATTTCAGAATAATTTTGATATCTTTTATCTTTATGTACTTCAATCGCTCTTAAAATCACACTATTTAACCATTCAGGAATGTTTTTATTTATCTTTTTAGGCTCTATTGGAGTGGGAAATTTTGGTGTTTGAAATGGCTCAATCTCTCCATAAGGATATTTTCCAGTTAAAAGTTCATACAAAGTTACACCTATAGCAAAAATCTCTGTGCTTTCGTTTATAGGAGCATTATCAAATCTCTCAGGTGCTAAATAACTTGGTGTCCCTGCTCTTGAAGTATTTGAGAAAATCTCTGTAATACTTCCAAAGTCTATTAATTTATAAGTTTTTGTGTGAATTAAATTTTCAGGTTTTATATCTCCATGGACTAAATCATATTTTACTAAATATTGCCCAGCACGAAGTAGCATTTTTGCTAACTTTATAACCTCATCAATAGTTAATTTTTTTCCTTTTAAAACTTCACCATCTAAATACTCCATTACATAATAGCGATAACTTCTTTTTTTTGGAATTACAGCTTTTGGAAAAAAACCTGCTTTTAATCTAACTGCATTTATAGCCTCTTTTACATATAAATCAAGTAAAACTTCATTCTCTTTTGCCTCAGGTTGTGGAAATTTAAGCACATATTTTTTACCTTTTTTTTCACAAAGCCAAGTTAGGTTATTTTGAATAAGTGATTTTTTAAGTTTAAATCCATCTATAATCATCCCTTCTTTAAACTCTTCTAAAATAGGAATATTTTCTTGTTTTAGTTTTACTTTTTTATCAAGTTCTTTTATATCTATCACAACTGCTGTAGTATCATCTGGAAGATTATCATTTACCTTTTTTGAAGCATTTCTTACAAGAAGTGAAGCACCAAGAGGGATATATTTTTTAATCTCATCAACATCTAATACATCATATAGCCCATCACTACACAATAATACTTTATCTCCTCCTTGTAGATGATTCTCAAAATAATAGATATTTACATCTTCTCTCATCCCTATAGCTTCATTTAAAACATTATCCATCCCTTCAATATTATGGTCAATACTTAACTGATAAAGTTTGTTACGAAGTAAATATATCCTACTATCACCTACATTTGCTCCATATAATTTATTATCTTTAATTACAACAATAGCTAAAGTAGTAAGCATTTGAGGTTCATAATAATTTTGGATTGACTCTTGATACAAAATAGAGTTTATAGAAGTAATAAAATGTTTTATAGATTTTTCCATACTCCAACTTTTTGGAAGTGTTTTAAAAGAACTCTCTAAAAACTCCACAACTCTTTTTGCTGCTTCTTTACCACCTTGGGCACTTCCTACACCATCACATACAAGCCCCACTACAAAATTATCATATTTTTTTGCTAAATAATAATCATCACCTACTAAATCATTCCCTTTAACAAGTGAGAAAGAAGAAAATTTTATCAAATTCTTCCTCCTGCTACCACTCCCCAAGTAGTTCTCCATCTTGTTTTTACCATGCTAAGTCCTATTATTGCTATAGTTACAACACCTGCAAATATTAAAAACCCCTCAGTATAACCATTAAACACCTCTTTACTCCATCCAAGAGTTTTGATTAGAGCTGTTCCACCAAGTCCTCCAGCACATCCCACAACACCTGTCATAATCCCTATCTCTTTTGCAAATCTTTGAGGCACCAACTGAAACACTGCACCATTTGCCATACCTAAATTAGCCATAATTAAAAATAATACCAAAATAGCTACAAAAAATGGTAAAGTAAACATCGCATTTATTATAGCTAATATAGCTACGATACCATAAAAGATATATAAAGCTTTTACACCACCTATTCTATCTGCTATAGCACCACCAATAGGTCTTAGCACTGCCCCAGCAAAAATAGTCAAAGCACCAAAATATCCAGCTATTACTTTAATATTATTTTCTTTTAAAAAGTCTAATCCAAATTTAGCCATTTCATCACCATATACATCCATTAAATATATTTTCATATAACTAGCAAACCCTACAAATCCACCAAAACTAACAGCATAAAACAAACTAAACCACCAAGTATCTTTATCTTTTAGTAGTTTAATATAGTCTTTTATTGTTCTTTTTTTTGTATTTATCTTAGCATCTTTTGCCATAAATAGATATAAAATCCATATAAAAGTTGAAAGCACAGCACCAACTAAAAACACAACTGGCCATCCCCAGATTTCAGCAATCTTTGGAGCAAAAATAAAATCAACTACAACACCTATATTTCCAGCCCCTGCAATCCCCATAACCACACCTTGAAGATTTGGTGGATACCATTGCCCTGCTTGTGGTAAAGCTACAGCAAAACTAGCCCCTGCAAAACCAAGAGAAAATGCCACAATTAAAAGTTCATTATAAGTGATATTCACACCTCTAAAATATGCATACCACAAAGCACTCGCTACTATAGTCTGAGCTAATAAAGCTGTTTTTTTAGGTCCAAAATTATCCACTCCAAAACCAAGAATAATTCTTAAAATTGCCCCACCTAAAATAGGTAATGCCAAAATAGTAGATATTTGACTTGCATTAAGTCCACCTATGCTATTTGCAATCTCAGGAGCTAAAGGTCCAAGCATAGTCCAAACCATAAAACTAAAATCAAAATATAAAAAAGCAGCTAATAAAGTAGGAGTATGCCCTTTTCCTTTTAATGCTTTGAATTCTTTTATCATTTTATTCCTTGAATGATAATAACTAAATTTCATAATCTCATTCAAGCCAGATGTGATTTTTTCACCATAAAATCACATAACCTTTTATTCGATTATTTTCCAATTTAGTTATATTTAATTATTTGATAAAATTATAAAGAAAAAAAGAGAAAAAGAAGCCAAATAAATGTCTATTTTTTAGACACTTATAATCTTCTTGTAAGATATAGTCCTAAACCTATCATAAATATAGTTAATGCATATAATACATTATACCCAGCATATTTTAAGATAAATCCACCAAGAATAGGAAAAAACAATCCTAAAGAAGTGATATTTGATTGAAGTGCTGTATATATAGGTCTTTTATCTTCTGGTGCTATTTCAAATACTAAATTCATACCACTAATACTAAATCCATCCATAGAAAGCCCTAAAAATAAAAATACTAATCCATATAAAACTGGTGTATTAGCAAAAAAAGCTATAATAAAAGCTGTAATAGAAAAAATAAAACTAAGTCTTAGCATCAATTTATAATCATGCATTTTTCTCCATATAAAAAAACTTCCTATAATACTTCCTATCATCTGAACAGTAATAAAACCACCAAGCATCCATCCAGTTAAATCAAAACTTTTATTTGCTTTTAAAATAACAAAAGGATATGCTAAAAGATAACTAAATCCAAGTAAAATAATAATAATTTGATTTTTTAATCTTTTGTCTGTTTTTAATAAACCAAATGAATTTTTTAAAAATTCTATAAATGATTTTTCTTTTTTTCTAACCTCTTTTTTTTCTGGTTCATTTATAGTCCCAAAAGCAATAAATCCTATAGCCATCAAAAAACTACTTACCATAAAAAGATATGCATAATTAAGTGGTGCTTCATAATTTTCTAATACATACCCAGCAACTCCTCCACTTAAAATACTTCCTATTGCAGTCCAAACTTGACGATTTGCCATAGTTCTTCCACGATACTCTTTAGAAAATACTTTAGCTAAAATTTCTTTAAAATATATTGCTCCAAATCCAGCAGTAAAACTAAATCCAAAAAAACCTATTCCAATAAGCCACAAAGTAAGAGTTTTATTACTATCTCCTACAAAGTAAATAGCAAGCCCAATCAAAAACCAACTAAACCATCTAAAGAAAAAGACTAATCTCATATAAGGTAGAACTTTTGTATATTCCTGAGCATAAAAAGCAGCCCACATCTGCACTGCTATTGCTCCACCTTTTAATAATGAAGCAAATACACCTACAAGTACAACACTATTACTAAAATGATGTACAATAAGTGGTAAAATTGTAGAAGGCTCAGCCACAGTTACAGCTATAGCCAAAAAAAATCCATGCAAAACATTTCTAATATTTGCTTTTGGGTCATTAATTTTAAACATTTTTATCCTTAATTATTTTTGCGAATTATACTAAATAATCATTCATTTTATTCTTTTATTTCTCCGCTTTCATAAAGCCATATACTATCTTTTAAAAATTTACTTTTTTCGTGCAAAATATAATCATCTATATAAGCTTTAAATTCTACAAATGCTTCATTTTCACCATCTATAAATTCTAATATTTCAAGTTTTTTAAACTCACTATTACAAAAGTTTTTAATTTCTTGTTCCCAATTTGGATTTTGCCATTCAGGATTATTTTTATGAGTAGTTTTTATAATATATTTTACTTTTTGTGTAGCATAAGCAC
>Ga0256843_1001391_pt1 | contig 19197 bp, 17 predicted proteins | sample AlvinellametaG_FD_191572 | JGI IMG/M metagenome (GOLD analysis project Ga0256843, IMG submission 191572) | Pompeii worm associated microbial communities from hydrothermal vent at the East Pacific Rise, Pacific Ocean - Alvinella | ecosystem: Host-associated > Annelida > Integument > Unclassified ... | reverse complement strand
GAAGCAAGAGCCTGTACGATTACAACAGCACACAGTACGATACAAACGCCGGTATTTATGCCGGTAGGTACGGTAGGAACCGTCAAAGCACTTGACAGTTACGATATGACGGAGCTTTTGCAAACGGATATCATCCTTGCCAATACTTATCATCTTTATCTTCGTCCGGGAGATGAAAAGGTCAAGCATTTCGGCGGACTTCATGAATTTGCAAACTATCCGAAAAGCTACCTTACCGATAGTGGTGGATTTCAGGCATTTTCACTCTCTAACATCTCCAAACCGGATGAAAACGGCATACACTTTAAAAGTCACATAGATGGTTCTTCGCACTATTTTACACCGCAAAAGGTTTTGGATATACAGTATAACCTTGGCAGCGATATCATGATGATTTTGGATGATCTTATCGCTTTGCCTGCCGAAAAAGAGCGGATCAAACTCTCCATAGAGCGTACGACAAACTGGGCGGAGGCTTCTATCAAGTACCATCGTCAAAAGCAAAAAGAGGGGATCGGTGTCGATCAGAATATCTTTGCGATTGTGCAGGGAGGTATTGACAAAGAGTTTCGCAAACTCTCCGCTACGCAATTGACACAGATGGATTTTGACGGTTTTGCCATAGGTGGGCTGAGTGTCGGTGAAGCCAATGTCGATATGTACGATACCGTAGAATATACCGTTCCGTTTTTACCAAAAGATAAACCCCGTTATCTCATGGGTGTGGGAACGCCTGAAGACTTGATCGAAAATATCGAACGCGGTGTGGATATGTTCGATTGTGTGATGCCGACAAGAAATGCCAGAAACGGAACGATATTTACGACCTTTGGAAAGCTCAACATCAAAGGTGCAAAGTTTGCACTCAGTGACGAGCCGATAGACAGCACATGTACGTGTCATACCTGTAAAAATTACTCCAGAGGTTACATGAACCATCTTTTCCGAGCCAAAGAGTTGACCTATTTCAGACTGGCGTCGTTACACAATCTTCACTATTATTTGACACTCATGAAAGAAGCCAGAGAAGCGATTTTAGAGGGTAGGTTTCAGGCATTTAAAAAAGCGTTTTATGCAAAAAGAGGAAAGTAAGGTTCAGGCTTCAAAAGAAGCCTGAATATGGAGTGGTGTAAGTGAAGTGTTAGTTTGCGTCCGGTTTAGGTGTTTTATCTGTTACCGCAGGTAGTTGCGGGTATGTGATTTTTGGTTTTTCACCTGTTAGGGAACCAAGGAATGTTTTGATAGATGCTACTTCTTTGTCAGTCAAGTCAACACCAAGTTGTGTTTCACCCATGATTTTGATCGCTTCTTCAAGTGTCCATACTGCACCGTTGTGAAAATATGGTGCCGTTTCAGTGATATTTCTAAGGGTTGGTGTTTTGACCATACCGTTTTTATCACCTTTAAAGTCACCTACGTTTGCATATTTGTATGGTTTTGCAACAGGGAAAGGCTGCATACTTCCACCGATACCGACACCGGTGTGACAACTTGCACAACCTTTGTCGATGAATACTTTAAGACCCTCTTTTTGTGCATCGTTCAATGCACTTGCATCGCCTTGTAAAAATTTGTCAAACGGTGAAGGTGTTACAAGTGTTCTTTCAAATGCTCCGATAGTGTCTGCAATTCTTTTGAAAGTGATTTTATCGTCGTTGTATACTTCTTTGAACTCTTTTACGTATGCAGGCATAGAGCTGATTCTCTCAACAGCCATCTCTTTGGAAATCGCCATTTCAGGAGCTGCTTGCATAGGTCCTTGTGCCTGATCTTCAAGATCCGGACTTCTACCGTCCCAGAATTGTTTGTCCATAAATACTGCATTGTATACAGTAGGAGAGTTTAAGTGATGTGGATTTGCTGTCCATTTATGACCGATAGCTGCACTCACACCGTCTACACCGCCGGTAGCCAAGTTGTGGCAAGTGTTACAGCTGATAAGATTGCTTTTGGAAAGTCTTGGATCAAAATAGAGTTTTTTACCAAGTTCTACTTTTGCATCTGTTACAGGGTTTTGAGGGTTGTCGATAAGTTTCATTAAAGCCGCTTTGTCTGCAGGGATAGGTGCCAAACCGGCTTTTTTTGCTTTTTCTATCAATGCGTCACTTGCAAAAAGTGATGATGTTACTGTTGCTAACAATACTAAACTAAGTGATTGTTTAACCATAGTGTTGCTCCTTTAGGTGATTTTGTTTTCGGGGGAAATTGTACTTTTTTAATGCTTAAAAAGATATTAATTATCGAAGGAAAATAATTATTCATAGCTGAAGAATATCTTAACAATAAGTTAACAAATAGTTTGTATAATTTTCACAAATCTTAAAAAGGGGAGAATTATGAAAAAACTGTTCATGATCTTAACAGTGTTTTTAGTGGCTGTAACACTACAGGCGGATATGCCTCAAAAAATGATGAAACACAAGATGTTTCAATCCGTACCGATGGATAAAGCAACTATTTTGCAAACCGGCGATGCCAAAATGTTTTGTCCGCTATGTGGGATGACACTACCGATGTTTTATAAAACAAATCACGTTGCCGAAGTAGACGGTAAAGTAAAACAGTACTGTTCCCTTCACTGTTTGGTAGAGGACAAAGAAGTAAACCATAAAGATGTAAAAAATATCAAAGTCGTTGCGGTTGACACGTTGAAGTTTATTCCTGTTGAAAAAGCGACTTATGTTGTAGGAAGTGATGTCAAAGGTACAATGAGTATGACAAGCAAATACGCTTTTTCTACAAAAGAAGCAGCCGAAGCGTTTGCCAAAGAGCACGGTGGAAAAGTGATGGATTTTAACGGTGCTTACGAAGTGGCTAAACAAGACTTTCAAAAAGATAGTATGATGATTTCAAAAAAACAGACGATGATGGCACAAAAAGGTGAAATGATCTATAAAAAAATGTGTCAGCCTACAGATGAGAAGTTCGATTCTCCTGCTGCAGCTAAAGCATATGTTGTGAAAAACGGACTTTGTAAAGGGCTTAACGGAAAACAGTTACAAGCTGTTGGACTTTTCCTAAGCAGAAGGTAATATTTGCAGAAGATAAACTGTAAACGTTGCATCTACTATTATGTAACCTGGGACAAAAACCAACCTCACGGCTGTAAAGCTTTTGGTTTCAAGTCCCTGCAAATCCCTTCCGCTGTTGTTAAAAGAAGCAGCGGGAAGGATTGCACACACTATCAGGGAAAAAAGCGTTAGGCTATATTCCTGCAATTCTTTTTACTGTGTCTAACATAGCAGCACGAAAAGCTTCATCTTGTGCGAACATTTTATACAAATCAAGTTCATTTCTTCTTTGTTTGTTCATGATATCATCAAAGATCTTGATATATGCCAGTTCTCTGTTTTGTGGATCGGGATTGTTAAGATACTTTGTTTCAAAGTCGGGGTGGGCTTTGACTTTTTGCGCGAGGCTTACAAAGCGAACCTTTTGTTCTTCTGGTGTAGCGTCCCAGCCCTGAAACCATCGCTCGTTGAAGCTTTTGATGATCATATCGAGAGGATCTTTTTCCTCTTCACTTCCATGTGCGCCTCTGGGGTTTGGATTTTGCGGGTCTAATTCGCTTTCACTATCATCAAGTCCGATGGAGCTGTTTAGCTTGACGCGTTCCAGTCCGTAGGTGGATAGATCGACGGCATTGAGCAGTTCATCGACGAGGTCTTTATCTTTGTCTTTGATGATAAGTTTAGGAATGAGAAACTTCAAAAACCAAAAGAGTTTTTCCCATTCTACCATTTCATAAGGCATAATTGCCGCCATTTGTCCATAGCTTTTAACAAAGTGTTTGGCTTTGATTTTGTAGTCTGCTTTCTCTTCCTCACTAAGTTGGAGTTCTTGATTGAACCGTTGTACAGCTATATCAATAATAGGGCTTAATTCGGTAGCTTCTACACCCTGAAAATATTTTTCAACAAACTCTTCCACTTCATGCCATTCATAGACACCTTCGGAATCAAGATGTTCTTTAAGTTCATGTAAGACATTGATATCGGTTGCCGAGCTGAGTGTGGTTGCCGTATAAAAAGGATCAAATGCCGCTTTGATGTCATCAACGGAATTATAAAAATCAAGTACAAAAAGATCTTCACTTTTCTTACCCAAAGCGTTGGCAGAGCGGTTGAGGCGAGAAAGTGCCTGAACTGCATGTACACCTTGAAGCTTTTTATCGACATACATTGCTGTGAGTTTAGGTTGGTCAAATCCTGTCAAAAATTTATTTGCCACAATGAGTAGACGATAATTATCTTTGTCAAATTGTTTGGCAATATCTTTAGAAGGGAAACCGTTGAGAGACTCTTCGGTATATTCGATACCCTTGACTTTTTTCTTTCCTGAAAATGCTATGATCACTTCAAAAGGATCACCTCTTTCATGAAGCTTCTCTTTGATCGCCTGATAATACAAAATAGCCGATTCGATATTTTGCGTCGCAACCATCCCTTTGGCTTTGCCTTTGAGTTTTTTGGTTTGAACCACTTTAGTGATGAAGTGATCGAGCATAATCTCCGCTTTGGTAGAGATGGTTTCAGGGTGACGTTCGACAAAGGCTTTAAGTTTCTTCTGTGCTTTACCTGTGTCAAAGAGGGGATTTTCAGCGATGGATTTTTCTATTTCGTAGTAACTTTTATAAGTCGTGTAGTTTGCCAGTACATCGAGGATAAATCCCTCTTCGATTGCCTGTTTCATAGAATAGAGATGGAAAGGTTTAAAACTACCGTCAGGCTGTTTTTCTCCAAACTTTTCAAGCGTACTGTTTTTGGGAGTGGCGGTAAAAGCCAGATAGGAAGCGTTGCCTTTCATCTTACGGGTTTTCATGGTTGAAAGGATGAGTTCCTGTGTGTCGGAGAGTTCCTCTGCCTCTCCCATGGCACGGTTCATATTATCATGCGCCGAACCGCTTTGCGAACTGTGTGCCTCGTCAATAATCACAGCAAAGCGTTTTTCACTCAAATCGGCAATACCATCGACAATGTAGGGAAACTTCTGAATCGTAGTGATGATGATCTTTTTCCCGCTTTCCAGTGATTTTTTTAAATCTGCCGAAGAGTAGGCGGGTGCGACGATATTTTTCACTTCGCTGAACTCTTTGATATTGTCTCGTATCTGCTTATCCAAAAGCCTTCTATCCGTCACGACAATGACCGAATCAAAAAGTGGAGTATCGACACCGCGACTACCCGGCACATCTGCTGACTTTGGATAGGCTTCGATGAGTTGATATGCCGCCCAAGTGATAGAGTTTGACTTACCACTTCCCGCACTGTGCCGGATAAGGTAGCGTCTTCCCACACCTTTGGTGGAAACATCATTCAAAATCTTTCGCACCACATCCATTTGATGGTAACGTGGAAAATAGAGGGTACGTTTGGAAAGAGGATCGCTGTCTTTACCGTCAAACCGAACAAAGTGCTGAATCAAGCCTGCAAGTGAATGTTTGGTTAAAACCTCTTCCCAGAGATAAGCGGTTTTGTGTCCATTTGGATTGACAGGGTTACCTTTTCCGTGGTTATTACCTTTGTTAAAAGGTAGGAAAAAAGTCTTTTTACCCGCTAAGCGTGTAGTCATATAAACTTCATCCGTATCGACAGCAAAATGAACGATACAACGCCCAAACTGTAAAAGCGGTTCTTTATAATCTCGACTTTCTTTGTACTGTTTTTGCCCATGCACTCTGGCACTTTGCCCCGTCCACGGGTTTTTAAGCTCCATCGTGACAATAGGTAAACCGTTGATAAAGATCACCATGTCGATTTCTTGTAATGGATTGGCACGGGAGTAGGTTACCTGACGGGTGACGCTAAACTCATTTTGTAAAAAACGCTCTTTGACACGTTGTGCACTTGAAGCCAAAGGAGCCACATACATGAGCGTAAAGTGTGCATTTTCAACATCCAGTCCCTTGCGAAGCAGTTTCAAAATGCCATATTTTTTAATCATCCGATCCAAACGCTGGAGGATCTTTTGTTTGTAGTGGGGATCTCTTTTAAGTTTGTTTAGTTCTTCCTCTTGTGTTGTTTCCAGAAAGTGCCAGAAACGCACCTCATCTATGGCAAACTCTTTGTTGAAATCCCTGTTATACCCGATATAAAATTTATCAGTTGCATAAAAGGACGGCTCCTGCACACCCTCTGCCAACTCTTCCAAACAAGTTCCTGTCAGTGCTTTTTCGATACTGCTTTCCAGGGCTTGCTTGTTGGTCTTGGAGGGCATGAGGGATCCTTTCTATATATTTTAAACTTGATTTATTATATCAGATTATTTTAATATTTAAAAGAGAAACGATATTTTCAACAATATGTGTTAAACTACAATACAAAGGTTCCCGCCTGCTGACAAGACTCCAAGGGAGGCTTCCCTCTTTAGAGGGATAGGCAGGATGGGTCATTTCCCTTTTTTTGAGAGTTGCTTCACAACCTTGTCAAAATCCGACTCATACTCCCTGTCCTGACGAATGCGAAACTCCTGATAGTGTTCTATGGCAAGTCTGTCTGCGACGCTCTTTTTGACTTTTCCGAGGTTTTGGAGTATTTCATAGCCGTTAAATTCCAAAAAAGCGTCGAGTTTTTTGATCCAATCCTCCATCTTCATGAGCACTCCGCGTTTTGCCTGATTTTCTGCAAAATCCAGATACATCGTAACAATGTGGTTGAGTTCGCTCAACTCTTCGTGTGACAAATAGTTTTTAGCAATAGTGACATCGCTTTGGAGTATCTTGCCGTCAGGTGCGTTTTTCCATGTTTGCAGTCCCATATGGGGCTTGGTTTTATCTGCTCTGGAGTGAATGATCTCCGCAGCTGTTTGACCTGTGATGGCGAACTCCAGTTTGTTTTGTACGGTCTGAAAAAACTGCTGGGTTATGGTTGCCTGTGGATCATAGTCGATACTGCACTCTTTGTAGATATCGGTGATTTTCTGGTAAAACCTACGCTCACTGGCACGGATCTCCCGTATCTTTTCTAGTAGTTCGTCAAAGTAGTCTTTACCAAAGTGTCGTCCATTTTTTAACCGCTCGTCATCCAGCACAAAGCCTTTGATGATAAACTCTTTCAGTGTTTTGGTCGCCCAGATGCGAAACTGTGTCGCTTGGAGAGAATTGACACGGTAGCCTACGGAGATGATGGCATCGAGATTATAAAAATTTGTGAGATACTTTTTACCGTCTGAGGCAGTTATTCGAATTTTTCTAATAACTGATTCTTCATTCAATTCCCCACTTTTAAATATCTCTTTGAGGTGATAGTTTATCGTCGGTACTTCTACGCCAAAAAGCTCCGCCATACGTTTTTGATTCATCCAAAAAGTCTCTTCTTCGAAATGGACTTCGATTTTGATCTCGTTTTGCGGAGTGGTATAAAAGATGATGTTGGTTTGGTTGTTCATGAAACCCTCACTTTCCCTGTTACTACAGAGTCTATCAACGAAGCTTTATACTCTTTAAGTTTTTCTATCTGTTTTTGTTGTTGGGAGATGGCTTTGTCTATTTTTTGGGTTTGGTTATTGAGATATTTTACAATGTTTTGTTGCTCCGTATTAGTAGGAAGACAAATGAGCATATCCTTTAAAATTGCATTGGTAATGCTGTAAACCTTAACTCCTTTCACTCGGTTTCTGATTTGATTTCTAAAAGCTTCCGAGTCGAAAAGATATGCGATATATCGATAATTAAAACTCTTTTTCGCTCTGGTAATAATCGTATGATAACCTGCAAAAGTAGGAACATCGCTATTTAAACATGTAAAGTTTCCTGAGCCTTCTATATCTTCAGATGTATCCGCAAAAACAAAATCTCCTTTTTTTAATAATGATTTTTGTGATGTTTCGAGGTATTCCTCATTAACACATTTAAGTGGATGTTTTAGAGGATCAACCTCAAATCCATATTTTGAATGTATCTCTCCATAATTTACACAGGGAATACCTTTTTCTTGTAAATTTTCTTTGGTAATATTTAGTCCTTTGCTAAAACTAAAAAGATAACGGAATTTTTTAACCTCCCAATGCTCAGGCACTTCCCCTATCCACTTAACCCCGCTATCTTTCATCTTTATATGATAGTCTCCGTCGTCGGTGCTATCGCACATCGACTTTGGTTCCGATCCTACAAACGACAAGCAGTTGTCGTTTGCTTTACGGATCTCACCCTTGGTGACGGCATTGTTGATGAGGATTTGTCGGTACTCTTTTAGTTTTTCTATGAGCTGTTCTTTGAGTGAGATAGCTTTGTCGATTTGGGCTGTTTTCTGGTCGAGGAAATCGGCGATTTTGGTTTGCTCATGAAGTGGTGGAATTGGTAAAATATATGATTTAAAAAACTCATTATTTAATATTGGTAAAGTGGTATAATTTGCAATTTTTAAAAAGATTTTTGATGAATTTTTTAAAAGATAGAAAAGAAATTTATTTTTATGTGTAAAAGATTTGAAACCTGTAATTTGCTGATTAAAGGTTGCATTTTTTGCAAGATATGCTGTTTTACCAGTTGTTGCACCAATACCTACTATTAAGATAGAGTTTGCTGGAAATAATTTTATTTCTTTTCTTTCAATAGCTAAATTCGAAACTTTTTTTTCTGCATTTTTTAACATTGATTGGTTTAAGTCTTTAGGATTGAACCAATCAATGTTTCCATCAAAAAAGTTTGGATTTTGAGTTGATGGAGTTGTTCCTGTCCGAATCATATTAACAACATATTTTAACTTCTTAACCTCCCACTCTTCAGGTATCTCCCCTAACCACTCAACCCCGCTATCCTTGTACTTCTCATACTTTTGCAGTTTCATCTCAAAGCCCCAGTATCTCTTTGATGAGTCCTTCGCTCTCTTTTTCAAGCTCCAGTATCTCCGCGGTCACTTCTTCGAGGCTTCTTAAGGGTTTGTGTTTGTAAAAGTAGCGGTTGAAGCTGATCTCATAGCCGATTTTCACACTATCGAGGTTGATCCAAGCCTCTTTGACATGAGGTTTAACTTCTTTTAAGAAGTAGTCGTGGATGTTCTCTTTGAGCGGGATGTTTTCACTGTCTCTGAGTTCTGTGTCGCTTTCATACTCGATGTACTCTCCCTCTTTGTCGGTAGGGTAGTAGCCAAAGTCGGGGAGTTCTTCTTTTTTACATCCGAGGTGGTCAAGGAGGTTTTCAAGTTTTTCATCTTTGAGTTTGTGGATTTTTTTGATCACTTTTTTGGCAGTTTCATCATAGTGGGTGATGGCATTGTAGATCATGTTTTTTTCACTGGGAGAGAGTTTGACTTTCTCTTTTTTTAGTGTCTCTTCGACTTTTTGTTTAAAGAGGTTGAAGTCATCGAAAGTCTCTTTACCGATCTTCTCCTGAAGTAGTTTTGCACTTTGGATAAGACGGTGGTGTTTTTCCCAGAGTTTTTGAGAAGTGAGATTTTTTCGCTGTTTGGTTTTGAGTTCCGGTGCTTCTTTTTCACACCAGTTTTCTATCTCTTTGACAAATGAGGTTATATCTTCGTAAAGTGCGTCACCAAACTCTTCGTACACCCACTGCATCGCTTCATGAAGTGTTTTATCGTAGCGTAGCTTTTCGATGTTTTCGTCGCTTAACTGTGCAACGAGTCGTTTGGGGCGTTCAATATTGACTTTATAGTATCCAAAGTCGCTGTTGTCGAAGATTTTGGATGCGATTTTATTTGTTTCATCTGCTTCGACATCTTCAAACGCTTCATATACTTTCATGATAGCCTGTATATGTTCAGGTTTGAGTTCGCAGTTTTTGTCACCGAGGTTTTTACGCAATTTGGCGTAAAGGTTGTTTGCATCTATGAGTTGTACTTTGCCTCTTCTATGCGGGGCTTTGTTATTTGCCAGTATCCAAATATATGTGGTAATACCCGTGTTGTAAAAGAGGTTGTTGGGCAGTTGGATGATCGCTTCAAGAAGATCGTTTTCGATGATATAACGGCGTATGTTGCTCTCGCCGCTACCTGCATCGCCGGTAAAAAGGGAGCTTCCGTTGTGTACGGAGGCGATGCGACTGCCAAGTGGTGTCTGAGAGGTGGGTTTGATCTTGCTTATCATCTCCATCAAAAAGAGCAGTTGTCCGTCGGAACTTCTGGGAACGGCATCGACTTCATGTTCCTCTTTCCAGTAGTCTTTAAGCGGAACGATAAAACGCGGGTCGATCACTTCATTGTTCTCTTTGATGTACTTTTGTTCACTTGACCACGATTTTCCATAGGGAGGATTGGAGAGCATGAAGTCGAAGTTTTCTCCTGAAAATTCGTCGGTGGAGAGGGTGGAGCCGTTTCGGATATTTTCAGGGTTTCCACCTTTGATCATCATGTCCGATTTACAGATGGCATAGGTTTCGTCGTTGATCTCTTTCCCGTAGAGGTAGATGTCGCTTGTCACACGGATGGCACCTTCGGGGTCTTTGATGTACTTTTCCGATTCGGTGAGCATTCCACCGCTTCCGCAGGCGGGATCGTAGATCTTGATGACGGGCGGCAACTGCTCTTTGACAGGATCAAAAACGATGTGCGTCATGAGATTGATCACTTCGCGTGGTGTAAAGTGTTCTCCCGCTTCTTCGTTGTTCTCTTCGTTGAACCTGCGTATCAGCTCTTCAAAGACATACCCCATACCGAGATTTGTCAAAGGGGGAAGTTTTCTCCCGTCGGGATCTATACGCTCTTCGTTGGTGAGGTTGATGTAAGGAGAGGTAAATTTCTCCAGCACATCGAGGAGAATGTCTTTTTGTGCCATATGGCTGATTTGTGCACGAAGCTTGAACTTGTCAATGATCTCTTTGACGTTGGAACCGAAACCGTCCAGATACTCCATGAAGTTGGCTTCGAGCATCTGCTGGGAGTTAGTCGCACGGGTGTGAAGCTTTTGCAGTGTCCACGGGCTGGTGTTGTAAAAAACATAGCCGCTGGCATCGCGCAAACCGTTTTCATCCAGTTCAGTAAGCCCAACTTCATCACGTTGAAAACGTACCTCTTCAAGCACCTTTTCTTTTGTCGGCTCCAACAGGGCATCGAGTCTTCGAAGTACCACCATAGGAAGTATCACATCGCGGTATTTCCCTCGGACATAAACATCCCTAAGACAATCATCAGCGATACTCCAGATGAAAGAGACGAGTTTATTGTGTGCGACTTGGTTCATGAAAACAGTTCCTTTGAAAGTTGATTGTAAATAGTTGATAAATTATAGTTGCGTAAAGGTTTGGTTATGCTGAGAATACGTTAAATATCCACCCCGTCCCAAAACTCATCATAGTCCAGATTTGTTTCCATGTTTTCATCTTCGAAGTTTTTTTCCAGCATTCTTTTTCTCACTCCTTCAAAGTATAATTCCAGTGCTTCGTCAAGCATCGTGTTGTAATCCTTTTTCAATATTTCAGAAAACAATTTCAGCTCTTCTATCTTATCTGCTGAAAGTGTGAAATGTATTTGATTTTTCATGAAGTTCCTTTTGTAGTATATGCTGGGTTAATTATACATATAATATAGTTATCGTTTGCAAGATCATGCTAAATGTAGGATGATATAATCGCTCAAAATGAGGAGTGTTTCATGATACGTGATGAAGATGAATTGATAGATTTTCATGTAGACGGACGGAAGCAGAAGGGGTGTTTCGGTCGTGTTTTATGGCTGGTTTGGTTGCCTTTTTTGATCTTTTTGGGTGCTGTTGCTGCTTACATGAAAGTGATATCGCTTCGTATGGAGTTTCACAGTGTTTTGATGATAGGTGCGATTTTTGTGATTTATCTCTTTTTTGTCAAACACAATGCCTACTATGCGGTGTGTAAGTTTAAAAGAAAGCAGGCGGTTTTGGGTGCTGCTTTGGAAAAGTATATCGATAAAAACTTACTGGAGATAGGCGGAGTACATAAGGCAAATGCACCTTTTGATCAGTTTATCAAAAACTTTACCACTTCGCTTCGTAACGACAACTTTGCATCTGTTGCGGCGAGTATCTTCCCGACGTTGGGTATTTTGGGTACTTTTATCTCTATCGCTTTGACGATGCCTGACTTCTCTTCTCAGGATTCGGGACAACTTGAGAAGGAGATTTCCCGGCTTTTGGGTGGTGTGGGAACGGCGTTTTATGTTTCTATCTATGGTATTTTCCTTTCATTGTGGTGGGTCTTTTTTGAAAAGAAAGGGATGAGTGAGTTTGAAAGACGTGTGCGTATCATCCGTGAAAAGACGCGCAGTTACTTTTGGACGAAAGAGGAGATAGAGCAGGTACATTTTACCCAAAGTATGAAAAACTTTGAAAATCTCAATACCCTTTTTAGCAAGATCTCTTCGAACGAGTTTATAGACAATTTACAAGATACCCTGCAAGAACGTATGCGGATGTTTGAAGCTATCGTCCATCAGGAGCAAAAGGCGTTTCAAAAGTCGACGGAGCATTTTGACGAGATCAACAAGCTTAGTGAAAAAAGTATACAGATGAGTGAACAACTTTTCGGCTCTTATGCCAAGATACAGGAGCGTATGGAAGAGGTGGTGCACTCTTTGGAGAGTACCTATAAACTGCTTCGTCTGGCAAATCAGGAACTCACTATCAAAGAAGATGCACTTTCCCGTACGGCACAGTTACTGGCAAAACACACCGATGAGCTTAGTCGTGCACTTGAAAGTGTCAATGCCGAACATATCGAGAAATTGTACAAGCATATACAGGAGAGTCTGAACAGTATGCGTCTGGAGAGTCAGAAAGTGGCAGCTTCTTTTAACAGGCACTTAAATGAGTTTGACGAATCTTACAGCAACAAACTGCGTACATCTTTAGAGTTGATAGACTCGGAGACTGCGAAGATCATACGCCATCTCAGTTCGTTAAAAGAGGAGGATCAATAAACGCATGTACAAATCCGATCATGAACAAGAGGAGCAAAACTTCTGGATATCGTATGCAGACTTGATGGCGGGGCTTTTGTTCGTTTTTATTTTGCTGGTGGGTGCTATCGTCGTGCGTTATGTCTACGTACAGCAGGATTTGAAGAAAAAGAGGGAAGCACTTGGACTTAGTAAGTCTGCGTTGGAGTCGCAAAGCAAGCAGTTGCAGGAGCTTCACAAAAAGCTGGCAAAAAGTATCGAAGAACTTGCCAAAGAGCGTCAGGATAAGGCGCAAATGGCAGAGAAACTGACACTTCATGCAAATGAAGTATCCAAGCTTAAAGCGCTTATTTTAGACTATGAAACGGATGTAAACAGTACACGGACTAAACTTGCACAAGAGAGCAATCGCTCCAAAATACTGGAACAAAATCTTTCCCGGATACAAAATGTCATGATCTTAAAAGATGAAGAGATAGCCGCACTTGGGAAGAAGTTACTAGCCCAGAGTATCGAACATCAAAAACTTGTCGATGAACTCAATATCACCAAAGTGAAAATCAAACACTTAACAGGACTTCGTATCAAAGTGGTGGATAAGCTCAAAGAGAAGCTTGGAGACTCGATACAGATCGATCCCAAAAGCGGGGCGATGCGTTTTTCTTCCAATATCTTATTTAACCAGGGAGCTTATAAACTCAAGCCTTCTGCCAAAAAAGAGTTAAAAGCGATTTTACAAAAGTATATACAGACACTTTTGCTGGATGAAGAGATACGCGACTATATAGAAGGTATCACGATAGAAGGGCATACCGACAGCGTGGGTGGTTATCTTTATAACCTCGCACTTTCGCAAAAACGTGCGCTGGAAGTGATGAAGTTTCTCTACGCCAGTGATCCCAGGCATAAAAAACTTTACAGTAAGTATTTGAGTGCGAGCGGACGGTCGTATGCAGATCTTATTTACGATAAAGACGGAAAAGAGGATAAAGAGGCTTCCAGACGTATCGAGATCAAATTTCGTATCAGAAACGAAAAAGCGATTCAGGAACTGGAAAATTTTTTAAATAGATGAAAATATATAAAAAAGGATAGATATGGCAAGTGGTTTTTTCGCACTTTTTGACGATATCGCCGCATTGATGGATGATATGGCGACGATGAGTAAAGTGGCTACAAAGAAGACAGCCGGGATTTTAGGAGATGATCTTGCAGTGACAGCGGAGCAGGCGAGCGGGTTTGCTTCTTCACGGGAGCTTCCGGTTCTTTGGGCGATTGCCAAAGGCTCGTTGATTAACAAGTTGATTATCCTGCCTATCGCTTTTTTGCTGAGTGCTTTTGCGCCTTATCTGATAGGACCTATTTTAATGTTGGGTGGGCTCTATCTGGCATATGAAGGGGCGGAAAAAATTTATGAATACTTTTTTCATAAAACATCTCATGAAGGGAAAAAAGCATTACTACTGGATAAAAGCTTTACAAAAGCGGAGATACTGGCACAGGAAAAGAAAAAGATTGACTCGGCGATTCGTACGGACTTTATTTTGTCTATAGAGATTGTGGTGATTGCTCTTGGAACGGTGACGCAAGAGCCGCTTTTGGTGCAGATTGGTGTGGTTTCTCTGGTTGCTGTTTTGGCGACTGTTGGTGTGTATGGTTTTGTTGCGCTTTTGGTGCGTATGGACGACTTTGGTTATAAGCTTGTGGTACTGGGAAAAGAGAAAGGGAAAAAGTTTGTGCAGATGATAGGGGGTATGCTGGTGAAGGCACTTCCTAAGGTGATCAAAGCGTTAGGCGTTATCGGTACTTTAGCGATGCTTTTGGTAGCCGGAGGGATTTTTATACACCATATACCAACACTTCATGAAATGCTGCATGCTGTTCCTTCGCTACTTGCAGAGCTGCTTGTCGGGTTGGTTGCGGGTGCTTTGGTGCTAGCTCCTATGGAACTGTATCATAATATGAAAAGAGCTTAAAGCTCTTTTTCACAAATCTCTAACCCCTCTAAAAAAAGTTCCAAAATAGAGTCCGGACAGAAGCGGAATTTTTTATGATCTTCTTTGCGAAAGAGAGAGCTGAGTTCTCCTTTGGTGATGTCGATATCGACAGCGTGAAAGATGGCAAAAAGATCCGCTTCTTTTAAGTCGTAGGCGATACGCAGTTTTTTTAAGATCAGGTTGTTGGTCAAAGCGACCGGCTTGTCGTCTTCAGTTGGTTTCTTGTCCGATGGACCACGTTTATAGACGATAAGACCGTCTAAAAAGTGACCGAGTGCTTCCGCACCGCAGTCTAAAAAGTGTTTATCCCCTTTTTCTGCCAGATATCCTTCTACCCGTGAAAGTGGAATATCAAACCCTCCAAGGTGGAAAATTTCCAGTGTCTGCTCCGGTGTGAGGGATTCTAATTGTACGATTTTCTTTAATATGTCATTTTTTGTCATGAAGCAAGTGTAGCATAGGAAAGTTTAGCGCACTCTTTGTACAATTGCAAAAAAATATTTGGAGGTTTCATGAAACGGCTCTCGGTAAAAGAGTATGCACGAAAACACAAGCTAAGTATTTACAATGTCATCAAAATGACCAGAACAGGTGCACTGGAGAGTGAAACTGTAGAAGAAAACGGTAAAGAGGTGGTTTACATTTTAGTGGATGATGCAAAAGAAGAGGCGGTTGAGAGTGAGATTATCCTGCAAAATCCGCCTAAAAGTCTGAAAGAGGAAAACGCACTCCTTAAAGCGGAGATCCACCGTTTGAAAAAGGAGTTGCAGGAGTGCCGTAAAAAGCAGAGATAGCCCCGCTTTTTACGAAGCAATCACTTCGGCTATGATTTTACTGGCATCTTGCAAGAGTATTTGCAAATGTTCCCATGAAAGAAAACTTTCCGCATAGATTTTATACAAATCTTCCGTTCCGGACGGTCGAATAGCGATCCATCCGTTTTGTGTTGCGATTTTTACCCCGCCGATATCCTGACGGTTTCCGGGAGCTTTGGTAAAAATAGCCTCTATCTCTTCACCTGCCAAAGTATCGGTGTGAATATCTTCGGGGGAGAGATGTTTGATTTTCTCTTTCTCTTCTCTGCTTGCCGGTACGTCTATTCTTCTATAGTAAGAAGTTCCGAACTTGTTTTCGAGTTTGTGGTAAATTTGTGAAGGATCTTCCTGCGTGACAGCAAAGATTTCCGCTGCCAAAAGGTTTAGGATGATACCGTCTTTATCTGTTGTCCAGGTACTTCCGTTTTGTCGTAAAAAGGAATCTCCCGCACTCTCTTCCCCGCCAAATCCAAGTTCCGCGTTGAAAAGTCCGAGTGAAAACCATTTAAATCCTACCGGTACTTCGTAGGCTTTACGATTGAGCGCTTTTGCCACTCTGTCTATCATCGCACTGGAAACCAGTGTTTTCCCGATTTTAAGATCTTCATCCCATTGCGGTCTGTTTTTAAAGAGGTATTTGATAGCGACGCTTAGGTAATGATTTGGGTTCATCAATCCTTCACTTTTGGTAACGATCCCGTGTCTGTCGGAGTCCGCATCGTTTCCAAATGCAGTATCGAAATCGTTTTTGAGTTTGATCAAAGACGCCATCGCATAAGGAGACGAACAGTCCATACGGATTTTCCCGTCATGGTCAAGTGTCATGAAAGAGAATGTCGGATCGACATAAGGATTGACGATCTCAAGGTTGAGGTGGTGCATCTCTTTGATTTTTTGATAAACACCGATACTGGCGCCGCCCATAGGATCTACACCTATTTTAATACCGGAGCGTCGGATCGCTTCAAGGTCTATGATAGAAGGAAGCGCTTCGACGTATGGTGTGATAAAGTCATACTCTTTGATATATCCGCTTTGCATCGCCTCTTCATAGGAGAGGGCATTGACTTTTTGCAGGTTCTCTTCGATAAGTTGGTTTGCACGCTTTTGGATCCGGTTGGTGACATTTGTGTCCGCCGGACCTCCGTTAGGGGGATTGTACTTAAATCCTCCATCGGAAGGCGGGTTGTGTGAAGGGGTGATGACGATACCGTCTGCCGAATGGATGTCGTTTTTTTCATTGTGTTCGATGATGGCGAATGAAACCGGAGGAGTAGGGGGTGTATTCGTTGTCTTTACTGATAAATGTTTCGACTTTGTTTGCAGCAAGAACTCTGATGGCAGTCATCTGTGCCGGTGTCGAAAGAGCATGCGTGTCTTTACCGACAAATACCGGTCCAGTGATACGGTACTCTTTTCGGTAGTCGCAAAGTGCCTGGGTTATAGCTAAAATATGTGTTTCATTGAAACTTTTTTTATTGGCGCTGCCTCTGTGTCCGGAAGTACCGAAACTCACTTTTTGGGACGGGTCGGTGATATCAGGAACAAGGGCATAGTAGTTTGCTATGAGTGCGGGGATATCTTCAAGTAGTTCTTTGGGGGCTGGTTCTCCTGCTTTTGGGTGCATTTTGACTCCTTTTTTATCGTCTTGTATTTTAACATTTTTTTATAAATAGAATGAAATATATTATATAGTTGCGTTAATTTTTAATGACTTTTACTATAATACGTAAAACTATTTAGCATAAAGGATCGTCTTGGAAAAGATACGAAAAATACTTCATGATCTCAACGAACTGGTGATGTTCAAACACTCTATCTTTTCTCTTCCTTTTATTTTCATCGCGATGATTGTGGCGGCACACGGTTGGTTTGGCTGGAAACTCTTTTTTCCGGGAGTGCTTGCTGCAGTGACAGCGCGTAACTTTGCCATGGGGTTTAATCGCTATGCCGATATCGACATCGACAAAGCCAATCCCAGAACGGCTAACAGACCTTCCGTAGACGGGCGTTTGAAAAAAGAGACGATCCTTTTGTTCACCCTTGCCAATGCTTTGGGGTTTGTGGTAGTGGCATATTTTATCAACTCTCTCGCTTTTTGGCTGAGTTTTCCCATTTTGGTGATTTTAGGCGGTTATTCGCTCATGAAACGTGTTTCTGCGATGGCACATCTGGTTTTGGGGCTTTCGCTGGGATTGGCGCCGATTGCCGGTGTTGTTGCCGTGAAAGCAGAGATTACCATGTGGTCGGTGATGCTTTCTGTTGGGGTGATGTTTTGGGTAGCGGGATTTGACCTTTTGTACTCTTTGCAGGATATGGAGTATGACAAGAAAGTTAAGCTTCACTCTATCCCTTCGACATATGGAGCGAAATGTACACTTTTTTTATCCAAAATATTTCATGGGTTAACTATTCTTTTTTGGCTTTTCTTTGCTGTAGAGTCGGGCAGTGGATGGCTTACTTACGTAGCTGTGGGGCTTTCGGCACTCATCTTGTATATGGAACATCGTATTGTAAACAAAGACTTTTCTAAAATAGATAAAGCATTTTTTACCCTTAATGGTTATCTTGGTATAATGTTTTTGATATTTGTAATCTTGGACAATCTATAAAAGACAGGTGGCTATATGAGCGGTATTCGTTTCGTTCCGGCAGTTTTGACCGTACGATTTGAACTTTTACATGAAGAGAATAGGGAAAGATTTCGCCGAGAATATACCGCACTCTCAGAATATGAAGAAGATGCGATCGGACAGTGGCTGAAAATCGCCAAAGCCAGAGGCGAAACCAAAGATACCGATGAAGTACTTTTAAATTTGCTGGTAGAGTTGCATAAAAAGGTGGACGAATTGACCGCTTTGGTAAAAAACGAAGAGAAAAAGCTTTTGCCGCTTGCTCAGGATGCACAGATTTTGGAGATAGGTTTTGAACATATCAAAATCGAAGAGTCTCTGTTTGTAGCAGGGAAAGAGTACTATGCCCGAATAGAGATGCCTATTTTCCCAAAACGTGAGATGGCTGTCTATTTAAAAGGGGTGGATCCTTATATCGCTGAGATTATTTTGATGCATGAAAAAGATCAGAAAGATTGGAATGCTTACGTCGTGGCAAAAGAGAGAGCAATGATCCGAGAGTTGAAAAAGAGTAGGAAAGAAGATGGTTGAGGTATTTGTTTTTATCGGGTTTTTACTGGTTTTAGGATTGTTGATTGCATACTTTTATATGCGTGATCAGGCGGTTAGCAAACAGCTTGGTGCCTATGAGCGTGCCATAGATGAGTTAAACGGACGTATCCACCACATGGAAAAGCAGGTGGCTTCCATTCCGGACACTTTAGAAAACTTGCCCGACTTTGCTACGGAGCTTGAAGCGCTGGAAGAGCGTTTAAATAAAAAACTCAATGATTTTAGTGATCCTTTACTAAAGGCGATACGTGCTATCAAACAGATGGAGCTTGAGATGCAGCGTATCAATGAGAGTTTAAATGAACGTATCAACAAGATCGAAGAGAGTAACAAACTCAGTTCGATGTCCGCTACGAGTAAATTGATCAATGAAAAAGCG
>Ga0256843_1001390_pt1 | contig 19212 bp, 20 predicted proteins | sample AlvinellametaG_FD_191572 | JGI IMG/M metagenome (GOLD analysis project Ga0256843, IMG submission 191572) | Pompeii worm associated microbial communities from hydrothermal vent at the East Pacific Rise, Pacific Ocean - Alvinella | ecosystem: Host-associated > Annelida > Integument > Unclassified ... | reverse complement strand
GATAAGCTCATCTCTTGCAAATTCCAAGATCTTATCCGAGATAGTCTCAACCGATATAAAAGAGAGGTCGCAAGTAACCATATCGAACTTTTCGTCACTCTTAAAGTCTCTTATGTCTGTATTTTCGTAGAGTCTTACTCTTTTATCGTCTCTTAAAGAGTGATGAAGCTGCTTGTTTCCCACATCGACCGCCGTCACGCTTTCAGCGCCATACTCCAAAAGCACTTGGGTAAAGCCACCCGTACTACTGCCGATATCAAGACATACTTTATCTTTTAATTCTATCTCTTTATCTTTTAAAAACTCTTTTAGCTTATCTCCCGCGCGACTTACATACCTTATCTTTTCAAGAACTCTCACACTATCGTCCTCCTCCACCAAAAAACTCGGCTTTTGGACGATAACACCGTTTACAAAAACATTCCTATCTTTTATAGCGCTATGAGCTTGGTTTCTACTCTCAAAAAAACCGTTTTCCACAAGATATTTATCAAGTCTCACTGTTTACCTTTTATATTGTGTTTATAATTTATCTATCAAGCAAGATATATCATTTTTTAAGGGTAGTAGTTTGTTGTTTATGATATCCCAAATCTCATCGGCATCTATGCCGAAATAGTCATGAGCAATGATATTTCTAAAATCTTTTATCTTTTGCCAGGGGATATGGTCGTGTGATTTTTTAAACTTCTCATCAATGCGAGAAATAGTCTCTCCAATGATTACAAACTGCATCATTGTAGCATCAAAACTCTTTTGATCATTATAAAAATCCTCAGGAGTATCAAAAGTAGATGAATAGTTTTGAATCTTATCTATTGACTCTATTAATGTTTTTAAATTCAGTAATATTTTAGACATAAATCACATCTTTTAAAATATCTTTTTTAGCATAAGGTTTTAGATACTTTTCTCTTGCGATATCTACATCTCTTTTAAAAGCATTTGAGAGATATTGTTTCAATGAAAATTTCAAATCATATACATTTTTACTGTTTTTATCTAGTTCTATGATGATATCCACATCGCTATCTTGATTCTGCTCATCTCTTGCAAACGAACCAAAAATACCTATCTTGCATATATGGTATCTTTTTTGTAGATAGTTGCGATTTGTTTTTAAAAAATCCAATATCTCATTTTTACTATCCATCATATCCCTCTTTAAAACTTAACTGATAAATTATATCAATATTTCACTTAACCGACAAATATGCCATTTTCCACAAGATACTTATCAAGCCTCATTCATCATCTCTCTCATCTCTTGTTCGGTTATCGTTTTGACTCCGAGTTTTTTTGCTTTTTCCAGCTTGCTACCCGCATCCTCTCCATAGACTACAAAATCCGTCTTTTTACTCACGGAGTTCGTTACTTTCGCTCCAAGACTTCTTAGCTCCTCTTTTATCTTATCTCTACTTTCACTCATAGTTCCCGTCAGTACGACCGTTTTACCGCTAAAGGGTGAGTGTATCTCTTTTTTTACTTCGGGTTTTTTTGGCTCTATGATAAAGATGAGTTTTTTTACGAGCTCTTCATTGACCCGTAAAAACTCCAAAAAGGATTCAGCCATCTCTTCGCCAAATCCCTCTATCTCCAAAAGCTCCTCTTTGCTAACCCCGAAAAAGTCCACTCCGAACTTTTCACATATCTTTCTGCTTGCCACCTCTCCTATATGCTCTATCCCAAGAGCGTTGACAAATCTCCAGCACTCAGCCCCTTTGATAGACGCTATGGAGTTTAGGAGATTATCCACCTTTTTCTCTTTAAAACCCTCAAGCTTTAAAAGATCCTCTCTTTTTAGTTCAAAAAGATCTAAAACGCTTTTTACCAACCCTTTATCATATAGCAGTTTCACTATCTTTTCGCCAAGCCCCTCTATATTTAGGCACTGTTTGCCGGCAAAGTAGATGATGGAGTTTACCACTCTTGCTTCACAAAGGAGATTTTGACACTTCAAAAGTATCCCCTCATCCAAAAGCTCACTACCGCATACCGGACAGTGAGTCGGTCTTTTCACCTCTATCTCGTCTCCGTCTCTAAAGTTCGTCTGCACTCTGATTATCTTGGGTATCACATCTCCGCTTCGTATGATGATGACTTTGTCGCCTATGCGAATATCTTTTCTCTTTATCTCGTCAAAGTTATGCAGTGTGGCTCTTTCTACCACTACGCCCTCTATATTGACGGGCTCCAAGATAGCTACGGGCGTGATTACCCCAGTCCTTCCCACTTGAAAGATTATATCTTTGATAGTTGTCATCTTTTCGATAGCGGGAAATTTGTAGGCACACATCCACCTTGGATACTTTACGGTGTAGCCCAGTTTTTCTTGGAGTTTTATATCGTTTACCTTTATCACCATACCGTCAAGCATCACATCAAAACTATCTCTAATCCCCACAAATTCATCGTAAAACTCTTGTATCTCTTTAGTATTTTCACACACTTTTCTTTTAGGAGGAGATAAAAATCCAAGCTCATAAACAAATCCCATAAGCTCTGATAGCTTTTCATATCCTAAAGAGTTTACTCCCACTCCCCACGGCTGAAATAGAAGCTTTCTTTTTGCCGTGATAGAGCTATCAAGCTGTCGCATACTACCTGCGGCGGCGTTTCTTGGGTTTGCAAAGGGTTGCTCTCCCTTTTTTAGCCTCTCTTCGTTTATCCTCTCAAACTCATCTTTAGGCATCAAAACTTCACCCCTTATCTCGATGAGCTCTTTGTGGTTTATGCTTTTAGGTATGGAGTTTATAACCTTTGCGTTATGCGTGACATCCTCTCCGACCACTCCATCGCCTCTTGTGATAGCTTGCTTTAGAGTTCCATTTTCATAGATGAGATTTAGACTAGCTCCGTCAAATTTGGGTTCGCAGTAAAATTCGCAAACCCCAACATTTTTATATATCCTCTCCACCCACTCATTAAGTTCATTTTCATCAAAAACATCCTCCATACTCCACATACGACTAAGGTGGCGAGCTTTTTGAAACTCGTCAAGCACCTCTCCGCCTACTCTTTGGGTGGGAGAATTTTTATCTATAAGTTCGGGGTGCTCCCTCTCAAAAGCTTCCACCTCTTTATAGAGTTTATCGTACTCTTCATCCGTCACAAGAGGATTATCTTCGGTGTAGTAAGCTTTAGCCCACTTATTTAGCAACTCTATGCTTTTTTTATACTCTTTTTCAGTCATTTTTCTATCCGTAAATATTTTTGGATATTTTACCCAAAAAGGGTTTAAAGTGCTCTACTATAATAATGATTTATACTATATTTTGTTGCTATAGCCGATACACATCATATATGCAAAATAAGAAAAACTTCTTTTACTTTTTTTAAAAAAACTGCAAAAATATCCTCAATAACAAAAAACTTATGCTAAAATATATCTATCAAAAGTGTTTAGATTATCATGATAGGAGAAATTACAAGGCAAAAGAGATACAAATTTGGCTATAAATATCCCTTATAATATGGATTTGAATTCGGATGTGTATCTTTTTATATCAAAAATAAAAAAGCGTATCGCCGATACGAAAGGATGCCATATATGAAAGTTACGAATGTTCAATTTTCCAGTATAGAGGAGTTGGAAAAAAAAGCTTAAGATAGCCGATCTGGACGCTCAAAAAAGCTTAATCCAAATATTTAGCGGATTTGTCAAAGAGGATGAAGTAAAAAAGATCCAATCCATCATAAAAGATAAAAGTCGCGATATTCCTTTCATCGGAACAACCACTTCGGGCGAAATATTTGAAGGTAATTCGTTTGAAAATACTATAGACATCTCCATCATGGAATTTCAAAACACTATAGTCAAGCAGGGATACTTCACGGACGAAAATGACTACAAGATGGGTCAAAGCATAGCAACTTCCCTATTTGGCGATAATACAAAGGCTATGATACTTTTTATAGAGGGTTTGCAAACAAACGGTAACGATGTCGTTGACGGTATCAGCTCCATAGATAGTTCCGTACCCATAGCCGGAGGATTGGCAGGCGATAACGGATATATCGTCAAAACATTCGTATTTGATGCAAACGGAGTTTACTCTAGAGGTAGTGTCGCCGCATCCCTAAACAGCGATCACTTAAACATTTTCACCCAATATCAGCTAAACTGGCAAGCTATCGGTAAAACTATGACCGTTACCAAAGTCGAAAAAAATAGACTCTACGAGATAGACGGACTCAATGCAAGCGAGATATATAAAAAATATTTGGGAGAGAGGATAGGCAACGATCTTCCTTTTTCGGCAACGGAGTTTCCTCTTTTAAAGATAGAGGACGACGGACTTGAAGTTTGCCGTGTTATAAGCCACAAATTTGACGACGGCTCGCTACTGACAGTAGGAAATTTAGAAGTAGGCGACAAAGTCCGCTTATCTTTTGGAAATGTGGATCTTATACTAAACGATACAAAAAACAATATAAAAAAGTACCACTCTTTTCAACCGGAAGCCATATATATATAGTTGCGCAGGTAGAAAAGTCTTTTTGCAATCAGATATAGCCATAGAGTTGCGCCCCTTTAATAACATAGCTCCCAATATCGGATTTTTTACCTATGGAGAGATATATCATAACGAAAAAGATGACAAAAATGCTTTACTAAGTATGTCTATGACGATACTTGCTCTAAGCGAACAAGACGGCACAATAAAATATGTCGATAAAGATTTGCAAAATGAGGATAGTGAAAAAAACTTTAAAACCAATAAACACTTTTTAGTTTTAGAAGCTTTAACCCACCTATCCAACACCGTCATACAGGAGTTAGAAGAGGCAAAAAGACAGTTAAAAGAGCAAGCCAATAGAGACTACCTTACAGGCTTATACAACAGAAGGTATTTCAATGAGATAGCACAAGAGCTCATCTATATATCAAAAAGAGAGCAAAAGCCCCTATCTGTCATCATGCTAGACATCGATAAGTTTAAAAATATCAACGACACTTACGGCCATAGTGCGGGTGATGATGTGATAAAGGTATTGGCAAACACACTTATAGAAACAGTTAGAGCAAGTGATGTCATTTCAAGATACGGGGGTGAAGAGTTTGCTCTATTGTTACCTTTTACGGACTTGGACGGAGCAGCAAAAATAGCGGAAAAGATAAGAAAAAATGTCGAAAATAAAAAGATCATCACTTATGACGGACAAATTATACAATTTACCGTTAGTATCGGAGTGGCTTCTATGAAAAAAACCGATAAAAATATAGAACAAGCTTTAAATAGGGCCGATGATGCACTATACACAGCAAAAGAAAACGGCAGAAATAGAGTCGTTATTGACGAGTAGGCAGTGGCAAATTATCTAAACAATAGAGAGATTTTTTACACTATTTACGATACAAAAATTTTAGGAAAGGTTATACTTTACGGCAACTCTAAGCATTTAAAGGGCTTAGAGTTTTACAAAGAGGGTTTTATACAAAAGAGATGGATCAAAAACGATAAAATTTTCAAAAAAGTAGTTGATGAATTAGACCTCTACTTCAAAGGCTCATTAAAAGAGTTTAAAACTCCCGTAAAACCCGAAGGTACGGATTTTCAAAAAAGAGTCTATAAAGAGCTTTTAAAGATACCTTACGGCACAACCGTATCTTATAAAGAGTTGGCTAAAAGGGTGGACTCTCCAAAAGCCTTTAGAGCCGTCGGTAACGCAAACGGAAAAAATCCCATCGCCATCATCATCCCATGCCACAGAGTCATATCAAGTGACGGAAGCATAGGGGGATATAGCGGAGGTTTGGAGAAAAAAAGAAAATTACTAAAACTCGAAGGAGTACAAGATGTATAAAATGTTTTTTTCGATTGGAGCTGTTTTTATCATACTCGGGATATTGTCATATCTTTTTCAAGGCCATCTTTTTAGACTTCCCGGAGACATAGTAATAGAAAAAGAGAATTTTAGCTTCTATTTTCCCATAACTAGCATGATCATCATAAGCGTAGTGTTGAGTCTCATTTTTTCACTTTTTTCAAAATAAGTGCTACTTTTTTAAACATTTTTTACATTTATCGTAAAAAATTCCACACTTCTATCAAAATAACTTCTATTTTTTTTGCTTTTTCTATAAACTAAGAAAAATAAGGAGTTGTTATGTATTTTGAACCTTGGAAAGATGCAAAAGCGTATAGCATAGGGGCTGAGTTGGAGGCTAGATTTCAAGATAAAGAGAGTTATGAGTTAAAAAACTACTCTACAAAAATGCTTGGACTCATAGATGATAGATATAAAAAAAGGATCCATCAAGAGTTTTTAGAGTGTATGGTCGAATTCGTCACTCCTGTATGCAAAAACTCTAAAGAAGCTATAAGTGAATTGAAAAACGATATATCTTATCTTTTAAGCTTGAGTGATGATTTTGTGCTTACCACTTCGGGCTCTTGCGCTTTAAAAGTGGATCCTCTAAAGCATATCGACGAACCTAGGTATGATGCTTTTGCAAAAGAGTACGGCATACTCCTTTCAAGATTTCATATTTGCGGATTTCATATCCATGTAGGTATCCCTTCAAGCGATGAAGCCCTAAAAGCTTACAATACAACCCTTGAGTATCTGCCTATATTTTTGGCTCTAAGCGCCAACTCCCCCTTTTTCAACGGAGAATTTACGGGACTTCTGTCCTATAGAGCAAAACTTTTCGAACAACTCCCAAGAGCAGGACTCTCTTCATATTTTGACACATATGAAGATATGAAACATCTATATGAAACTATGCATAAAGCCGGGACTCTACAAAGCCATAAAGATATATGGTGGGATGTCAGGATAAGCCCCATATTTAAAACGCTCGAGATAAGAATATGCGATGCTAGTAACGACTTTGAGAGATTGGAGCTTTTGATAAATCTTTTTCAAGCTCTTTGTATGTATGCACAGATAAAACCGCTCGAAAAGATTCCTCACCAAATACTTTTACAAAATAGGTGGAATGCGGCAAGACACGGACTCAATGGGGTTTTTCAGACAAATGAAAATATCCTCTCCATAAGAGAGCACTTTTTGGATTTATTGGATGTTATGGATAAAGAGGGTATATTTTCAAAGTTAAATACTCAAGATAGTCTCCAAAGATTGAAAGATTTGGCTTTCAAAGATGAGTTGGCAAGAGAAGAGATAAAAGAGTATGAAAAATCAAAAAGCCTCTTAAATATCGAAAAGATGGGAAAGGTAGAAGTTTGAAAAAAAAGGGTGTTATAAGCGCCGGGGATAGACTAACGGCAAAAGCGGGAGAGTGGATCTTAGAACAGGGAGGAAATGCGTATGACGCCATGATAGCTTGTCTTCTTGCGGCACCTCTTTGTGAGCCTATCCTTACAAGCCTCGGTGGAGGCGGCTTTATGCTTAGTGCAAAAAAGGGGCGGAAGCCAAAGATCTACGACTTTTTTGTAGATGTCCCTTCAAATAAAACCAACAAAAATATAGAGTTTTATCCTATCGAGGTTGATTTTGGTACGACCACCCAAGAGTTCCATATCGGTTGCGGCTCCATAGCTATACCGGGAGTGGTTAAAGGTATCTGGAAGATATACAGCGACCTTGCAAGTTTACCTTTTGAAACACTCATCAAGCCGGCATATGAATATGCCACAAAAGGGATATATCTTTCAAAAACACAAGCAGATTTTTTAAAACTTCTTGAACCTATATTTCTATCTACAAAAAGTTCTCGAGAACTCTACTCAAAAGATGGAAAGCTTATAGATGAAAAGAGTCTCTTTATCAATCCCCAATATGGAGAATTTTTAAAAGAGTTTGCCAAAAAAGGAGAAAAATTCTTTTATGAAGGAGAAGTGGCTGATGCTATAGAAAAGATGTGTAGCGAACACAACGGCTTTTTAGATAAAAAAGAGCTCTCCTCGTACGAAGTCAAGATAAGAGAGCCGATAACCTTCGACTTTGAAGGATATAAGATATTTACAAATCCGCCACCCTCAAGCGGTGGAATACTCATAGCTTTTTCTCTTATGCTTTTGGAAAATGAGGAGTTGGGTGGTTTTTTAAGCAAAGATCACTTAAGCAAACTCATAGAGTCTCAAGAGGTTACAAGCGACTTCAGAAAAGAGTACATCAATGAATTTTTACACAAAAACAACCTCCAAGATATACTCAAAGACGATGCTCTCATATCTAGCTTTAAAGACAAGATGAAAAAGAGAGTAAATCTATGGGGCAATACGACACATATAAGCATCATAGACAAAGACGGCAACGGTGCTTCTACCACTACTACAAACGGTGAGGGATGTGGTTATGTGATACCCAAATACGGCATCATGCTAAATAATATGTTAGGAGAGGAGGACTTAAATCCACATGGATTTTTCAAGTGGAAAAGCGGCATAAGACTACCCTCTATGATGTCGCCCACTGCCGTTTTTAAAGGAGACGACCTCTCTTTGCTTCTTGGTAGTGCCGGAAGCAACCGCATAAGAAGCGCTATACTCCAAGTTATTTTAAACTATCTAAAATTCGGTAAAAATATACAAGACGCCATAGACGCTCCCAGAGTTCATTTTGAAAGGGGCGAACTTTTTTGTGAACCAGGCATAGAGTTAAACCAAGATCTATATCCTCTAAAGAGATTTGACGAACTCAATCTATTTTTTGGTGGAGTTCAAGCAGTCACGGGAGACTTCGAAGGCGGAGCCGACCCCAGAAGAGGCGCTTGCGTAGTTTATCAAATCTGATTTTCTTTCTAAAAATCTTATTTTAATTTAAATTTTAAAGATATATAATAATAAAAAGAAATAAAAGTATTTCTATAAACTTGATAACTACAATTAGGAGGTTTGTCATGAAAAAGATACTTGTTCTCTTATTTGTATCTTTGCTTGCATATAATCCTCTTTTTGCAAGTAAAGTAGGAGATAGAACAGTTGGTATAGGCTTAGGGATGCTACGAGCAAATTTCACATATTCTTCTCAAAAAGAGGGAGTAACTACATATTCGATCTCAGATTCTGAAAATTTTGTCTCAGAAGAGGTAAGAGTGGCTAAATACTTCAAATATGGAAGAGTGGGCTTAGCTGCGGGCATAGGCAATAAAAAGAGTTTTACATTAAACGGAGCAGATGTTTCTGCTAAAAATAAGTATATAGGTATAGCATATGATTATGTTTTTTACAATTTTAAAAAATTTACTCCCTATATAGGTGCAGTTTTAAGCTATATAAAAACCACTTTTGAAGTATATGGCTATACTGCTGATGCAGATGGAGCCTGCTATGGCATAGAAGCTGGTATGACATACGATATAAATGATAGATGGGAACTTGACTTTGGAGCAAGATACTTAACTTCTGATGCCAAATGGAGCAATGAGACTGAATTTTTCGGAACAAATTTTAAGGACGAAGTAGATATAAATAATGTAAAACAATTGTATCTTGAAATTAATTATAAATTTTAAGTAAAACTCTATTATATAGCAACTTTTAGCCATCTTTTTAAGATGATAGTGGCGGCGAGAGAGTCTATCTTGCCGTCTCTTTTTTGCTTAAATACTCCTTTTGTCATCTCTTTTGCCTCTTTGCTCGAGCCATACTCATCTTGATAATACACCTCTCCTTGAAAATCCAACAACGAAATAAAGTGCTTTATTCTTCTTTCCATCTCCTCTTCGCTATTGCCACCCTTTGGGATACCCACTATAAGCTTTGTCACTCCATACTCTTTTAAAAAGTCCGATACATCTCTTGCGGCTTGATTTCTATTTTTTCTCATGATAGCATTTGAAGGCAAAACAACCTTACTACCATCTTCACACAACGCAAGCCCTATCCTCTTGAGTCCGACATCTATGGCGGCTAACATAAGTGTATCACTCCGTTTTTCACCTCTATCTCTCCGTCAAGCTCAGCTTCATAAACCCTGTCTCCAAAAGCTTTTATAGCATCGTCATACTTTGGGAAATTGGCGCAAAATTGCCAAAACTCATCTTTTATCATCTCTTGCTTTTGCCCCTTAGAGCCCATTTTCGATACAAATTCATCTATATCGTATATCGCCTTAGCCAACCCCTCTTTTAGCAAACCGTTGGTCCCTTCACTCTCTTTTAAGCGATGAGGCAAAACATATATCTCTTTGCCCTGTTTTAAGGCAAACTCGACACTCCTCATAGAACCGCTATCCAAGTCTGCTTGAGCTACCACAAGCACTTTTCCCAAAGCCACCACTATCTTATTTCTCAAAACAAAGCTCCAAGGAGTAGCTATAAACCCAGGCTCAAACTGGCTCAAAACCAAACCGTTTTTCTTTATATCCTCTATAAGATTTTTATTGATCTTAGGATATGGCATATCCACGCCGCTACCCAAAACCGCTATCGTATTTGATGCTCCGGCTCCTCTATGGGCTATCGCATCCACCCCCATGGCCGCACCGCTAACTATACACAAACCTTTTTGAGACAATTTTTTTGCCAACTCGTACACCACATTTTTTGTATAGTTATAGGGTCGCCTTGAGCCTACTATAGAGATCTTTTCTCGCTCCAAAAGAGTCTCATCGCCCTCATAGTATAACTTATCAAATTCTATATCTATACTACTTAGTTCATTTGGAAGCGTACGAAGAGTTTTCATATATATCCTTTACATACACGACATTTACACTCTTTAGTATGCCTACGGAGTCGCTCAAAGCCTTAAATGTTTCAGAGTGAGGGTGACATATGGCGATAGCGTATCCGCTCTTTTTAGCATACATAACCGCCTTTTTTAACTGCTCTTTGATGTATGAGACATTTGCTTTATTATCAAGAAAGACTTTTCTACTTAAAAGTTTTTCTCCAAAACTTCTCGCTACCTCATAAGCAACCGTTTTAGCCGTTGTTCTGCTATCTACAAAAACTATGCCATCCTCTTTGAACACTTTATACAGCCTTGTCATAGCTTCATAATTTGATGTAAACAGACTACCTGTGTGGTTATTGATAAACTTAACCTTAGGAAACCATCTTTTTATCTTTTGCATCCTTGCTTCAATCTCCTCTAAAGAGGAATATGTCATCAAAGTTCCGGGTTCGGGATGGGGAAAATTGTACGCTTCCATCGGAACATGAACCATATAAAAATCAAACTCTTTGGCTAGCTTCGGAGTGTTTGGGTGTTTTTTCGTAGGAGGAAATATAGAGGGTGTCACTTTGAAAGGTAAACTCTTTATCTTATTGACTTCATATTGCGACGATACATCATCCATGATGATAGACAAAAGAGGTTTTTTTGCTCTTACGACTATCTTCTCCTTTTTTTGTGGATTTTTTTTGGGTTTTTCCACCTTCAAGCTTTTTTTGTAGTCAACAGCTTCGGAAGAGTATCTCTCCTTTGTGGTGTTAATTTCTTCAGACTTCTCTTTTTTTACTATTTTTGAACTATTTGACTCTTTTTTGATACTTTTTTTACTATTTTTTATCTTTTCCAACTCTTTTTTTAAGATGTCAACCTTTTTTCGCTCGAGTTGAAGCATTTTATTCATCTTTTCTATGATTTTTTTGTCTAAATGATTTTTTTTAGTTTCACTCTTTTTGTGGATCTTTTTAGTCTCTTGTACAAAATATTTATAACTAAAGTAAAAAATGGGAGTTATAAAAAAAGCTATCAACAAAAGCCAAGTAAAAGTATTCCACCTCTTGATGGCGGATGTTTTTTTACTCTTTTTTTTTCTTTTCGTAGGTTTTTTTCGTTTTGTCATATACTAGCTTTTGTAGAAAAGATAAGCGGGATTAAACCCGCTTACCGTATTAGTTCTTATCTTCGTCAACAAGTTTATTGGATTTGATCCAAGGCATCATCTCTCTAAGTTTAACACCCGTTTTTTCGATAGGATGCTCTTTTAGCATATTTCTTTCAGCCGTCATTCTAGGATAGCCCGCTTGTCCTTCGAGTATGAAATCTTTTGCAAATTTTCCGTTTTGTATATCTTCAAGTATCTTTTTCATAGCCTTTTTAGACTCTTCGTTTACCACTTTCGGTCCGCTTACCATATCTCCGTATTCTGCGGTATTGCTGATAGAGTATCTCATCTCTGCAAGTCCACCCTCGAAAACCAAGTCAACGATAAGCTTCATCTCATGTAAACACTCAAAATACGCCATCTCAGGCGGATATCCGGCTTCAGTCAAAGTCTCAAATCCAGCTTTTATAAGTGATGTCAAACCGCCGCAAAGTACCGCTTGCTCTCCAAATAGATCGGTCTCGGTCTCATCTTTGAATGTAGTTTCGATGATAGCTGTTCTTCCGCCGCCTATACCGCTAGCATAAGAGAGAGCCAAGTCTTTAGTATTGCCGCTTGGGTCTTGATATACGGCTATAAGATCAGGCACACCGCCACCTCTTACAAACTCGCTTCTTACAGTGTGTCCGGGAGCTTTTGGAGCAACCATCATGACATTTATATCGTTTGCGGGTCTTATCCTTCCGTAGTGGATATTGAATCCGTGAGCAAAAGCTATGGTAGCTCCGCTTTTTAGGTTTGGAGCTATTTCGTTATCATATACCGTTTTTTGTATCTCGTCGGGAAGAAGTATCATAACAACATCCGCATCCTTAACGGCATCCGCTACCTCTAAAACCTCAAAGTTCTTAGCTTCAGCTTTTTTCCAAGAACTTCCGCCCTTTTTCAATCCGACAACAACATTTACACCGTTATCTCTAAGGTTTTCCGCATGCGCGTGTCCTTGGCTACCAAATCCTATCATAGCGACTTTCTTGCTCTTTATAAGAGACAAATCGCAATCTTTATCGTAGTAAACATTCAATGACATTAACTATCCTTCATCATAAATTTTTTATTATTTTACAAAAAACTTACTTTATATGTATTTAAAAGCAAAATCTAAAGAGTTAAAAGATAAAATTACCTATAAATTTTATTGAAGAGGTGGGAAAATGGAAGAGTCATTGGTTAAAAGAGTTAAAAGCTTTCCTCCGTTAGACGAAACAGTGATAAAAATACAAGAGATTTCCAACAGAAAAAACAGCTCCATAAAAGAGTTGACGGAAGTAGTGGAAAAAGACCCTATGCTAACGGCCAATATCCTAAAAGCCACCAACTCTCCTCTGTACGGTTTTAGCAGAGAGATAAAAAATATCCAACAAGCCATCTCTCTCTTCGGAATGGCAACCATAAGAGGCTTTGCCTTGGCATCTATGATGCAAAACAATATCAAGATAGACTTAAGTCCGTACAACCTCACAAAAGAGCAATTTTTAAATAGTAGCCTCATTCAAAATGCTTTGATGTTTGATTGGTACTCAAAAGTCAATAGAGATATGCTAGATGTTTTGATGCCCGCATCTTTTTTACTCGAAATAGGAAAAATCATCTTAGCCGAAGAGTTAAAGGCTCAAAATAAAGCAGAAGAGTTCTCAAAAGAGATACCAAACAGAAAAACTGCCAAAGATGTAGCAGAACTCGAAGAGGAGTTTTTAAATATCAATAGCGAAGAGATGACGGCAGCTATCTTGGAGCACTGGAACTTAGAGCCAAAGATAGTCAACTCCATTAGATATTCCTTAGAAATCGATATGGCAAGAGAGGATATAAAACCCTACTCTATAGCTTTGAATGTTGTCAGAAATGCTATCAATAGCAACGGACAATTTAACAAAGAGGGGCTACAAGAAGCTTACAACACCATAGAAGAGTATGGCCTTGAGAGAGATAAGTTCATAAAAGCTTTGGAGAAGATAAAAGGGTGAGAGAATTTTTATACACCTTAACAAAAGGTATAGAAAAAAAAGATATACCCAAAGAGTATCAATACCTCATAAAAGACCTCATCAAGCTTAAAGCCGTCAAATCGACAAAAAACGGCTACAAACTAAAACCCGAGTATAGATTTGGCACGCTAGACATAACAAGATCAAATATCGGCTTTTTAGAGGTGATCTCAAAAGAGAAGAAAAAAGATCTACTTATAGAAACAAAGGATCTCTCAAATGCTGCCAAAGGCGACATAGTCCTAGCCAAGAGAATCTACTCCAATTTCGGGCGCCCCAAAGCAAAAGTCATATACATTGTAAAAAGAAAAGATCTATACCAAGTGGTATATACCAAAAAAATAGGCAACAAGGTAGTGGGTATCAATATAAAAACCGCACTCGAAACTACCATAGCGGCTTCACAAAAATCTTTAAAACTACTACCGAAAAATACGGTCTTAAAGTTAGATCATCAAACCTCCTCTATCGTAGAAGTTTTGGGTACGCTTGACGATCCTAAAGTTGACGAAAAGATTTCTCTGGCTCTTTATAACAAAAAAGAGTTTTTTACAAAGCAGAGTGAATTAGAAGCAAAAAGTTTTGGAAATTTTGTAGATAAAAGTATGTATCCAAACAGGGTGGATCTCACCCATTTACCGTTTTGCACCATAGACCCGACAACGGCAAAAGATTTTGACGACGCTATATACTATGATACCAAAAACCATACCATTTATGTTGCTATCGCAGATGTTAGCGAGTATGTATTTTTTCAAGGAAGTATAGACAAAGAGGCAAGAGAAAGAGGCTTTTCCATATATTTTCCTCACAAATCCATACCCATGCTACCAAGAACTCTTAGTGAAAATATCTGCTCTTTGAAACCGAACGAAGATAGATTGACTTTTACATACAAGATAAGAATAAACCCGAAAACATTAAAGATTGAAAAAGAGGAGCTCCTTGAAACCATCATAAACTCAAAAAGAAGATTTACTTATGACGAGGTAGATACGATACTTGAAGAGCATGACAACAGCAACGACTTACACTCCTCTATCCTATCTTTATATAACTTAACCAAAAGATTGAGAAAAAAGAGGCTTCAAAAAGGGTATGATTTTCGATCTACCGAGATAAGAATGATACTTGACGAGGAGCAAAACCTCCTTGAAACCGTAAAAGAAGAGGAGACTCCGTCTCACTCTTTGGTAGAAGAGTGTATGCTCCTAGCCAATAAAGCGGCAGCAAAAATGTTCGATTATGGGATATTTAGAGTGCATGAACCGCCCTCTTACGATAGTATCGCCACTTTGCTGGAGCAAGTAGCGGAACTTGGGATATTTGTGCACTACGAAACGGATCTTCACTCTTTGATTACCAAAATACAGCAACAAGCCGATGAGCTAAAGATAAGAGAGCATGTAGATAAACTCATCATAAGAGCCCAAAAACAGGCTCACTATAGCGCTACAAATACAGGCCACTTCGGGCTTGGATTTGAGAAATATACGCACTTCACCTCTCCCATAAGAAGATATAGCGACCTGACTCTACATAGGCTTTTAAAGACCATCATCAGAAAAGATAGAAAATTAAAAGAGTTTATACTGTCAAACATAGAGCCCCTTTGCGAAAAGATAAGTGAACTCGAAAGAGAGAGCGATAAGGTTGCTTATGATTATATGGATAGAAAGTATGCAAGGTGGGCCAAAAAGAATCTAGATGAGATATTTGACGCCATCGTCGTAAGCACAAGTTCCACAACCATAGCAACTACCAAAGGGGAGATAGAGGGCGCAAGAGTCTTTGCACTAAACCATCAAGAGTGTGAACTCTTTGAAGATGTCAGAGTCAAGATAGTCAGTAGTGACATAGCCACAACTAAGATATTGGGTGACATAACGAGCAAAAAAGATGTATAAACAAGCTTTAGACGCCCTTATATTGCAAAAAAAATTGCCAAAATCGATCCTCATATATGGAGAGTGTCCTTTTTTAAGAGATATTTATCTTAAAAAAATATCATCTATATATGGAGAAAAAGAGGATCGTTTAACTTACTATTTTGACGAGTACGACTACAAAAGCGCAAAAAACTTTATATCACAATCCTCTCTCTTTGGAAATGCAAATATCCTCATCATCAAATCCGAAAAAAAGATACCCAAAAAAGAGCTTGATAGCCTTATAAAGATTTGCCACAACAGTCAAAATAGTTTTTTTATATTGGAGCATTTCGGACCTGATGCCAATGCAAAAGATATTGCCAAAGCTTTTTCAAAAAAATTCTCAGCAGATTTCGTTAGATTTTTCAAGCCAAATCACCATGAAGCTATCTCATACCTTTTAAAATACTCAAAAAAAATCTCGCTCGATATAGATAGATACGCCGTCGAACAACTCTACAATCTACAAAACGAAGAGCTCTCTTTGTCGGTCAAAGAGTTGGAGAAATTGGCCATATTGGATAAAAAAATAGACTCCAAAGATATAGACTACTTCTCTTTCGGACTCGGAGCTACGACTATCGAAAAGCTTATGGAGCAATTTGTTTTAAAAAAGGATATAAAATCCATAGTTTACGACATAAGCGAGATGGCAAACGCCAATGAAATTCTCATCATCAACTCTATTGAAAATTTTTTAACACAACTTTTTTTATTTCATATCTATATAAAATCTCATGGCAATTTCAATGTGATAGATATATTGGGATACCCTCTTCCGCCCCAACTAGCCAACAAGAGAGCCGAACTTAGCATAAAGATTAAACTACCGACTTATAAAAAACTCTTTTACGAATTAACAAACATTGAATTAACTCTAAAAAAATCCACTCACATAGATAAGGATTCGTTTTTTGTATCTTCTTTAATAAAACTTCAAAGTTTTTTATAGTATAATGCCCTCTTATTCTGTATAGACAGAAAATAAACTTTCCTTACTTTTGAAAAGCCAAATTCAAAAGTTAGAGAACCATAAGGAGAAAAAATGAGGCGATACGAACTGTTGGTTATATTAAAACCTACACTAACCGACGAAGAGAAAAATGCGCAAATCGAATCTCTAAAAGAGACATTTGCGAAAAATGGTGCCGAGATAGCGGTCATCGAAGATAAGGGCATGAGAACTCTTGCTTATGAGATTCAAAAGCATAAAAGAGGCCACTACTATGTGATCTACTTCCAAGCCCCGGGAAACGCAATATCAGAAATCGAAAGAGTTATAAGATTTAATGAAGAGATCATTAGATTTATGACTGTCAAATATGAGAATAAAAAAGAGATGGCTTTTTGGGAGACTCTTGTCAATAATGTTAAAAAAGCCAATCAAAAAGTAGTTGAACAAGCAGAGGAGACTTCTAAAGAAGAGAAAGAAGAAGCCGCCGAAGAAAAATAGGAGAAAATCATGTACAATAGAGTTATTCTGGTAGGCAGACTTACAAGAGACCCCGAACTTAGATATTTACCAAGCGGTACGGCTGTAGCAACTTTTGGCATAGCCACAAGCAGATCTTGGACCGATAAAAATACAAACGAAAAGAAAGAGGAAGTGATGTTCATAGATGTCACCTCTTTTGCAAGAAGCGCCGAGATAGTAAATCAATATCTAAAAAAGGGCAATAAAGTCTTAGTCGAAGGAAGACTCGTACTTGAAAGATGGACCGATCAAAACGGTCAAAATAGAAGCAAACACACCGTTAGAGCTGATACGGTTCAGTTTATGGAGAGTAAAGCCGAAGCACAAAGTAGTGCCACATCTTATGGTAACTCTCAGCCAAGCGGCTATGCTCAACAAAACAACCAATATCAGCAACCAAACCACTCTTCAAAGCCTATGGAGGAGAAAATCCCTGAGATAAACATAGACGATGAAGAGATACCATTTTAAAATATAGAAAAAGGAAAATATAATGGCAGAAAGAAGAAAATACTCTAAAAAATATTGTAAATATTGCGAAGCAAAAATCGAAATGATCGATTATAAAGATCTCGGTCTTTTAAAGCAGACTCTATCAGAGAGATACAAGATCATGCCTAAAAGACTTACGGGAAATTGTAAAAAACATCAAGAGATGGTAGAAAAAGCCATCAAGAGAGCTAGACAAGCGGCATTTATCCCATATATCGTGGATAGAAAAAATGTTGCAGTAACTCCATTTGAACTCTTAAAATAATCTCATTTTATCATAAGACCCGCATCTTGCGGGTCTTATCTCATCCAATAAATCAGACTAAAACCTCTTTTAAAACCTCTTCGATCTTTGTCACGGGGATTATCTCGATATTTTCTTTAACTTCATCCGGAATATCATCCAAATCTTTCTCATAGTTTTTCTTACTTATGATAACTTTCTTTATCTTTGCTTTATAAGCAGCTATCATCTTCTCTTTGAGTCCGCCTATCGGCAAGACCTTTCCGGTTAGCGTAAGCTCTCCCGTCATCGCCACATCGGCTCTAACTTTTCTTTCGCTTAGTATGGAGGCTATGGCCGTCGCCATGGTGATACCCGCACTCGGACCGTCTTTCGGCGTAGCACCTTCGGGAACATGCAGATGAAGATCGTATCGTCTATACACTTCACTAGACGAAAGCTCTTTTTTCTCTTCGATCTCCTTTTCGTTTTTAGGGATGATATTTTTTGGTATCTTTATCTTTTCATTATCTATCAAGACTTTAACGACGCTATATGCGATCCTTGCAGACTCTTTCATAACATCACCCAAAGAACCCGTAAGTTGCAAAGCACCCTTTCCTCTTATCTTGATAGCCTCTATCTTTAAGACATCTCCGCCGACAGCCGTCCAAGCAAGACCGTTTACCACTCCGACAACATCTTTTTTGTCTTTCTCCTCTATCTCGAAAACCTCTTTATCAAGATACTCGGGAAGATCTTTTTTAGAGATGGTTATCTTTTCTATGGTAGGATCCAAAAGAATTTTTTTAGCCACTTTTCTAAGAATATCCGCTATCCTTCTTCTTAGATTTCTCACTCCCGCCTCTCTGGTATAATTTGATATGATTTTATCAAGGGCGGATTTTAGTATCTTTACTTCGTGAGGCTTTAAACCGTGCTTTTTAAGCTCTTGAGGTATGAGGTATTTTTTCGCTATCTCATACTTCTCTTTAGGAGTATAAGAGTTTAAAAAGATAAACTCCATCCTATCTCTAAGAGGTGCAGGTATATAGCCTATCTCATTGGCAGTAGCTATAAAGATAACTCTACTTAGATCGATATTGAAGTTTAGATAGTAGTCTCTAAATTTGTCATTTTGTTCAGGATCCAAGATCTCAAGCAGCACGCTAGTAGGATCTCCTCTATGGCTTCTTGAGACTTTGTCTATCTCATCCAGAACAACCACGGGATCCATCTGTTTTGCCTCTATGAGTCCTTGAACTATCCTTCCCGGCATTGCCCCTATGTATGTTCTTCTGTGCCCTCTTAGCTCATTTACATCTTCAAGACCGCCCAAAGCTATCCTATAAG
>Ga0256843_1001389_pt1 | contig 19215 bp, 19 predicted proteins | sample AlvinellametaG_FD_191572 | JGI IMG/M metagenome (GOLD analysis project Ga0256843, IMG submission 191572) | Pompeii worm associated microbial communities from hydrothermal vent at the East Pacific Rise, Pacific Ocean - Alvinella | ecosystem: Host-associated > Annelida > Integument > Unclassified ... | reverse complement strand
AAAAAGCTCCGAATGACTACCAACTCTAACCAAAGCTAACTCTAATATATTATCATTATATCTATATATAAGTAGTAAATCAGGTTTGATATGACACTCTCTACAACCTAAATAATCTCCAATAAGCTTATGGTCTTTATATTTTTCTTCTAAAGTTTCTCCATTAGCAAGTTTAATGATAATATTTTTAACTAAATCTTTTTCATTTTTTGTGAGTTTTTTATAGTCTTTTTTAAAACTTTTAGTTCTAAATATTTTATACATTCTTTAACTATCCAAATCAGTAAAAAGCTCATCTACATTTTTAAAAGTTTTACCATCTCTATTTTCTAACTCTTTAAGTGCTTGGATAGTGTCATAATTTGGAAGTTTTAACTCAAATGGTAAACCTTTATTTAAAACTATCATGTTGTTGAAAACACTTATGGCTTGAGAATAGTTAAGTCCGATTTTGGCTAAAATCTCTTTTGCTTTAGTATAATTTTCTTTATCTACTCTTATGGTAGTTTGTGTTTTACTCATGATAAATCCTTTATGAGTTTTTTATATTATATCCCAAATAAAATACAAAATCAATAATTTTTCTTTTTTTCTGAGAAATTTTCAAGGAAAGCAGAGCTTTTCAGGAAACTTCGTTTTGCTTCTTTTTTCTTGTGCTTTGCACTCTCTGTGAGAAAAAGAAGAAATAACTATAAACTTTAAAAAATGTATTTTTGCAGTAAATTTAAAAGATGGATAACGGTGGACTTGATGGATAACTACCCGTTAGGGTATGTTATTCATCTTCCAAGGGCTTGTTACCTACTTATTTAAATAATTTTGGTGTTAATGATGTAGGTTTTATAATCGGTTCTTTTATCTTGATTATTATTGGCATTGGCATTTCAATACTTATTAAAAGTGCTTCTCCAGATTGTAATGTAGGCAAATATGCTAATGAACTTTTATTCCCTTCTGAACAAGCTTTCTCAATTACACTTCTATCTGTTTCGTTTATAAGTCTATGAACAATAAAGGTACCCATTTGGCTTAATGTACCTACGGGGATATCTCTTGGTGTTTGTGTAGATATACACAAGAATAAACCATGTTTTCTACACTCTTTAGCAATTTTATCAAAAGCATCAAGTTCTAAATCTTGAAAAAAATCATCAGAAATTATTTTTTTTAGAAACTGATGTGCTTCATCTATAAATAGCACAAGTGGATTTTCTCTAAATTTATATTGTCTTGCTTCTTCTAGTAGATAATTACCAATAGCATTTGTTAATATCTCTCTCAATCCTTTTTCAAAAGATGCATCCTTTAAAGATATTATGAATAATGTTTGTTCAGTTTGTTCTTCCTTTAAAAAATCCTCCAACTCTTGATTAAATTCATTATCATCATCTAATTGTTTATTAAACCCAAAGATATTTCTAAACTCTCTTTGCCCTCTTAAATGTTCAATTCTACTAATCAAAGAGCGAACATTTGCAATTGCTGTTCCATCAGATTGACCAAAGTTATTGGTATCTCCATTTCGTATACATTCTTCATTTATTTGCTGAGTTAAATTAGATAAATCAAAGTCACATTTATCGGTCTCTATAATGTGTCTATATGTACCAAATTTTGTATAGTAAGTACTTTTTGATTGATTTTCTTTTCTATAAATATTTTGTTCAAAATTTTCATGTAACTGTAATTGTTTAACAAGTTTTAAACTTTTAATAGCTTCTATGAGCTTTGGCTTTTGCACATTCTCACTTGGTCTAAAAAGTGCTATTAAATCTGAACTTCTCAGTCTTGAATAGTGAAAAAATGTATCTTCTTCCTCAGCCCCAAATTTTACAGTTTTGACATTATCTAAATCATAAAAGTTTTCATATTCACCTGTTGCATCAATCAAAATTGCTTTTGATTCATTTAACCGTAAAAATTCTTCAAGGATTCTTGATATAGTATAACTTTTACCACCTCCTGTTGTACCAACTATTGCACAATGTCGTCCAAATAATTGATTAGGATTTAATGGTAAACAAGTTTCTAAACTATTTGTTAATTTTGCAATATCAAAGGATACTGAATTACTATCCTCATTATTAATAAATAAGGTTTTAATTAAATCAGCAGAGCATAAATATACTTTTGAACCAACAGCAGGATATCTATCCAGTCCTTTATCTATTTTTTCAGAATAATAATTAAATGATAATAATAATTCTATTTTACCTTGAGGATGAAAACTAGAGTCATAAAATGCATGTTCACCTAAGAAATTTTGTTCTTTTTCAGGCAAAGAAATTTCTTGTAATTTACCTAAAAAACCAAAATTTTCACCTTCTATAACTATATAGTTTCCAACAATTCCTCCCGATAATTCATCTTCGTAGTGCCAAAACTTTTTTAAAAGTGTTGGAGTTGGAAAATGAATATTTGAATAACTTGGAGTCACTTTTGATATATACCCTACAAATTTATCATTTGTAAATATATGCTTATGCATGATTTGTCCCATTAAAATCTAAATACTGACTTGATGGTAAATTTGTTACAAAATCTTTGAAAAATTCTCCAATGATTAATACTTGTGTACTTCTTTTTGAGAGATTAAATAATTTTTCAAAATTTTCATTGATAGTTGGATTTATAAACGGTTCTATAATCACTAAATTTAAACTTGGATTTTGATTTAATGCTTCATTTATCATTGTAAAGATATGTTTATCTGCAAAACTAAACCCTATACTAATAAGAGTTGTAGTACCACCTTTCCTAAGTTCTGTTTGAAATCTACTCATCATTTCAAAATAAGGTTGTTCATATGATGATTCATACTTATTACTATTAGGATATATCATCATAGCTTTTGATGGATTATTTGTTTGTACTATTTCAGTGTCTCTTTTTTCCCAATTTACTGAACCATGCAATTTATATAAATGAAATACATTACTAGCAAAATTTTCTGTTGATGAAGTACGGCTATTTTCTCTAATTACAATATCATAATCAAAATACTTACCACTAAATTTTCTTGGTTGTGTAAATGAAAAACCATCAATGATTACATAACCACCTTCTGCACCAGCTTCTTCAAATGCCCTATCATAATTTGTTGTAAATATTTTGAGTCTAGATTGTTTTGTTTTTCGACTTGTAAGTTTTTTGATAAAGTCTAAATGAATTGATTTATTTATTAGTGAAAAATTACATAAATGTACAATATTATTTTCTATTAGTTTAACTAACTCTATCATTGCATTTGCATCATTATTAAATTCTAAATATAATTTAGCCTTTGACAATACAAATTCTAAATCTTTTTTACTTTTAATACTCTCTTCTATCTTTAATATATTTAACATACTTTCAAAAGTAAAATTTTGATACTTTAATGAAGAGACAGAATCCCACAATTCCCACATTAGTTTCCCACCAAATAATTCATCGTCTTTAGAACTACCAGCACCAGTTAAAACAAGTAATCTTTCAGCTGATACTAATTTTTCAAGAGCTTTTATATAGAAATGGTGAGTTATCTCAATAGCTTTATTAGTTAGAACTTCTTCACTTATAGATTCAGATAAAGTATATTCAATTGTAGTATCTTTTTGTCTTTCTTTATAAAGAATATTATTAACTCTTAATTCATCTTCTTTTATTTCTATGATTTTATTCTTTGTACTCAAAAATATTTTGTCATTCAATTTATATTCCTTAGTATTATTTGCTAGGTAACGGTCGAATATAGCGAATAAGTTCCCGCTAGGGATACTTATTCGCTGCTATGATTTGTTGTATCTTTATTGTTTTTTCCAAAATTGATTACAATTTTCTATTGTCTCTTTTAAATCATAATCATCATATAGTTTTTCTAAATAATCGTTATATTCAGATCTGTTATCTGATTCATTCGATATCATAGTGATTATAGCAGCTTTTTCCTCTATGGTTTTTGCTTTTAAAATTTGCTCTTTATAAAATTCATATTTATTATCTATATCCGAAGTTTCTGCATATGCTCGTACCCATTTTCCATATTCTTCTATTGATTGACTAATCTCTTCCCTTTTTTTAGCTAAAAATACTTCGTGTTCATTCTCAATAAAAGTTGTTACTTCATCTAAATCTGTAATTGTTTTTGGTACTTCAAGATGTTCTTGAAATTCCTCTTCAATTTTATTTATATTTATTGATTTAGGTATTGTTGGAGGATTATTTTTTAACAAATTATTAATTTGCTTTCTTGTTTCATTATCGCCAAAAAAAATCACATCAAATGAATCTATTATTTCAGGAATTAACTTGTTTTGCTTGTTTTTTGGTAATGTTGATATCTTTTCTAAAGTATCAATCTTAGAATAGCCACCATCATCATCAAAGATGGAATGACTAACTTTGAGTTTATATATTTCAGTATCATCCAATAGAGATTTATCATTTTTAAGCATATTATCCAAGGTTGCTTGAACCTCTTTTTTATCTGTGGCATATGACATCAGATCCAATGCAGTATATAAAGACTCCTTGCCCTTTGGATTTTCAATTTGACTTAGTATTAACTCTTGTATTGCTTTATCTTTTTCATTCTTAGCAATATACATTTTTTCATTACTATTTTCACCTTTTCCTTCATAGACTCCACCAAGAAGATTTATAATATGTGCGGAAATTTTATCATTTAAAGATTTTGAATTAACAAGCTCAATCAGCTCTTTATAATATTTTAGAACCCCTCTTGTAAAAAATAGTTCATCTAATTTTTCGAAAGCATCAGGGTGATCAAAACCATTTTTTTTGAACCATTCCCAAACTTGTGTAGCTTCAGGCTCTCTTATGTTTGTATCCAATATTTTATCCATATCAAATTCCTTTTCTATTTTAGCTTGTTGCTTAATAGTTTTATATGGTTCTTCCCTAATAACTACTGAGGCATTAGAATCTATATTATTATTCTCTTCGTAAGAGTAGCTACTCTTATTTTGTAAAAAATAAGAGGCTACTCCAATAAGAAAGAAAATACTAATTATATATTTGTATTTTCTCATATCAATTACCTTTTTGGATAAGAGGTGAGAATATACCATGTATCATAAGCTGTATTAAACCTTAAAATTGCTTTGGCTTTAGTAAGGTAGTTGTACTCATCCATTTTCTTATAATATGTCCAAAACCAATGTCTTTTTTTCACAACTTCATTTAATCTTGAACAATCAATACCTTGACCATAGGCAGTTCTATATTTTGTTCTCCATGACCACCAACGGCGATATGCACGATAAATTGTGCCAGAAATTTCAGACCTTACTCCTTGCCCTTTCATATATTGAAACTGATTTATCTGTTCCCTATTAAATCTATTTGCATTAATCATTTTATATAAAGTGCCTTCGGCTGTTGCTGTTGAGGGATATGTTGAGAAAAATTTATTAATTTTTCTTCCATTACATCGTCCCCGAAGATAACTAAAACTTTTACCAATGTGTCTTGATGTCGTATGACCACCATAAATATTGTCATGACTCCAAATATTTCTACCATACTCATCAATAGAATATGCTACCGCTGATGAAGAAATCAGCAAAGCCCCTAACACAAACATAAAAAATAACTTTTTCATGTTGAACTCCTTTGAAATTAAATTTACCTATATAAAAAATAGGCATATTCAAAAGTTCTCAGAAGCTTTTTTGCTTACTTTTTTTCAAAAAAAGTAAGGGATAGGCAAGAGAAAGATAAATCTTTCTAAGAGAAGATTTTTAGCTCAAAAGCCTAAATAATGGCTTTGAGCTGAAGTAAACCTTGCCATTGTAACCTGAACTCTTGGATACAACGGTGGACTTGAGCCAATAAAAACCCCGTTAGGGTTTCTTTATTGGCTCCAAAGTTTTGTTGTGCTTGTAAAACTAATGAGTATTTAATGTTCCTGCATATACACATTCACCTTTATTAACATTTGTTTTAAAGTTTTTACCACCTACATTAATATTTTGACCTGCATTAATCCCCCACCATTCAATTGTAGCTTGATTTGGGCTATTATAATTATTCCAATTGTAATAACAAAATATAATATTATATTTTCCAGGTCTTCTTACCATTTGAGAATCAACAGTAATTCTTTCTTCTCCAAATCCTGCCCAAGGTTGTTCTCCATTTCCTCCCCATGAATCATAATCTAAATTTGCACCCCAATTACTAGAATGTAAATTCCAATAAACAATTCCACCAGATTGTCTTAATTCATCTATATTATTTATAACATATCCATTATTTTTATCATAATCAATTGAAGTGCCATCTCCATCATATTGACTGTATAAATAAACATCAAAATCTACATATTTTTTTGTCCAATGTCCATAAATACTAATACCACTATTTTTACCCATAAAATAATTGTATGCTTTATTTAAAATATTATTAGCAGTTTCTTGATTGATACCACTATCAAAAGAATACTCTAGGTCATCAATTAAACCTGCATTATATGCTACTTTTAGATATTTGTAATACCAATCTCCATAGTGATAATCATAAGATTTATAGTTTGGATTATTTATTGGGATAGGAATAGCTCTAATTATCATTACTAAAAATTCTGCTAAAGTTATTTCTCTATTTGGCTCAAATACTCCATTACTTCCACTAACTATACCTCTATTGTATGCTGTAACAATATAATCATAATTAGTAGAGTTGTGATTTACATCATTTGGAATATTAATATACTCTCCAAATCTATATGTATTAAATCCAGCATTTTTTGATGATATATTAAATTTATCTAAGATATATTTAATAGCCTCTGCTCTTGTTATATTATTAGTTGTTAAATAAAATATTTGGTTAGTGTTAAAGGTTTTCATATCACTAAATATTCTATACTGCCCATAATAAGGGTCATTATAATAGTATTCAGCATAAGCTCTAAACATTTTATTATTAACACAAGTTGGATCAGATAAAAATAAACTAGTTCTACCTACATATGGTTTTTGATAGCTCCAGCATCCTAAATCTTGCTCTTTAATAAAATCAAATGAATCTCTAAGATATAATCCAACTCCAGTTATATTTAATTTACCATTATAATAACTACCTTTGGTAACCATTCTTAATGATCCTCTTCCAATAGAAGCTGTAAATTCATTTAAATCATAAATATTACCTATTTTCTTTTCAGTAAGAAAATGCATATACTTTGTTTCACTATCTCTATCATCCCATCCATTTATATTTTTAGATGATAATTCTGTACTAATATGGTCAAAACTTCCACCATCAGGAATAATTTTTCCGCCTTGACCATTATTAGTATTTTTAAGTTCTTTTATTAATTGTTCTTTTATATCATTTGTAATAATTGAATTATTAATAGCTTTTTGTTTATAGTTACTAAGGGCATCTTTTAGTTCAGTACTAATTATAGATAGCTCACTAAGTTTTACTCTTTTTGTTTCTCCGTTTCCATCAAACCAATGATTTAATAATTGAGCACCAAGAGACCATTGTTTTAGTTCCATAACAGAAGGTATATTATCAATACTTATTGAACACTCATATTCATAAGGTTCTTCAATATAATAAATTTCTCCTTCGCATACACAACTATCAACTGTAGTTCCTTCACCAATACATCTTTCATTACCATAACATTTTCCAACTTTATGATAATCAATACAAGTATCAGCTTGCGTAGCACTTATAATTAAAAATAATATAATAAAAAATTTCTTCATCTTATAATCCTCTATTTATTTTGTTCAATATAATTAGTTTGATTATTTTTTAAACTTGCATTGTCCTGAGAATTTGAACTGTTTTCACTACCACAACCTACGAATATAAAGGACAATAACATTATTAATATCAAATGAGATTTTTTCATTAAACTTTCCTCCTTCTTGATTTATATAAAAAATAGGGACTAAATAGTAGCACAACTATTTATTAACACTCAAACTATCAAAAATACCCGGATTACCTCACATTAACATACACTGTAAATGCACTGTTAATCATGAAAGCATTTAAACTATTTTGATTTTTAAAAAATTATACTGAAAAATTAAGATTATTACAAACTTAAGAAAAACTTTTTGATCGTTATGTCGCGTTATTTGTATATTTTGTTTGTTAATGGGAAAATACGGGCAATAACGCATAAAGTGTTCATTGAACAGGAGTTTTTGACAGACGGTTCTTTTTTGTATTTACGTTATAATGGCTCCGTTTCAGAAAAGATGAAATGGTTTGTCGATTTACAAAAAAGAGAGTTTTATGAAAGAGTTTTTAACGTTTGAGAGATTTATCGCGCAGGATGTGTTGATAGTGATTTACTATTTTCTGGCGTTGGTGATGCCTGTTGTTCTTTGGAGTATGCGTTTTTATATTTTGAAAAAGGTCTCTTTTTTAGATCGGGTAAACGCTCAGGCTCAGGAGGTGTTTTTTGCTTTGCGGCTGCGTCAGAAGGTGTTGATCGTTCTTTTTTTCATGATGTTTTTTTTCTGTATGGAGCTTTGTTTACGGATGATGTTTGAGATGATGATAGGCTATTTTGATATGCATAACTATCTACAGAGTATTGCACGTCATATTTCATGAGGGAGAGTCATAAACAAAGAGCTTTGTCAGCCCTTTGTTTATGAAAAGAAAGATTAGTCTCCTTTGTAGTTAGGGTAGTAGTTTCCTTGTATAGGTATACCGCCTGTGTAGACGTTTTTCTCATCCAGTTCGAGTGTGTCGAGGTCGATACGGAAAAAGACACCGCCGTCTGTCCAACTGTTGTGGAAGTATTTGTCGTCCAGTGTCACATACGGTGAGTGAGACTGTAGTACCGAGAAGATATTTTCGTTGGCATACGGTAGTTCGATATTTTTAACGAATGTCTGTGTTTTATAGTTTGCTATCGTTACTTTTCTTGACTTGTGGTTGGTGACGATGGCATAGTCTCCGTTTTGCTGGAAGTTGACGTGTCCGGAACCTTTCGCACTTTTTACAACCGCGCTGATGTCCATCGTAGAAGCATTGACGACAAAGGTTTGCCCTGATGCTACTGCCGCCCAGAGGTAGCGTTGTCCGTTTACAGCCGGAGAGATGTAGAGGTTGTGTCCTCCAAGTGACTTGAACACTTGCTGTACTTCGACAGGTACGTTTTGCTCGTAGTAAGACTTATAGTCTTTGATGTGCGACTTGTAGTAGTTGTTGAATTTATTGTAATATTTCGCATAGTAACTGCTTGAGTCGCTTGGATAATATTTTGCATATTCGTTTGTAAAGTTTGTCGGGTAGTAGTACTTGTAGTACTGTTTATTTTGTTTGAATTGGTTCCAGAATGCCTGATAGTCATCATATGTTCCCGCTTTTTTCATGAGTGTTACCGTTTTTGTCGTAACCAGTGGTGTTTTGGCAAGCTGGATCAGTCTACCGTGTTTAAATTTCCATTTATAGATGACAGGAGCGATTCCGTCGCCGTTTCCGTTTCCTTCGGTCATACCGTAGAAAATGTTGTCATGATTTCCCGACGGGATGAGTTGGTGTAAAGATGTGCTTGTAGGGATGACATCCGTGAGTTTTGTTTTCCATTCGCCGTTTTTAGTTTTGTAAGTGAGTTTGTAGACTTCGATGAGTCTGTTTGCACGGTCGAGTACGGCGAAGTGGTTACTGTCAAGCCATGCAGGGTGTCCTGAGATCTGCGTACCGCCGAAATCCGGAGCGGAACAAGAAGGGTTGTCTATGTTGTGGTTTTTGAAGACGATACGTTTATAGTACCATGGGTGGTAGTTGTATTCGTTAAATTTGAGTTCACATGACACATTCATTCCCACTGTTCCTACGATGTTCCATTTGTCTGCATCCAGAAGTACTGCCGCAGGTCTGTTGGAAGAGGTGAGCAGGACAAGGTTTTTGCTTGCATTGTACGCGTCTGCGGAGCGTGGATGGAAAGGCAGATCTATCTTTTTGACAAAAGATTTTTCATTGACTGTGTAGACATTGAGGAAGGTGGAACCTTTCGGTATCATGAGAACATAGTTTGCGTCGTTGACGTCTCCGACAACATCGGCATGGTGTGTTTGGGAACCTTCCACCGGAATTTCCGCAACGAGTTCCATATTTTCATAGTCTACGGCAAGAAGCCTGTTGTGCGGATCGTGCTCATCGGCAAAGAGTGCTATTTTACGGCTGTTTTGTGCTTCGATGACTTTGAGTTTCATACGTGTTTTTACCGGTCCGAATTCCGTGTGAAATACTCTGACTTCATATTCGCCTGCAGGTAAAGGATCCAGCGTGACGTCTCCGCTGATGTGATAGTCAGGCCATGCGGTAGTGAGTGCTTCTTCGTAGTCGTTTCCTGCATCTACCGGGAATATACCGATCCACTGGTCAGGGTTTCCCGGCATATCTTCGTAGTGAATGACGATAGGTTCGTTTTCTACGAAACTTTTTTGGTAGGTAGTGATAGTCGTGTCGGCGCTGCTGCTCCAGTCTACTGTAAGCGTGGTACTGACCGGAATGTCGTTGTCATAGTCGTAGACTCTCAGTTCGTATTCTCCCTGCGGTACGTCCCAGAGTATGGAAGTTCCGGTGTCGCTGTCCACCCATTCCCACATTACCAGTGCATCGTCACCGCCGCCTTTTTTATAGAGTCCTATCCAGTCTCCGTAAAATTGTTGAAGGTTTTGGACTTTGACGGCTTTGTTGCTTTTGTCAAAAGTGATGTTGTCGTTAAGTATACGTGTGTTGTCCGCACTTTGGTCGTTGTTTTGGATATCGATAGTGATACTTTTAAGTTGTTTATACGCACCGCCGCGGGTAAAGGCGCGAATTTCGTATTTTCCCTGAGGTAAGCCTTGGATAACGTGTCTGTCGAGACTATTTTGTAATTTTAAAGAAACCGTACCGTTTCGGATATCTTTTGTCCAGGCATAGGTGAGAAGATTGTTTTTGACACTCTTGTCGCCTTCATGAAAGAGTCCTATCCAGTCGTAACGTCCTGGCATATCTTTTAGTGTCACTTTGACGGTATCGCCTTTGGTAAATGTGCTTTTGTCTACGGACATAGTGACGGCGGCACGTACCGATTTGCTCTCTTTCTCCGGATCCGGCATTTCGTCCGGTGCAAGCGTGTCTTGTACTATGGGTGCCAGCTTAACGCTTTTTTCTTCAGGTATCTCTTGTTTAGGGGATTTGTCTTCATCCGTTTTTTGTGAAGGGGAAGATCCGCAGCCTTGCAATGCCAATATCAGTGCCAAAGAGTAAGTGGCGAGAAATGTAAACTTCATTGAAACTCCTATAATAATTTTGTTCTAATATAATTGCATAAGCCACAAGAAGTGTCAAGTAAAGTTTACCAAAGCACTAAAAAGTAAACTAAAATGTAAATAAAAGTAACAGCCTAATAAAAATCTATAAAACTTAGTTTATTTCAAGTTATGAATATTTATAGATTTTCTTATGATATAAAAGGCGAGGGGGGAGGGAAGGGTGTTTTAGCAAGATTTGCTAAAACGCTCCTCTTCATGATATGTAGCGAGAAATTTTTTGCTTTTTTGTACTTTTTCCATGTTTTCACGTAGTGTCTGCTGCTCTTTTGCAAGAAGCTTTTTCGCTTCGTTGATCAGGGCGACACTGGTTTTAAGGTCGTTGATACTTTTGATTTCGGGCATCTCTTCCAAAAGTGTTCCGATCTTGTCAAAGTTCTTTTCGATGATTGCGATTTTAAAATCGTCAAGCCATTTCAACTGCAACGCTTGTCTCCTCTCTCCACGTCTCTAACAATACTTTGACGACATGGATGATTGTATCTAACTCCTGTGTGGAGTTTTTACGGTTGGCTTCTGCCAGCGCTTTGATCTGGTGCATATACAGACCGCTTAGATAAGCTGTCATTTGCGAACCGTCGTTGCTGAGTGAATCTATCAGTTCGATAAAAATATCGGTAGAGCGGTTGATCCACTTTGATTTTGCTTCCATATCTCCCTCTTCGATGGCACGTTTTGCCAGTGAGGTGAACTTTAAAAGTCCTTCATAAAGCATCTCGATCAATTTTTCAGGAGAGTAGACTCCTGTTTGATTTTGTGTGTATGCGTTGTATGCTGATTGTCTCATTATCTTCCTTGTTCAGGTTATTTTTTCTGTGCCAGTTCTGCGTCGATCATCGCTGTAAGCGTATCTCCCTGAGAGTTGAGCTTTGCGATGACAGAATCATAAGCGGCAAATTTCCTTGCCATAATATTATATCGGTCATCCAGTCGTTTTTGTGCAGCTTTTTGCTGCTCCTGGAGTCGATTTGCATCGTCGTCGAGATTTTTTGCCAGAGATTTCAATACACCGTTCGAACTTGTTTTGATGTCGAATATCGTACTTTCAAGACGGTTAAAGGCTCCGTCTCTTCCGTTTGTACCTCTGAAAAAATCTTCGACGCTTTGCGGATCTTCTTTCATTTTTTCTTCCAGTTTGCTTTTGTCGAGTTTGAGTGTGCCGTCTCTTTGCAGATCCAAACCGAAATCGGCAATACTTTTACCGTCCTGACTGGTCAACACCAGTGCGTCTTTGAGCATTGAAGCGGCGGTTCTGATAGAAGAGTCTCCCTGAAAGAGACCGGCTGTTTTTTCTTCTTTGTTGTATTTGGTACTTTCCGTAAAACCTTGTACCATTTTATTGTACTCTTCGACAAACTTTTCCATACCTTCGAGCAATTTACTGTTATCTTGTTTGATGGTAACGTTTGTCGTTCCTTCTTTCTGGAGTGTGATTTCGACACCTTCGATGAGGTCGTCGACTTTGTTTTCAGAACGAGTTACGGCTATGCCGTCGAAGGTGAAACTGGCGTCTTTGGCACCTTCTCCGACTTGGTCGAAGTCATAGTCGCCGCTTACAGTGATATTGTTTTTTTCACCTGTCTGTGCGGACTTTAAAACCATATGATACGGATCGGAACCACCTACGTTGATGATGGACGCTTCTATTTTCCCGTTGGTTTGTTCGTTGATCTTTTTGACGACATCCGTGATCGAATCCGTAGAAGAGACATCTATGTCGAAGCTGCTGCCGTCGATCTCAAGGTGCATCGTTCCTTCACCCATCAGTGCACCGTCATAGGCGTAGCCTTGTTGAGACTGTTTGATGTCATGGGTTGCGAGGTTGTTCACTTCGAAGGTATGTGTTCCCACACTCGCTTTCGAGCTTGCGACGATATTTACCGAATCACCGGTAAGGGAAGTCTCTTTGGCATTGTAAAGTGCAGGATCGGACATGGCTACCACTTGTGTGTTGAGTGAGGAGACAAGTTTTTTCAGTTCGTCCAGTTTGTTTTGTTTGAGTTCGTTGAGTTCTATTTTGTTTTCGATGGGTTTGATGATAGCTGCTGTATCCGCCTCTTTTAACTGGTCGATGATATCGTAAGAGAGAGCGCCTTTACTACCAATTCCCAGCGTACTTAATGTTCCTGCCATGTTTTATCCTTTTTTATCGAAAAGCGCGCCGACAAGATCTTTCATGCTTTCGGCTATTTTCATTGCTTCCTCGCTGGGAAGTTTGCGTATGGTTTGTCCCGTATTTTTGTCTATGACGTTTAAATAGATTTGGTCTATTTTGTCGTTATAGGCAAACTTTACGTCCAGATCGAGTTTTTCACTCATTTCGTTAAATTTTTCGACACTCTTTTGCAGAGCTTCCTGTTCCTGTGTCGAAAGCTCGTTTTTGTTTTGGTTTTGCTGTAACGTTTCGGTTCTTTGTGGCGATGACTCTGCGTGATGTGTCACTTCATGTGAGGGTGCAGAGTGATTTGTTACAGGTGTAACCGATACTGACGATGTCGTATTTTGCTGTAATGTCATAGTATCCATGTGCTACTCCTTTAGCAAGGTCCCGTCTTGTAGATCGAGACTTTCTCTAACCTCATATCGTCACAAATAGTTGAAAGTGTAAAATAGTTCTTTTTTTTGGGCGTATTTTGTTAAAATGACGGGAAAATTTTACATTTTGTTACAAAAGTGTACGGGAGTTGGTGAAAATGAAAGTGATGGTTAAATGTCTTTCACCCCTTTTACAGAAAACGCTGGAGATATATCTGCAAAAACATTTGTACGATATCGAACTGGCGGATGTGTTGATTACCGATACGAAGGTACTGAGTGAAAAGGTGGTGTTTACGGTCGGAAATGACGAAACTGCGGATTTGCGGACTCCCTTTACCAAAAAAGAGCTCTTTGACGCTTTGGAGAAGTTTTACAAAACCAATCCCAGACTCGTACATATACAGCATACGAAAGAGACTTTGGAGAGTATGATCGAAAAGCTCAACAAAAAACATCATGAAAAGATTACACGTTTGATAAAGAGTTACCATGAAAAAGCATGAGTTAAATTTTACCATCATCGCGGGAGAGTATAAAGGCAAGAAGTTGCCGCTTCCTTCCAAAGAGACGACACGTGCGACAAAGTCGATTATCCGCGGTTCGGTGTTTGATACCTTGCAGTTTGATATTATCGACGAAAATTTTGTGGAGCTTTTCGGCGGTAGCGGTTCGATGGGACTGGAAGCTTTGAGTCGGGGTGCGAAAAAAGTCTGGTTTTTTGAAAAAGATAAAAGTGCCGCGAAAGTTCTGGAGCAAAATATCAAAACACTTGATGCGAGCCGATGTCAGTTGGTGTACGGAGACAGTTTTGAACACTTTCCCGTTTTGGCAAAGCGTCTGGCGGAGCAGGGTGAGACGGCATTTATCTATATCGATCCGCCGTTTGATATCCGTGAGGGGATGGAAGGGATCTATGACAAAGTGATCGACTTGATTGCCGCTATTGCTCCTCAAATCGTTTTAAAAATCATCGTTGAACATATGAGCAGTGTGAAGTTTCCTGATGAAATAGGAGCGTTTACGAAGCAAAAGAGTAAAAAGTTCGGAAAAACGACGCTGACATACTATACTTTGGCATAGTGTGTGCTTTATATAGTGTAAATACACTATTGCAGGATAATTTCGGTCATGTTTAGATTTTTACTCTTTTTTATATTATTTTTAATGCTCTCATTCGGGTCGCTTTTTGCCGCGCAGATCAAGGATATCGCCAATGTTGTCGGTGTGCGTGACAATCAGCTTATCGGTTACGGTCTGGTTGTGGGGCTTAACGGCACCGGGGACGGTTCTTCGTCGCAGTTTACCAGACAGGCGATTTCCAGTATGCTGCAAAGTGCACATGTCAAAGTGGATCCCCGAAATATCAAAGCCAAAAATGTTGCCGCCGTGATGGTTACGGCGAAACTTCCTCCTTTCTCCCGTCATGGTGATAAAATCGATATAGAAGTCTCTTCCATAGGCGATGCAAAGTCGATTATCGGGGGGACATTGCTTCTGACGCCGCTTCGTGGTGTTGACGGGGAGATATACGCTTTGGCGCAGGGTGCCATCTCCAAAGGTTACAGTGCGGACAAACGTAAGAAAAACAAAGCCACCAGAGCGAAGATTTTTCAAGGCGGTATCGTGGAGCAAGAGGTTGATTTTGATCTTTATAACAAATCGGCCATTCGTTTGAGTTTGAAAAAAGCGGATTTTGATACGGTAGTCAAGATCCAGCAAAAGATCAACAGCGTATACGGTGCAGGTGTGGCAAGGGCGATCGATCCAAGAACGATAGAGCTACGTAAACCGGCGGGGAAAAGTATGGTCGAGTTTCTGGCGGCTGTGGATAAACTCGATGTTTCTTACCGTGGCTCGCGTAAAATCGTGATCGATGAAAAAACGGGTACGGTTGTTGCCGGTGTAGATATCAAGGTCGATCCTGTCGTCATTACGCATGGTGACTTGACGTTGAAAATTCGTCCTACGTCGGATATAGAACAGCATACCTACAACATAGACAGACAAAACAACGTCATCAGTATGCGTTACGGTGAAGTGACTGTGGCGAACATTGCCAGAGTATTGCAAAAACTGGGCAGCAAGCCTGAAGATATTATCGCGATTTTAGAGACGATCAAACAAGCCGGCGCGGTCAATGCAGAGTTGGAGATCATTTAGATGTACAGTATCGATACCACACTGGCACTAAGTAGTTTCGACCCGAAGATCGACACTGCAAAAGTGTTAAGTGAGGATGATCAGAAGCTCAAAGAGCAAACCGATCAATTTGAAGCTTTTTTACTCAAAAAAGTGCTCGATATCTCTTTGAAGTCGGAAAACAAACTTTTTGGAAAAGATGCCGGAGACAAGATTTATCAGTCCATGTATAACGATACGTTTTCAAAAGCTTTGAGCGGGGATATCGGATTTAGTCAGATGCTTTTCGATTTTCTCAAAGAACAAAATAAATTACACAGTTAAATCACACTTTCATGAAATAGTTGCAAATTTCCTCAAAAGTTAAACAATTTTGCGTTTTTGCCGATATATTATATAAATAATAATGTAATAAAAAAGCCTTCCGATGAAGGTTTTTGAGGGGTGATTATGCAAAACCTGACACAACAACTTCACATTTTGATTGATGATATACAAAGACTTACAGCACTCACTTATCAGGATATAGAGCTGGTAAAAAGTGCAAAACATGCGCAGATCACGCAAAATCATCATGAAAAAAACAGACTGATCGATCGATTTGAATCCAATAAAAGCGTTTTAAACGATATTTTGCAGCAGCTTACTGCACAAAATCCTTCTAAAGCCCTTCATGAAATCATTTCGCAGGAAGAGTCTTTATTGCTTGATCAGTTTAAAGCGAAATTGCTTGAACTTCATGAAGCAAATAAAATCTATGCGAAATTCGTCGTATCGCTTCATGAATTTTACAACTCTCTTGTTTCGGCTATTTTACCGATGAAAGAAGAGGGTTATCGTACGGGACAGCCTAAGCCTGCAGCCTTTTTACAAGTGAGTGCGTGATGGGTATTTTTGATGCTCTTGGAGTCGGATACTCCGGACTGACGACGGCACAAAGCGGTATCGAGACCACTTCTCATAACATTTCCAATGTCAATACTCCCGGCTACAGTCGCCAGAGGATCGAACAAAAGGCGAATTATCCGCTGAACAAAGAACCTGGAACTTTCGGTACAGGCTCGAAAGTGGAGGAGGTTGTTCGACTTCATGACGAATTTGTCTACGGTCGTATGAAAAGTGCAAATGCTTCTCTCTCTTATCAGGAGTTTTCCGAAACGACGCTCAAAGAGATAGCCGACGGTCTGACCGACCTTGACAATCAGGGGATAGCCAACGATCTTCAGGAGTTTTATAACGCATGGAGTAAAGTTGTGCAGTATCCGCAGGATGAAGCGGCAAAGCTGGAAGTGGTAAATAGTATGGATCGTATGGCAAAAGACTTAAATACGACTTATAAACGTTTGGACGATATTCAAAATCGCCTCAACGGTGAATTGACAAAAGGGATAGACGATATCAACGATTTGGCAAAAAATATCGTCGAACTCAACAAGCAGATCAATAAAATCGAAAACGTACCCCATCAGCATGCCAATGATTTAAGAGATGAACGTGACAGACTGGAGCTGGAACTTTCCAAAATGGTCAATATTTCCGTATACAAAAGCAACGCGGTTATAAACGGTAAAGAGACACAAACCGATGCGGGAAACGGATACAATATCAACATAGCCGGACACAATATCGTAGACGGTGTGACGTTTCATCCTCTGGAAGTGGCGCAGGCGGATAAAAGTACGCCTTTTCAGTCGGTGTATTATATCGATCATAACCAGGTAAAGACCGATATTACCGATAAATTACGCGGTGGAAAGATAGGTGCGATACTGGATTTGCGCGGAAACGGTTATGATGTTGAAAGCGGCAAAGCGCTGAATTCGAAAATCCAGGATTATAAAGATTCGTTTGATTCTTTTACCAAAGGCTTGATGCAAAGAACAAACAGTATTTATGCCGCTTCCGCACAGGGGAGTATCCAAACGGATAGTATCGAAGGATTGAAGGCGGATACCAAGTTGAGTACTATTGAAGATATCAAGCAGGGAAGTTTTAATGTCATCGTATATAACAGCGACGGTGAAGTAGTTGCAAAGCGCCCCGTGACTATCGATAACGATACGACAATGGATACAATCAAAAATGCGATCAATATCAACCGTGACGATAACGGCGATAATGACGGAACCAATGATTTAGATGATATTTTTGAAGCCACTGTCAGTGATGACGGTGTTTTGAGTATCGTACCTAAAGCGGGGAAAGAAGGGTTATATAATATCGCCATAGAAGACAACGGAACCAATTTTGCGGGATGGTCTGGGGTTAATAAATTGTTCGAAGGCAACGGTGCGAAGGATATCAGCGTGCGTCAGGATATTTTGAACAACCCCAGCAAACTTTCCGCTTCGAAGACGGGTATTGACGGGAGTTCCGATCTTGCTATGGATATGGTCAATATACAATATGACGAGATAGCTTTTAAAACGCCTCAGGGGGAGAGTACCTATCAGACACTGGATGCGTTTTATCGCTATACTTCTACTGCCATATCGCAGGATGCCAGCAATGCTTCCATAGCACGTGATTCCGCCGAGCTTCTGACACAGACCGTTGAAGAGCAGATGCAGTCGGTTAGCGGTGTGGATATGGATGAAGAGTTGATGAATCTGATGAAATACCAGACGGCGTATCAGGCAAGTGCAAAAATCATCACGACGGTGGACCAAATGCTCAACACTTTACTTGGTATGAAACAATAATATGCAAATTTATAAAATATTATCTAAAAGTGTTGAAATATATTAAACTATTTGATAAAATAGACGATACTTATCTTACATAAGAATAAAAATTCAAAGGATGTATGAATGAAAAAAGTCATAAAGAGTATCGTTTTAGGTGTAGTAGGTTTGAGTTTCGCCGTAAGCACAGTAAGTGCAGGTGGCTGGGTGATGGTAGATCCAAGTGACGGAGCGCAACTTGTATGTTGTACAAAAAAAAGAGTTGTTGTTCGTAAAAGACCTGTCGTCAAAAAGAAACTGACTCCGTGTGATGCGATTCCGACTGCAAAAACTTTACCGCTTGAGCCGGGTGAAAAATTGGCACCTGCAAATGTTAAAAGATGTATCAGTTGTGATCAAAAATACGGAACTATCAACTAAGTTTACTCTTCGCACGGCTGTGACGATATGACCCGTATTTCGTCGCAGCTAAACCCCGCTTTTTTACGGGACTCCACGTTGACATAAGCTTTTTGTCTTTTTGCTCCCGGCAATATTTTCTCTAC
>Ga0256843_1001388_pt1 | contig 19219 bp, 23 predicted proteins | sample AlvinellametaG_FD_191572 | JGI IMG/M metagenome (GOLD analysis project Ga0256843, IMG submission 191572) | Pompeii worm associated microbial communities from hydrothermal vent at the East Pacific Rise, Pacific Ocean - Alvinella | ecosystem: Host-associated > Annelida > Integument > Unclassified ... | reverse complement strand
TTCGGACATTGTAATAACTACTATATCTTACACACATAGCTACATAAAAAATATTCAAGTAAGTAGTTACTTAAAAGCCTTTGTGGGTGGCTCTCTGCTCATAGTTCTTACACTCATTTTTGGTGAGGACTACATAGGTTTAGGGTTAGACACCATTGAGCAAGCCCTTAGTCCAAACCCACTTTTGTATAGTGAAATTCCATGGTATAGTTTTATTTTAAAGACCATTTTTACTTCACTCTCTTTAGGTGCTGGTGGAAGTGGAGGTGTTATAACACCAATCTTTTACATTGGTGCTACAAGTGGTAATTTCTTTGGTTCAGTCATTTCTCCTGAGCATATTTCACTCTTTGCTGCTTTAGGGTTTGTTAGTGTAGTAGCATCTACTACAAACACTCCTATCGCTTCTACTATTATGGCAGTGGAGCTTTTTGGTATAGACATTGCACACTATGCTGCACTTGCAGCGGTCATAAGTTTTTTAATCTCTGGGCATAGAAGTATTTTTTCTTCACAAATTTTAGCTATGAAAAAGTCGGAAATGTTAAGTATGAAAGTAGGGGAGGAGATAGAAAATATAAACATCTCTTTAGAAGATCATGAAATAAATAAAATTGCGAAACTCAAAAGAAAGCTTCGCAAACGAAGAAAGAAGTAAGACTTCTCTCTTCCTTAGTTAAGGATTTTAGCCTTAATGTCGTCCTCTTGCATAGCATCAGTAACATACTTAATAACAACAACACTCTCTGTCTCATTAATATACCACTCAGCAATATGCTCACTCTCTAATGCACCAAGTTTGTCAAAGTTTACAGTCGCTTGTGGAATGTAAAGGTGTGAGTGTCTTTTTGGATTTTGAAGTTTAAACGCTGTCCATACTAACCATAGAACAATAATAGAAGAGATAGTAATAGAGAGAGTCTCTCTGTCACTTATGTCTAAGTAAAGCCCTGCAAAAGTACCACCTAAAAATGTAAAGAAGTATGCAGCAGAGTTAGAGATACCTAGAGCAGCACCTTTTTGATGTACTTTAGCGAATTTACTAATCATAGACTGAACAAGTGGTTCCATCATGTTAAATGCAATAAAGAAAGCAACAACACCAAAAATAAACACTGTGCTTGAAGTTGTAAAGCCCATGATTAAAAATGAAACAAGAAACAGTACAATAGAGATTAAGAATATTTGTTTAGGAATGTTCTTCTTCTCTCCAAATACAGCAGCAGGACCCATAGCTATAAGCCCAGCAACCATAGCCGGTACATATACCATCCATAGTTCACTTTTTTCCCAAGAAAAACCATACTCAGGTTTTGTTAAAATAATAGGAATAAGTACAAACGCCATCGTCATAAGACCTTTTTGCATCGCGTTTATAATGATCATGTTAAGAAGATTACTATCTTTTAAAATGTCACTTGTTTTTGCACTGTTGTGGTAAATGTGTTTAATCTTTGGAGGGGTAGGAACCTTTGTAAAAAGAAGTACAATTGCAAGTAGTGCTAAAACAGCAGTAATGAGAAAAATTGTACTAATTCCAAAGTGAGATGCAACAACAGGACCAAGACCCATAGCAAGAGCAAAACTCATTGCAATAAAGCCACCCATAATTGCCATTGCTTTCCCGCGAACTTCCTCTTCAACTAAGTCAGAAATCATTGCAGTAACAACAGAACCAATAGCGCCAGCACCTTGTAAGAAACGACCAAACATAAGTGTGTAAATATCTGTAGAGTAAGCACAAATGAGAGAACCAACTAAAAAGATGAGTAGACCAAAAAGAATGGTTGGTTTACGACCAAACTTGTCACTCATAGTTCCAAATGGAACTTGAAAAACAGCCTGAGTTAGTGCGTACCCACCAACAATAACACCAACTAGAAGTGGTGTAGCACCCTCAAGGTCTAGTGCATAAACCGAGAGAACTGGAAGGACTAAAAAGAGTCCTAAAAATCTTAGAAACAAGATAGATGAGAGGGGAAAAACTTTTTTAAACATGTGTAACCTTTTGTAAAAGTGAGAAGATAAAGTATATTGAAAAAATCGAACCTTATCTTCTTACTTTATAGTATAATTTTGAAATTATAGAGCAATAACTATTTACATAGTATTTGTAAAGAGTAAAAGTTTTTTTTAAAAGTTTATTATAAGGAATGGGCATGAAGTTAGTACTAGCTACATCTAACAAAGGAAAAGTAAGAGAAATTAAAGCACTCTGCGAGGAGTATGAGGTTATTCCCTACTCAGAACTTATTGAAGAGTTTGAAATTGTAGAAGATGCAGATACTTTTAAAGAGAATGCTCTCATTAAAGCTAGAGCTGTTTTTAAAGCACTCGATGATGAGAATGTTATTGTTATTGCTGATGACAGTGGTATTAGTGTAGATGTACTAGATGGAGCTCCCGGTATATATAGTGCAAGATATGGTGGCGAGAATGCAACAGACAAAGATAATTTACAAAAACTCATGGAAGAGATTAAGGCTAAAGGTGTAGAGAGCTCACCTGCGTTTTATACAGCAGCAATTGCTATTGTTACAAAAGATACAGAGAGAACAGTGCATGGTTGGATGTATGGTACTGCACTTACTAAGGCAATAGGTGATGGTGGTTTTGGGTATGACCCTATGTTTATTCCATTGGGTTATGACAAAACATTAGGTGAGTTAGATGAGACAATAAAAAAAGAGTTGTCTCATCGTTCTAAGGCGTTAAATCTTGCAAAAAAAGTTCTAAAAACTTTATAAGAATTTAACACTTAGTTTACAAAACTTTTTTTCTAGATCTTCTAGAAAATTATGTAGGTGGGCGTTATATCTGCTTAGTTTTCGCATGATATCTCCTTTAACATATTGAGATGTTACAGGAGATATAGCAAACACTATTCCATGTTTTAGTGAAACATTACAAGCAAAAAGAGTCCAAAGAGAATACGGTAAATACCAAACGCAACAAATGTAAACTTCTCTAAAAACTTCATAAAGAGTTTAATGGTGAGAAATGCAACAAAAAATGAGACAACAAAACCAACCCCAAGTGTAAGTAGGTTGGTGTCGTTAAACTCTTTGTAGTGTTTGAGTAGGTCGTAGGCTGTAACAGCACTCATTACAGGAAATGCAAGAAGAAAACTAAACTCTGCACTCGCTTTTCGACTTAAACCAATTAAGAGCGCCCCAATAATGGTAGAACCGGCACGGCTTGTCCCTGGAACTAATGCAAAAATTTGAGCAAAACCTATGGTAAGTGCCTGTTTATAGCTTACTTTTTCCACATCATCTAGAAGTTGTGTTTCATCTTTTATGAAGAACTTCTCTACAATTAAAAAGATAACACCTCCTACTATGAACATGACAGCTACAATGTTAATGCTAAAGAGCTCTTTTATTTGGTGTGAGAAAATAAAACCAACTATACCAATTGGTAAGAATGCTAGAAAAACTTTTAACCAGAGGTCTATTTTTTGGAAAGTAAACTTCTCTTTGTAGTTAAAAAAGACAGCTAGAATAGCAGCAAACTGAATAATGACCTCAAAGGCTTTTGTCACTTCAGTCTGGTCAATACCTAAAAATTGACTTGCTACAATGAGGTGTCCAGTAGAGGAGATTGGGAGAAATTCGGTAAATCCTTCGATTATTCCAAGTATGATTGAATCAAATATATCCATATTGTTACCTTATAATTATATAAATGACATTATTTAACGACAGTTAAAGTTTTTTTTTCATTTAATATGATAGAATCTTGAAACAGTATTTTAGCATAATAAAAGGTATCGAAATGAATATTTTAATAGTAGATGATAGTAAGATAGTGAGACGTGTTCTTTCCAATACAATGGGGCGTTACTTTAAGCCACCAGAGTGGAAAGAGTTAAATCTTTTTGAAGCGGAAGATGGTATAGAGGCTATTGAAGTGATGAAAAAAGAGAAAATAGACATTATGTTACTTGATTGGAATATGCCTAATATGACAGGTCCTGAAGTTGTAGAAGCAGTTCGTGCAAAAAAAGAGTGGAATAAAACTCGTATTGTAATGGCGACAACAGAAGGTTCTAAGTCAAGCGTTTTAGCAATGATTAAAAAAGGGGCAAATGGTTACCTAGTGAAACCTTTTCAAGAAGATGCAATTTTTAAAACTATGGACACGATTACAGCTAGAATGCCAAAAAGCTAGAATAGTTTAAATTATTTTAGCTATAATACGAGGTTTTATTTTTAAACACTAAAATCTCGTAGGAAATTTATATGTTACTTTTTACACCCGGACCAACTCCAGTTCCACAAAATGTTCGTAATGCTATGGCAGACGAGACAATGCACCACCGCACACCTGAGTTTGAAGCTATTTTTGAGAAGACTCGTAAACATCTTTTTAACCTTTTTAAAACAGATGAAGTAGTTATGATTGCTTCAAGTGGTACAGGTGCTATGGAAGCTGCTGTAATTAACCTCTGTAAAAATACACTTCTCTCTGTAAACTCTGGAAAGTTTGGTGAACGTTTTGGCAAAATTGCTAAAGCACACGGGCTAAAAAATGAAGAGATTAAAAATGAGTGGAATACTCCAGTCTCTGTAGATGCTATTGTAGAAGCGGTAAAAGCAAACAGTAACATCGATGCAATAGCTGTACAAATTAGTGAGTCTGCTGGTGGTCTTCGTCACCCTGTAGAGGAACTTGCTGCAGCTGTCAAAGCGATTAACCCTAAGATTATGATTATTGCTGATGGGATTACTGCTGTTGGTGTTGAGGCTATTGATGTAACAAACATTGACTGTCTTATTGCTGGGAGTCAAAAAGCACTTATGCTTCCTCCTGGTCTTGCTATTTTAGGTCTTTCAAACGCAGCTATTGAGACGATAGGTGCAGGTGTTGGTTACTACTTAAATTTAGCATCTGAAATTAAGAAGCAGAAACAAAATACTACAGCATATACAGCAGCAACAACACTCATTATAGGACTTTTAGAAGTTTTAGAGACTATTGAAGCTGATGGTGGGATTGAAAAGCTTTATGCAGACACTGCAACTCGTGCAGAAGCTGTCAAAGCGGCATTAGAAGCTATAGGTCTTCATGTCTACCCAGCTACTCCAGCAAAATCTATGACAACTATAGATGATGAAAATGCAGCAGAAATTCGTAAACTTTTAAAAACTGACTTTAATGTAAATGTAGCAGGTGGTCAAGACCACTTAAAAGGTAAAATTTTTAGAATTAACCAGATGGGTCTCATTGAAAATTATGAGATGGCTTGGGTTGTGAATGCGGTAGAACTCTGTTTAGCAAAACTTGGTCGTCGTAAGTATGATGGAACTGCAAATAGAATCTTTAACGAGATTACTTTCAAAGTGGAAAAATAGATGATATTAGAGCATGAAATTCCTCAGGGAAGTAAACTGTACTTTGGCAACTCTGCCAAAGTAAAACGTCGCATTGAAAATGTTGCGAGTGAAATACTTGATGCAAATGGTTTTGAAGAGATTGTAACACCAATTTTCTCTTACCACCAGCATTTAAGTATTGCTGATGAGAGAGAACTCATTAAAGTCAATGACACAAAAAACAACTCTCTCTCTTTACGTGCAGACTCTACTATAGATGTTGTACGTATTATTGAGAAGCGTTTAGGGGCTAACTACTCTCAAAAAAAATGGTTTTACATTCAACCAGTAGTAACATACCCAACAACAGAGCAGTACCAAGTTGGTGTTGAGTTTATGGGAGAGAAGAAACTCTCTTCTGTAGCTTCTTTAGCAACACAAATTTTTGAAAAACTCAATGTAAAGCCACTTATGCAAATCTCTAACATTAAAATTCCAGAGATTTTAGTTGAGATGTTTGAGAGCTTAAGCATAGATGATTTTAGACATATTAATATTGACAAATTCATCTCTCTAGAGGTTGAATGGCTTACAAAACTTGTCTACCTTCAGTACATTGAACAGATTGATGAAGTGATGGCAATAGCACCTCAAAGTATAGTGGCAGAACTACAGAAGATGAAAGACTTATGTTCTGAAATGTCTTGTGAAAACACAGTTCTCGCTCCAATGTACTATGCAAAAATGCTTTATTATGATGAACTCTTTTTTAGAGTTATTCAAGACAATGAAGTGTTCGCTCGTGGTGGAAGATACAAAAACAATGACCTTACATCAGTAGGTTTTGCAATATACACAGATGCACTCTGTGAAGAAATAACTAAGTAATAGGAAGTAAGATGAAAGCAGATTTAATTGTAGGAATCCAATGGGGTGACGAAGGGAAAGGAAAAATAGTAGACAGACTTGCTTGTGAGTATGACATGGTATGTCGTTCACAGGGTGGTCATAATGCTGGTCACACTATTTGGGTAGATGGTGTAAAGTATGCACTTCATCTTATTCCTTCTGGTGTTTTAAACCCTGAAGCGATTAATGTAGTTGGAAATGGTGTTGTTCTCTCTCCTGAGTCAATCATTCAAGAGATGGTTCAGTTTGAAAACCTTGAGGGTCGTCTCTTTATTTCAGATAAAGCACACCTAAATCTTTACTACCATGCACTTATAGACCAAGCAAAAGAGCGTCTTAAAGGTGACAAAGCTATCGGTACAACTGGAAAGGGAATTGGGCCTGCATATGCAGACAAAATTAACCGTACTGGTTTTCGTGTAGGGGAACTTCTAAACCCTGCAAAACTTACAGCTGACATTATTGCTTACTTTGAGCAAAACAGAGATATTTTTGACATCTATGAAATTCCTACTCCAAAAGAGGCTGAGCTTCTTGCTGAGTTAGAGGGTTTTAAAGCAAAACTTGCTCCTTTCATTACAGATACTACACAGTTAGTGTGGAGAGCTTTAGATGAAGAGAAGAAGATTCTTTTAGAGGGTGCACAAGGTACTCTCCTTGACATTGACCATGGAACTTACCCGTATGTAACTTCTTCTGCTACTGTTTCTGCTGGTGCTTGTACAGGTTTAGGAATAAATCCAAAAGACATTGGTAAAGTTATAGGTATTGTAAAAGCTTACTGTACTCGTGTTGGTAATGGTCCTTTCCCATCGGAAGACTTTGGTGAAGATGGTCAGCGTTTAGGTGAACAAGGTCATGAGTTTGGTACGACTACTGGTCGTGCACGTCGTTGTGGTTGGTTCGATGCCGTAGCAACACGTCATGCAGCACGTCTGAATGGTTGTGATGAACTAGCACTAATGAAGCTTGATGTTTTAGATGGTTTTGATGAAGTTAAACTTTGTGTTGCTTATGAGTATGAAGGTAAAGAGATAGACTATATGCCATCAAATCTTGATGATGTAAAACCAATCTACAAAACTTTTAAAGGTTGGAACAACTCAGTAGGTGCAAGAACTTTCGATGCACTTCCTAAAGATGCACAAGACTTTGTAAAAACAATAGAAGAGATTAGTAAAACAAAAGTTGGTATAATCTCAACATCACCAGAGAGAGATGACACCATAATACTTTAATAAGGTTACTCTATGAAGACTCGCTATACACCTCTTGTAAGTGTTAAAAAGAACATTATGCAAAAGAGTGAGCAAGTTTTACAGCAAGCAAATGCGAGTCTTCTCAATGCCAAAGAGGCATTGAAACTCTCCCTCGAAGCACTGAATGGTGTTGAAACTCCCTCTTCTGGAGCCCTGAGTGCATTTCTCTCGGCCAGAGCACTTCTTGATTCTCAGAGAAAAATTATTGTTGAACAAGAGGCTTGGATTGCTTTTGCAGAACAAGAGGTAAGCAAAGCACAAGAGCAACTGAAACTTGATATGATAGAGTATGAAAAGTTTAAATACTTAGAACTTCAAGAGATAAAAAAAATAGAGCAAAAACAGAAAATGGAAGAAGCAAAAAATTTGGATGAAATAGCACTAATGACTTACGATACAACAAAAAGAAGAGTCTCATGAGAGCTATCTCTTTTTTACTTTTTACTTCAACACTTCTCTTCTCTCTACAGACGAGTGACAGACTCTTTGACTGTACAGAAATCTTTAAAGAGCGCAAGAGTGAACTCCTAGTAGAGCTTGAACGCATAGATGAGCAAAAACAGGCACTAAGTGCACTTAAAAGTGCTACTGAAGAGCTTTTAAAAAAGAAAGAGGCTAAGCTTGCTTTAGAAGAAGAGCAGGTAGATGAGAAGCGAGCAGAAGTGCTTGAAAAAGAGCAAAACATTAAAAAAATGCTTGCAAAAAACGAGGCTATTTTACAAGAGCTTAAAAGTACTAAAATGAGTAAAATTGCACAAACATTTGCTAAAATGAAGGCTGCTTCTGCTGCAAATATTCTTTCAGAAATGGATGAAGGAGAAGCTACTGCAATTTTACAATCTTTAAAACCAAAGGTAGTTGGTAAAATTCTTACAAAAATGGATGCAAATAAGGCATCGAAATTAACACAACTTTTAAGTAAATAATCCTCATCTAATCAGACTTTTACCTTATTTATAGTAAAATGCTTAAATTTAATAAATAAGTAGGGTCATTAAACATGAAAATATCACTCAAAACTATCCCCCATATATCCAATAAAATTGCAATTGATTTAAATAAAAGTGGTGTTGTTACAATGACTAAAGGTCTTGAACCTATCGCTGATGAAGCAAGAAAAGTCTTAGAGGCAAATGTAGAACAAGAGATGGCCTTAGAAGAAAAGGTAAATGAAATTTGTGATGACAATGAAGAGGAGATAGAGTTCATGCTCGCAGATGAGCGTCAACTCTTCTTTATGATTAAGAAAAAATTAGCGCCTGAATATGGTGTTATTTTAAATTATGAAGAGCGTTTCTCAGATATTAGTCATAAAATTTTAGATGAACTTTATGAAGAGGATCTTATCCATTTTGATGTGACAGAAAACCGCATTAAAAACATTATTTACAGTGCAATAACGACATTTTTAGCGGACACTTCAGAGATAGAAGATGCCGTAATGGATAAAATTCGTTCTTACAAACGCAAGTTTATTCCTGGGACGGATGAATTTGAAATATTACATGAAAAACTTTACAAAGAAGAGATGATGAAGAGAGGTATGGAGTAATGAGTATGAAAAAAGTGTTTATATATCTTGAAAATGGAACTTACCTAGAAGCAGAGAGCTTTGGTGCAGCGACAACAGTAGTAGGAGAGATTGTATTTAATACTTCTCTTTCTGGATACCAAGAGATTATGAGTGACCCTTCATATGCAGGGCAATTTGTTACATTTACAATGCCAGAAATTGGAAACGTAGGTGTTAATGATCAGGATATGGAGAGTAGTCGTGCCCATGCAAAAGGTATGATTGTTCGTAAATATCAAGAGCGTTACTCTAACTTTCGTGCAGAGGACTCTTTAGCAAACTTTTTAGTGAAAAACAATGTAATGGGAATCTGTAACATAGATACAAGATACCTTACAAAAATGATTCGTAGCGAAGGTGCTATGATGATGGTAGCCTCAACAGAAGTAAGTGACAAAGAAGAGCTCAAAGAGATTTTAAGTCAATCACCAAGAATTGAAGATGTAAATTACATTGAACAGGTGAGTACAAAAAAGGCTTACAAGCATACTTCAAGTACTTACAAAGATAAGATTGGCTTTGCATACGATGAAGCTCCAGAAGAGAAAGCGAAAATAGCTGTTATTGATTTTGGTGTAAAACGTAATATTCTTAACGAGATTGTGAGTGCCGGAATAGGTGTAGAAGTTATACCGAACTCTTTTGAAGCGCAAACACTTATTGAAGCATATAAAGAGAAAAAAATTGATGGTGTATTTTTATCGAATGGACCAGGTGATCCTTTAGTGCTTAAAGAGGAGCAAAAAGAGATTAAAAAACTCATTGATGCAAAAGTTCCAATGTTTGGAATATGTCTTGGACACCAACTCTTAAGTATCTCTCATGGCTATGATACATATAAGTTAAAATTTGGTCACCATGGTGGAAATCACCCTGTAAAAAATGAAAAAACTGGCTTTGTAGAGATTACAGCACAGAATCATAACTACAATGTTCCTGACAATATTGTTGAGATTGCAGAGGTAACACACACTAACCTTTTTGACAATACAATTGAAGGTTTAAAGTACAAAGATGCTCCTATCTTCTCTGTGCAACATCACCCAGAATCTTCACCAGGACCTAAAGAGAGTCGTTACATATTTAAAGAGTTTCTTAACCTTATTCAAAGATAGTAAGCTGTAGTTATAACTACAGCTTATGGCCTTTCCTCCCTCTCCAACACTTAAAAATAAATAAAATTACAAAAGTAAACAAAAAGATAATAAATCTACTAATTTAACACTAAATTAAGATACTTTAAACATTCATACTGTTAATATACAATGTTAATTAGTTTGATAAATACATCTATAGTATTTATGAAACTTAATTGCTTTGAATCTTAAGGAGGCTATATATGGAGAATCGTCCATTAGAGTACGACTATACGGTTGCAAAGATGTTTATGCTTACTACAATTGCTTTAGGTATTGTAGGTATGACAATCGGTGTAATCTTAGCATTTGAGCTTGCATTCCCTAGTATTAATACATTTCTAGGTGAAGGACTTGCTGAATATACTAACTTTAGTCGTCTTCGTCCACTGCATACGGATGCAGTTATATTTGGTTTTACGTTAAGTGGTATTTTTGCTACTTGGTATTATGTTGGTCAACGTGTACTTAAAGTGTCAATGGCAGAATCAGGCTTTTTGATGTTTATTGGAAAGTTACACTTTTGGTTATACGTAGTTGGTGTTGCAGCAGTTGTTGTTTCACTTCTTGCAGGTGTTACTACATCAAAAGAGTACGCTGAATTTGAGTGGCCAATTGACATCGCTATCGTTGTTGTTTGGGTACTATTTGGTGTAAGTATGTTTGGTCTTATTGGTATTCGCCGTGAGAAGAGTTTATACATCTCTGTATGGTACTACATTGCTACATTCCTTGGTATAGCTATGCTTTACCTTTTCAACAACATGGAAGTTCCAACTATGCTTGCTACTTCAGCTGCTGGTGAAACAGGAATTGGTAACTGGTACCACTCAGTATCTATGTATGCTGGTACAAATGATGCACTAGTACAATGGTGGTATGGACACAATGCTGTTGCATTTGGTTTTACTGTTCCAATTGTTGCTATGATCTACTACTTCTTACCGAAAGAGTCTGGTCAAGCTATCTACTCATACAAATTATCATTACTTTCTTTCTGGGGATTAATGTTTGTTTACCTATGGGCTGGTGGTCACCACCTTCTTTTCTCAACAGTTCCAGATTGGATGCAAACTATGGGATCAATCTTCTCAATAGTACTTATTCTTCCATCATGGGGTTCAGCAATCAATATGCTTCTTACAATGAAAGGTGAGTGGCAACAAGTTGCAGCATCTCCATTAATTAAGTTTATGGTTCTTGGTTCTACATTCTACATGTTCTCAACATTAGAAGGTCCTATCCAAGCTATTAAATCTGTTAATGCTATTGCTCACTTTACTGACTGGATTGTTGGTCACGTACACGATGGTGTTCTTGGTTGGGTTGGATTCATGATTATGGCTGCACTTTACCATATGGCTCCACGTGTATTTAAACGTGAGATCTACTCTAAGTCTTTAATGGCTTCACAATTCTGGATTCAAACTTTAGGTGTTGTTTTATACTTCACTTCTATGTGGATTGCAGGTATTACTCAAGGTATGATGTGGCGTGCTCACGATGAGTTTGGTAACTTAGCTTACTCATTCATCGATACTGTTACAGTTCTTCACCCTTACTATGCTATTCGTGGTGTTGGTGGATTATTATACTTAACTGGTTTCCTAATGTTTGCTTATAACATTTACAAAACTATGACTGCTGGAAAAGCTCTTGAAAAAGAACCAGCTAATGCATCGCCTATGGGCGCTTAAGAAAGGGAGGATTATATTATGTTTCATTGGTTAGAAAAACACCCGTTCTTTTTTGCGGTAGGTGTATTTGTTGCAATTGCGTTCGCAGGGTTAATCGAAATCGTTCCTAACTTTGCTCAAGCTTCTCGTCCAGTAATCGGAACTACTCCATACTCTACATTAGAGTTAGCGGGTCGTAACGTTTATATTAAAAATAGTTGTAATGCTTGTCACTCACAACTTATTCGTCCGTTCAAATCTGAAACGGATCGCTATGGTCACTACTCTTTAAGTGGTGAGTATGCATACGATCGTCCATTCCTATGGGGTTCAAAAAGAACTGGTCCAGACTTAATGCGTGTAGGTAACTACCGTACTACTGACTGGCACGAAAACCATATGAAAGATCCTGCGTCAGTTGTACCAGGTTCAATCATGCCAGGTTACCCATGGATGTTTACAAACGAAGCTGATGTTGATACTGCATTTGCAGAGCAATTAACTGTTTCTCAGTTCTTCTCAGTTCCTTACAACAAACCAGTTCCTATGAAAGATGGATCTACTAAAGTTGTAAAAATGGGTGGAAGTGTTGCAGAAGCAAACGCTATGGCTTTAGCTGAAGCAAAAGTTATTGCTGCAGATATGAAAGATCAAGATGTAAAAGATGCAGTTGCAAATGGTAAGATCCCTGAGATTGTTGCTTTAATTGCATACTTAAACAGTCTTAAATAGTAGGAATTTATAGTGAATATTGCTGAAATACAAGCTTATGGGTACTTTATTTTAACTGCTGCTTTAACAGTAGGTCTTTATGCATACATATATCACTTGTATACGAAAAGAAAAGATGCTGATGGTCATGACTATGAAGAGTATAGCAATATGGCACTACATGATGATATAGCAGATGCTCCGGTAAATGCTATATCAAAAGATGATGAAAAATAGGAGAGATATATGAATAAGCTTTATCTTTGGGGAATTATCGTAACAATAGCTATGCTTGGTGCTACTTACTTATCAGTTGGTATGTCTAAGGGTGGTTTGAATGGTGATATCGTAAATATGCTTGCTGTTGCAGGTGCAGTTGCACTTGTAATCATTACAGTATTTGTTGTAATCAAGTATGTTCGCCAAATGCAAACTGACACTGCTGAGGGTGAGTTAGCTGATGAGTCTTGGGATAACATAGGTGAATATAAAAACCCTGTACCGTTTGGTTGGGCAATTATGTTCTTAGGTACAATGGTTTGGGGTATGTGGTACTGGGTAATTGGTTATCCAGTAAATGCATATTCTCAAATTGGTGAGTATAATGAAGATGTTAAAAAACATGATGAAAAATTTGCAAAAGAGTACGCATCTATTACTGGTGATAGACTAGTAGAAATGGGTGAGTCTGTATTCTTAGCAGAGTGTAAAGTTTGTCATGGTCTATCTGCTGATGGTATTGACGGAAAAGCTGCAAATCTTAACCAAAGACTTGAAGCAAAAACTGTTAAATATGTAATTGAGAATGGTTCAAACAACCAACTTCTTGGTTCTGAAATGCCAATGCCAGATCGTAATGGTCTTTTCAATGCTAACACTGGTGCTTTAATTACTGATGCAGAAATTGATGCAGTTTCTCAATATGTAGCTAATGGTATGCAGGGTGAAGGTGCTGAAGTATTTGCTGGTGTATGTTCATCATGTCACGGTGCAGATGGTAAAGGTATGGAGTATGTAGCTCCAAACATTGCTAACTTTGATGGTCCACTTATTACTAATGTACTTAACCATGGTAAAAAAGGTGCTATCGGTACTATGCCATCGTTTGATAGATTAAACGACAAGCAAAAAGAAGCTGTTAGTGCTTACATTGACAGTTTAAGTAAATAAGGAGTCAGGTATGAATGAAAATAGAAGCGTATTTGCTCTTGATGGTGTAACTGGAATGTTAATAGCTACTGTACTTTTACTTAGCATCCTTGCATTTTTAACTGTGAATGCAATGAGCGTACAAACTGCTAATGCAGAAAACTTTTACCAAATTAAAGATGAAAAATCTATCAAGATGATTGACACTACTAGTGCTAGTCATATTGTAGATGTGAAATAAGGAGTTTATGATGGAAAAAATTATTACTGTTGGCCTAATTATTATGGCTGCATATACACTTTTCGCTGTTGTAACACCGAATCATCTTTACGTTGGTTAGGAACTTCGTTGAAGTTTTTTAATAGAGGGCTTTATGCCCTCATCCTCACAATTTTATTTCAAACACAATTAGTTGCAGAATATTTATATAAAGATGAAATAGTACATCGTCCTGCGTTTACAGAACAGGTGGAAACATTAGGAAAAGAGCTGCATGAGAAAACAGGAGTAAGACTTCTGCTTATCATGATAAAAAAATTACCAGAAAATATGGATATGCATACATATGAAAAAGGTATTCTTAGTCAGTTTCAAGATCCAACGATTGTACTTACATTTTCAGAGCTAAATTCAGAAGTAGATATACTTGCTAATGATAGTTCTTTATATAAGTATTTTAACAGAAAGCAGGTGTTAAGTCCTGTTGCTTCTCCTGTCCAAGCATTTATTATGGCACTTGTATATGCTGACAGTTGGGAACATTTTAATATGTTACGTAAAGATTATGGTGGAACTATTTTACCACTCATCGCTGGAAAAGCGAAACCAGAGCAAGTTGTTGGGAAGTATGCTGGAAGTATGTTTAATGGTTACATTGACATAGCGCACCAGATTTCAACGGCAAAAGGTGTTGTTTTAGAGAATGATCCAGGTGATGCAAACCAAGAAGCACTCTTTTGGGTAAAAGTATTTTTCTACGGTTTTGTTTTATATGCTATAATTATGTATATTAAAAGAACAATTTATAGAAGAAGGCATAAAAATGAGCAAAAGTAGCGGAAGAGTTTGGCCGTACATTATTGGAGGTGCAATCACTCTAGTATTTGGTTTCTGTGTAGCAACTATTGTTGTAACACAATCGGCACATATTCAGGAGAGTGATGCATATATGACGCATTACCAAGATGCAGATGCAAAAGCAAATGAGCTTATTAAAGCGAGAATTGCTTTTGACAAAAAGTATAACTTAGAGTATCTTTCTCAAGGAATTGCTCTTAAAGATAGTCAAGTTTCTTACAAGATTACAGATAAAAGTGGTAATCCTGTCAACAATGCAAAGTTAACACTTGCAATTAGTAGACCAGAGACAAGTGCAATGAATAAAACATATGAAAACCCTGTTGTTGCAAATGGTATTTACACATTTCAGGGAGTAGATTTCCCTAAAGTGGGAGTTTGGAACCTGATTGTTAAAGCAACAGTTGGTGAAGATTACAGATTTTTAAACATAAAAGCTGACACACGAATAAAAGAAGCTTTTGAATTTTAGTACTATGGAGAGTGTAACCATAGTACTACCCTCTGCTCGTGCAATACGTCAAGAGCAGCTCTCTTTAGAAGAAAAAACCCTCTTTTTACCAAACTACATTACAATGGCTGAGTTTATTAGCAAGCTTGTAGTAGTAGATGGATATAAATTTATAGATGATGACACCCGTACACTTTTACTTTTAGAGGCTTCTGACTTTGAAGCATTCTCACAACTACAAATTACAAGAAACTTTTTTACATTTACAAAAAATAGCAGCTATATATTTAAATTTTTTAGTGAACTTAGTGCGGAGCTCTACAACATTGAAGCACTACAGAATGCAGATATATATGGTGAGTATGAAGAGCATATTACCATTTTAATTGAACTCTACAAAAGGTATGAAAAACTCTGTAATGAGCGAAAGTATTTAGACAAAATCTTTTTACCTTCCCTCTATAAATTCAATGCCTCTTATGCACAAGAGCAGAAGAAAATTCTTCTGAGAGTCGATGGCTATTTAACAAACTTTGAGTTTGAGTTACTTCAAGAGGCTACAAAGTATAGCGAAGTTGAAATACTCTTTAGTACTTCTAAATTTAATGTAAAAATGCAGAGTAAATTTACTGCATTAGGCTTGGAGCTTGAGAGTGGTTTTGAGTACAGAATATCTTTAAACACAGAGAGTATTATTGAAAAGATTCCCCTGCACAAGAGTAGAAACATTGTGTGTGAAAGTTTTACAGAGTCACTTCTTCAAGTGGCGTTTGTTAAAAGAAAAATTTATGAATTTGTTAAAAAAGGGTACCTCCCTGAGAAGATAGCAGTAGTCTTACCAAATGAAAGTTTTGCACCGATTTTAAAAAGTTTTGATGTAAAGTCGAATTTAAACTTTGCAATGGGTGACTCTTTTAGAGTAAGTGAGATTTTTCAAACACTTGATGCAACCATGAAGGCCATAGACTTAGACTCAAAAGAGAATGAAGCACGACTTGAGAGAGTAGGTGATGTACTCTACTTTAAACTTTTCCCTATCTACAAGAGAAAAAATGCAGTAGATCTTTTTATGGAGTTTTTAGTGGAGAGTAGTACACTCTTTACAAACAAACGCGAGCTAAGTATATATAGTGAAGAGATAGAGAAGTTTAAAAAAATAGCACTTTTGATGCAAGAGATGTCTGTGAAATCTCTTATGAATCTCTTTATGCAGCGTTTAGCCGCTCGTAGTTTAGATGATGTCCGTGGTGGTAAAATTACTGTTTTAGGAGTCTTGGAGACACGTTCAGTTGAGTTTGATGCGGTCATTATTGTTGACTTTGACGATAAAAATGTACCTAAACGTAGTGACAAAGATATGTTTTTAAACACACAGTTACGAGAGATGGCAGGTTTACCTACAATGAGTGACAGAGAGAACCTACAAAAGCACTACTATGAGATGCTTATGAATGCTTCTAAAGAGGTAGCCATTTCCTATGTGAGTTCTCAAGAGAGTAATGCTTCTAGGTTCTTAAAAGAGCTAGGTATTCAAACGCAGAACCAATATAGTGAATTGGAGTATAGTAATATTCTCTTTCATACAGAGAAAAAAGAGCGTACTGTTTTTCATGATAAAACAATCCCTTACTCTTTTAAAGATGTAAAACTCTCGAGTACAAGACTTAAAACTTTTTTAAGTTGTAAACGAAAGTACTATTACAAATATGTAGAGCATCTAAACAGACATGAAATTCCTCAAGATATGCTCAAAGAGTATGAGATAGGGCAGAGTGTACACAGTGCACTTAAAGAGCTCTACTCAAAGCAGAGTAGTTACAGTGACATAGAGGCATTAGAGAGAGATTTAAACAGAGAGTTAGATAAAGAGACAGGGGAGAATGAACTTGAGCGCTATTTAATTGCTTTGCAAAAAAAACGACTCAAACCTTTTGCTCATAATGAGATTGCTCATTTTTCAGAGGGGTGGAGTGTTGCTTCTACGGAAGAGTTTATAGAGAGAGCGTTTAAAGGCATTACCCTTGTTGGTCAAATAGATAGAGTCGACATTCGTGACAAAGAGGTATTTGTACTTGACTATAAAACAGGCAGCTATAAACTCTACAATAAAAATAACTTTACGCAAGCAGAGGATTTTCAGCTAGAGTTTTACTACTTACTCGCTAAAAAATATGGTGATGACGTCTCTTGTGGTTTTTACGATTTAAAGGAGTCTCGCATTGTATTTGAGACTTTTTTAGAGGAGAAGTTAGGGTTACTAGAGTCACACATAAAAGATTTACTCTCCTTAGAGAGCATAGAGACAACTCAGTGCGAAGATCAAAAAGAGTGTCTCTTTTGTGAGTATGCTCTTCTGTGTGACAGGGCTTAGCCCGCTAGGTACTACTTAATACCTAACTCTGAAAATATCTCTTCAAAGAAAATACTAATTTTTAGAAGTTCATTTTTGAGTGTTCCGAAGGCTCTATCCTCAACTATCCACTCCTCTAACTGTTTTATACTTGCAGATTTTTCATCTTCATTGAGTTTTTGTGAGCTGTGCACAGCCTCTTTAATTCTCTCTAAATGCTCTTTATTTTTATGTGTACTCATTGTGTATCCTTTTTAATAGTTTGTGTATTTACCAGCTTTAACATCCGCTTGAAGTGCATGGATCTTTTTCTCCATCACTCTTAAGATAATCTCTGCTGCTTTTTCATCGTCCGCTTCTGGAACATCCCAGTCTGTTATTTTAAGATTTGCCTTAAAGAGTAACTCTATCTCTTTTTCGATTTCATGTTTACGAGCCGAAAGCTCTTGTACTAATACATCACTCATAATAAATCTCCATCTTTTTTATAGTCTAGCGAAAACTCTGTTTAAAATCATTTAGGTTTATAAAAAAGTTTCTATATGCTTATGTTTGCTATACTTATTACACATTAAATTGAAATATAGAGGTACCTATGCAGGATTTTTTACTTTTTAACGACTTTATTGCACAGGATGTCCTTCTCTTCTTTTATTATGTAGCTGCTCTCTCTATTCCTTTTCTCTTTGTTAAATTTAGAAGCTATTTCTATAAAAGAATTTTCTCTATTGGCAGTGAAGAGGTGAGTTTAGAGAACTTCTACACAGATTTAGCACCTAAACAGAAGATGTGGGTACTCTTTGGGGTAGTTACTCTCTTTGTCTCTATGGAACTCTGTTTACGCATGTGTTTTGAGGCGATGATTGGCTACTTTGATATGCATGACTATTTACATACAATTATGCTGGAACTTCAGAAAAATAACTCCTATTAACAATGCCTTAACAGAGAAGGAGTATAACTTTAGTATATTAATTACATAAGGTAGGTAAATATGAAATACTTAAGTTTTTTCGATGAAATAGAGACTATTGTTTTAGAAGATGAGTTGACAAAGTTCTTAGGTGTCAATGAAGATGGAATAATTGAAATAACATATCCAGACATTGTAAAAACAGCAGGGCATAGTTGTGCCACTGTTGCAGGTGCATATTTAATAGCACTCAAAGGTTTAGCCGCACTTTATAAAGAAGAGCTGCCTCCTCGTGGGAAAATTAAGGTAGAGATTAAGAAGGGTCCAAGAGAGGAGAATAGTGGTGTTGTTGGCTGTGTGCTCTCTAACATTACTGGGGCAACTACTGACTATGGTTTTGGAGGGATTCCAACGGGAGAGTTTAATCGTAGAGACACACTCTCTTTTCATGCTGACATCGACTCAGATGTCTGTTTTACAGATATTGAGAGTGGAAGAAAGGTCTGTGTTAACTACAAACCTCAAGTAGTTGTAAACCCTATGGCAATTTTAAAAAGTGCTATAGCTCCAGATGCAACCAAAGAGGACAAAGAGAGCTTTGGAGAGCGTTTTCAAGCGATGGTAAAAACTGTTTTTGAGAATGCTGACAAGGTTATAGAAATCGTAGAGTAGTACCTTTAAAACTTATAGTTTAGC
>Ga0256843_1001387_pt1 | contig 19223 bp, 22 predicted proteins | sample AlvinellametaG_FD_191572 | JGI IMG/M metagenome (GOLD analysis project Ga0256843, IMG submission 191572) | Pompeii worm associated microbial communities from hydrothermal vent at the East Pacific Rise, Pacific Ocean - Alvinella | ecosystem: Host-associated > Annelida > Integument > Unclassified ... | reverse complement strand
CTACAATTTTAAAAAACTTCACAAAAGATAATAGTGAGTGCAAACCAAGAATAGCCCCTTATGATTTAAAACTAAAAGTTAATAACCAAATAAATATAGTCCAACCAGATATTATGATATTTTGCCAAAACTCACAAATCCCTTGTGCTGTTTTTGAAGTTCTATCAAAATCAACTGCATATAAAGATAAATCTGTAAAAAAAGAGCTTTACGAAAAAAGCGGTATAGATGAATATTTCTTAGTAGATTACAACTTTGCAATAGTTGAAAAATTTAAATTAATCAACAATAAATATGAGTATATCGGTGCATTTTCACTAGAGCAAACTATTAAAATAGAGTGCATAAATCAAGAGATTTTAGTAGATGATATTTTTGAGGGGTTAGATATAAAAGTAGAGATAGATACAGATACAATTTAAGACTCTATTAACATAGCAAAATATCTCTTATATAAATACGATACAATTACGCCAAAAATTAAAGGCTAAAATTGTTAAAAAATATCGATAGAGGCATACTATTAATGCTATTAGCCTCATTCTCTTTTGCTTTTATGGGTGGTTTTGTTAAGCTATTAGGGCAATCTTTACCATCAGTAGAGCTAACTTTTTTTAGAAATATATTTGGTGTTGCAATTATTCTTTTTGCACTCCTTAAAACACCTAGTAAAAGCAAAGGTGGAAAACCATTATTACTATTTTTTAGAGGCTTTATAGGCTTTTTAGCCCTACTTGCATACTTTTATAATATGGCTCATATTCCATTAGGTGTTGCAACTACATATAATAAAACAAGCCCTTTATTTTTAGCATTTTTTGCTTGGCTCTTTTTAAATGAAAAACTGCCAAAAACTGCCATTTTAGCCCTACTTTTTGGCTTTTTAGGAATAATATTTATTGCTAAACCTGATGGCTTTTCTTTTAGTAAATATGATTTACTTGGAATATTCTCTGGCATTGGCGCAGCCTTAGCTTATACCTCTATAAGAGAGCTTAGAAAATATTACGATACAAGAGAGATAGCTCTCTCATTTATGGGTGTTGGAACTATTGGACCTTTAATCTTAATGATAATAGCAAATTATTACAATTTTGATAAAAGCTTAGATTTTATATTTGCAAAATTTGTTATGCCAAATGGCAAAGAGTGGCTATATATTATAGGTGTTGGCATATTAGCTACAATATCTCAACTTCTAATGACAAAAGCTTATACCCTAACAAAAGCTGGAATTGTAGGAACAATTACATACACCCAAATTCTATTTGGAACAATAGTTGGCATAATGCTTGGCGATAAATTCCCAGATATCTATACTATAATTGGAATGAGCTTAATTATATTAGCAGGGCTGTTAGTTATATTGCCTAAAAGTAAAGCCTAATTTAACCCTTTATAAACCTCTTCTAGCCTATTATAAAGCTCATCTGGCTCTATATTGCTGCTGCTATTTAGTATCTCTTGCATTACTACATTATCTTCTTTGCCATTCCAAAGTTTTTTGTAAGTTCCCTCTTTATAGCCGTTATCTTGGCGGAATTTATTTAGTATGTTTTTACCAATATATAGTTTATATAAAGAATCAAAGTCTAAATCTAATTTATAGCAAATCTCAAAGAAGCTTTTTGTAAAGTCTATTATCTCAAAGTTACAAAAAACTTTGCCAATAAAGCTCTCTACTGCCTCTATCTCTTTATAAAAGTTATCCTCTTTAGTCGCCTCTAAATTAGAAATTGCATCTTCTATTTTTTTAGCTAACTCTTCTAAGCTTAACCTTACCTCTTTTTTATTTACTCTTAAAATTTCGCTCATTACAAAGTGCCAAATATCTACAAGTTCTACTTTTATATTTGCATAATCAGGAGAGGCATCTATATTTTTCCAATGTTTCCAAGGGTAGCTATCTATAAGTTCAGCTCCTTCTATATATATACATCTTCGCCAATTAATCTGCTTGCCTCTATTTGTTAAGCCATCTTCCCAGCCTAAGCCGTTAGTTTCATCATTTAGCTTTTGTTGAAGCTTTAGCATTGTTAGAACTTTACTCATTTAACTGCCTTTTCATCTAAATAATTTTGTATAAAATCTCTAAGTTTTGAATATACAAAGGTATCTTTATAATTTTCTATCTTACCACCACTTGCATTTGGGTGTCCGCCACCATTTCCTATAACTTCTGCCATTTTAGATACATCTACTTTATTATTGCTTCTTAGGCTAAAATTACCTCTTGAATTTACATCCATATAAAAATCAAAATCTTCATTTTTAACTAAAAAGTTATTTCCAATTAAAGAGGTATTTCCTGTTGAGTATGTTAAAATCCCTTTTTTGCCATTAAATTCTACACTCATTTTATCTTTGTTTTTAGATAAAATCTCTGTAATATAATTTGCTACTAAGTTATCTTTAGTATCATTTTTTAAAGCTTTAAAAAACTCTTTTTTAATAAAATGTAACTTATCATCTAAAATAATTGGCGCTTCATCTAGTGGATACTCATCTAAAACTCTCTTTGCATTCTCTATTAGCCACAATTTATATACTCTATCTTCATTTGCAAATACAACTCTATTAACCTCTCTAGCGCCACTTATCATTCCAAGCAGCACTCTTCCATAATCAAAATACTCACTATCATCAACCCAAATATCTATTGCATTAATTGCTTCTACTATTGGTTTATACTCTGCTTCTTTATCAAAATCAAAATGCTCTCTTAACCAACCATATGTAATTTTAGTAGCACTTCTTGAGGTATCTAAATAGTACCAAGCTAAATTATTTGCAGCGCTCTCGCCTGTTGCGTGATGATCTAACAAAACAATTTTAGCACCCACCTTAAGGGCAGCCTTCTCTAAGGCATTCCCCTCTTTTGTAGTTAAGTTTAAATCTGTAATTAAAATTAATGGTTTAATATTATCTTTGCTTTTAATATCTTCTATAATCTCATCTAATCTCTCACTTACCTCTGAGCCATAGTTTGCATTATAACAATTAATTTTATCAAAAACTTTTGTAGTTAAATATTGGCAACCATATCCATCTAAATCTATATGAGATAGATGAAAAACATAATTAAAATCTTCATTCATTAATACAACTCTTCTAATGTGATATTTTTTAAATAGTTATCTACTTTAAATTGAAACCTAGCTAAAAATGGAGATATAGCACATGTTCCAACAGCACCATTTGGACAAGTATCTGCATAAGAAATACAATCAAATACAGCAGGTCTTTTGCCTTCAGCGGCAGTAATTATATCATAAATAGCTATATTTTGAGGCTCTTTTTTTAAAACATACCCTCCTTGTGCTCCGCGATGAGATACTAAAATATCAGCTTTTGTTAAATTTTGTAGTATCTTTGCTAAAAAACTTTTAGATATATTTAACTCTTTTGCTAAATAATCAGAGCCAAGTGGTCTATCTGATTTTACAATTAGATCTAATGTTAATAATGCATACTCACTTGCTCTTGTTAGTAACATTTACTTCCTTCTTTTTTTGTATTATATAGGACTATTTTACTCTAATTTAAATAAAAATATCATTTAGGGTAAGTATTTCCAATATTTTATAGTGTTTTATTTATATTTTAGCTTTATTTAGATACTATTTCACTTCAAATAAATACCAATCAGGAGGTCATTATGGCTTTAGATTCGGCGAAAAAAGCAGAAATTATATCTGCATTTGCCAGAGACGAAAAAGATACAGGCTCACCAGAGGTTCAAATTGCTCTTTTAACTCAAAGAATAAAAGATTTAACAGAGCACTTAAAAATAAATAAAAAAGATCATAGCTCAAGACTAGGACTTTTAAAACTTGTTGGTCAAAGAAGAAGACTAATGAGATATTTAAGAAAAAAAGACTTTGCTAAATTTAATGAAGTTAAAGAGGCTTTAGGAATTAGAAACTAATTCCACCTCTTCACCTTAAAATCCTCCACTTTTTAACATAAAATCAAAAATATTTTAATTTTTTTATAATTATTCTAAAACTGCCTATTTTAGGGTCTATTTTAAAAGGTTTAGTCTATTTATATCAAGTTTTCTTAGTCATTTTACTATATTCTAACTTGACAAATGCTACTCAATATAATATAATTTGCAAAATTTTTAAAAAGGAGGCTATAATGGGTAAGCACAAGAGGGGACACTCTTCTAATAATAAAGAAGAGAAACCTACCCAAGAAGAGATAAAAGAAGAAACTCAAAATAGTGAAGAAGATGAGTTAGCTAAATGTCAAGAAGAGTTAGAAGCTCAAAAAGATAAGTATCTAAGAGCTGTTGCAGATTTTGAAAACTATAAAAAAAGATTAGAAAAAGAGAAACAAAATGCTCTAATATATGCAAATGAGAGCTTTGCAAAAGATTTATTAACAGTATTAGATACATTTGAAAATGCTTTAAAATCAATAGATTCAATAGAAGAAAATAGCGAAGCAGTAGAGAAAATTAAAGAAGGAATGCATTTAACTTACGAGCAGTTACTATCTATTCTTAAAAAACATGGTGTTGAAGAGGTAGAGTGTGAAGGTGAGTTTAATCCAGAAGTTCATCAAGCAGTTACTCAAATGGAGAGCGATAAACATAACAGCGGTGATATAGTACAAGTATTACAAAAGGGCTATAAATTAAAAGATAGACTACTTAGAGCATCTATGGTTGCAACTTGTAAATAAAAAGCAACTTATGTTGCATTTATAAGTAGAAAAAATAAGTATAATTCAAAATAAAAAAATAAGGAGAAGTAAAATGGCAAAACCAATAGGAATAGATTTAGGAACAACAAACTCAGCAATGGCTGTATATGAAAATGGAGAAGCAAAAATAATTCCAAATAGAGAAGGAAGAAATACAACTCCATCTATTGTAGCATTTACAGATAAAGGCGAAGTGTTAGTAGGAGAGACTGCAAAACGCCAAATGGTTACAAACCCTAAAAAAACTATTTATTCAGTTAAAAGAATTATGGGATTAATGTGTAACGAAGAGAAAGCACAAGAGGCAAAAGAGAGATTACCATATGATATTGTGGATAAAAATGGAGCTTGTGCTATTGAGATTGATGGAAAAGTTTATACTCCTCAAGAGATAAGCGCAAAAATTTTAATGAAATTAAAAGAAGATGCAGAAGCTTATTTAGGAGAGGGCGTAACAGACGCTGTTATTACAGTACCAGCTTACTTTAACGATGCTCAAAGAAAAGCAACAAAAGAGGCAGGAACTATTGCAGGACTTAATGTATTAAGAATTATTAACGAACCAACAGCAGCAGCTCTAGCTTATGGATTAGATAAAAAAGAGAGTGAAAACATTGCAGTATATGACCTTGGTGGTGGTACATTTGATGTTACTATATTAGAGACTGGTGATGGTGTTGTAGAAGTTCTTGCAACTGGTGGAGATGCATTCTTAGGTGGTGATGACTTTGATAACAGAATTATTGATTATATTGTAGAAGAGTTCAAAAAAGATCACGGAATTGACTTAAAAGCAGATATGATGGCGCTTCAAAGATTAAAAGAAGCAGCAGAAAATGCTAAAAAAGAGCTTTCAACTGCAACTGAGACAGAAATTAACCTACCATTTATTACAGCAGATGCAAGTGGTCCAAAACACTTAGTAATTAAATTAACAAGAGCTAAGTTTGAGAGCTTAATTGAAGATTTAGTAGATAAAACTATTGCTAAAATTGAAGAGGTTCTAAAAGAGTCTGGCTTAAGTAAGAGCGATATTAAAGAGATTGTAATGGTTGGTGGTAGTACAAGAGTACCATTAGTTCAAGAGAAAGTTAAAGCATTCTTTGGAAAAGAACTAAATAAATCTGTTAATCCAGATGAAGTTGTTGCACTTGGTGCTGCTATTCAAGGTGGAGTATTAACAGGAGAGGTTAAAGATGTACTATTACTTGATGTTACACCACTAAGCCTTGGAATTGAAACTTTAGGTGGCGTTACAACTAAAGTAATCGAAAAAGGTACAACAATTCCAGCGAAAAAATCTCAAATCTTTAGTACTGCAGAAGATAACCAACCAGCAGTTAGTATCCATGTAGTACAAGGTGAGAGAGAGTTTGCAAAAGATAACAAATCTCTAGGTATGTTTGAGTTAAGCGGAATTGCACCAGCACCAAGAGGAGTACCACAAATTGAAGTAACATTCGATATTGATGCAAACGGAATCTTAACAGTTAGTGCGCAAGATAAAGCAACTGGTAAATCTCAAGAGATTAAAATTACAGGTTCAAGCGGACTAAGCGAAGAAGAGATTCAAAAAATGGTACAAGAAGCAGAAGCTCATAAAGCAGAAGATGAAGCAAGAAAAGCTTTAGTAGAGGCTAAAAACCAAGCTGACGCTCTAATTCATCAAACTAAAAAGTCTCTAACTGAACTTGGAGATAAAGTAAGCGCTGCTGATAAAGAAGCTGCTGAAAAAGTTATAGGTGAGCTAGAAGCTCTAATTAAAGATGATAATACAACAAAAGAGCAAATTGAAGCTAAAGTTAATGAGTTAAATACTATAAATCAAAAGTTAGCTCAACAAGCAGCGGCAGCAGGTAGTGCTGGTGGAGAGGCAAGTAGCGCAAGTGCAAAAAAAGATGACGACGATGTTATCGATGCAGAAGTAGAGTAATCCTCTACTTCATCTAATAAAATTAATAAATAGCTACATTTTACGGAAGTTTATAATAAATTTCAACATTTTGACTAATTCTACAATTTTGCCACAATTTTGTGTTATAATAATCTCATTAATAAAAAGGAGTTGAAAATGAAAAAAATAGTTATCTCTGCAATTACAGTATTGGGTCTATCTTTTATATTTAGTGGTTGTGCTGTAACAAATACTGCTGGTGGAGCAGTTACAGGTGCTGCTGTAGGTGCTGTAGCTGGTGGAATGGTTGGTAACCATAGAGACGCAATGATTGGCGCTGCTGGTGGCGCGGTAGCTGGTGCTATGATTGGTAAAGAGTTAGATGACCAAGAGAGAGAAAACCGCAGATATTACCGCCAATAATTTTAAGTAAGAGAGTAAAATCTCTTACTCTTAATAAATAATTTTAATATCTTTAATATCAAATAAAGAGCAACTCTTTACATTCAATCTTTTATCTGAAACATAATTATAATCTAAAACTGAACTCCAATATCTTTTACCATTTAGTTTTATCTCTACATTTACACTTCTAGAACCAAATGCATTTAATGAGTATGATTTTAAAACTCTTCCTGTAAGTTTAATTTTATCTACATTTATATTTTTATATCTATCCTCATAAATACTATCTTTACAATAAGATACACACAAAAAAGGTGCATCATACTTATATCTACTAAAATATTCACCATTTTTATATCTTATATAAATCTTTTTATCTTTAGATACATTAGACTCACTAGTTGGCACACAGCTACTATAATCAATATATACCCAAGGTCCAAACACAGCACACATAAACAAACATATAAAAAATAGTACTAAACCTATTAAAAGTTTTTTAATAATATCTAAAGATGAATTGCTTTTTAGTAAGATTATATATAAATTAATAAATATTAAGATAGCAAAAAAGATATATATATTCATATAGAATCTATCTCTTTTTAAAAGTATAATATAGCATTAAAATAACCATAATAATTGAGCTTATTATATCTATAACAGAACTCCCCTCTTTCATACCATTAAACTCTAAAACATCTATACTATCTATATAATTATCCAATAAATAACCAAATAGAATACTTAGTAGTGCAATAGTTAAAGTATATACAATTAAGCTTCTTTTACCAAACATAGAAGCAATAACACCCATAGTTACACTATTAGTAGCAGGACCTGCACTTAAAAAGATAAACGCTCCCCCAGGGCTCATACCACTAAGCATAAAAGCAGCTGCAACTGGTAAAGAGCTAGTTGCACAAACATACAGAGGCATAGAAATTACAATTACTAAAATATAAGTTAAAAGTCTATTATTATATATTGTACTTAATATCTCTTTGGGTAAAAATGTAGTAAATAACGCCCCAATAATAACCCCTATTAGCAGAGATTTAGCAATATCTTTAAATAGTACATTAAAAGCATAATCAAAAACATTTTTTATTGAAAAGCTATCACTCTTATTAGATGTAGAACAACACTCACTACTACAACTACTATTTTGAATAAAAGAAATACCTTGAATAGTCTGATTTTTAGGTATATTATTTAATCTAAATTTAGGCTTTTTAACCTCTTTATTAAAAATATTTTCTATTAATCCAACAACTACTGCAATAATTATTGAAGTTATAACTCTATATATAGTAAAAATCCAACCAAAAAAGCTATATGTTGCTATAATAGAATCAACCCCAGTAATTGGTGTAGATATTAAAAAACTCTGCACCGCACCTCTACTAGCACCCTCTTTTTGTAAAGATTTAGCAAGTGGTATAACAGAGCATGAACAAACCGGCAAAGGAATACCCAAAAATGTTGCTTTTATAACTGATATAAAAGAGTTACCACCTAAATGCTTAGATACAAAATTATCTGGAATTATCTGCTTTAATATCCCTGCTATTAATAAACCTATTAATATAAAAAAGCTCATTGCATTAAGTAAAATATATATATTTTCTAAAAACTCTTTTAAATAAATCATAATTTTTCCTTAATATTCTATAGAAGAATATATTATATTCTATTTAACTTAAAAAACTTAGGTGTATTTTTTACACATTTTTTTGACATTTTAATAAAAAATGGATTTATTTTGCTTTATATTTCCGTTTTATGGTATAATAGGATAAATACCAAAAGGAGTTATTATGATAATACCTGTATTAAAACACTATTTTGATACTTTTGAAAATAGATTAATCGTTAAAATTAAAAATATTAATCTTAGTTTAGAGGATACTATTGCCCTACAAATAGACAATAAAGTATATAATGTAAATAAGAATTTACAAATAAAAAGTTTAGATAAGAACAGCTATCAATTAAGAATCAATGCTCCAAATAATATAGCTGATATTAAATCTAAATCAATTAAGTTATTAATAGTTAAAAAAAGAGCTAAATCAAGTAGAGATAAGATAATTATAAACCTAACATATACACCAAATATAATTAAAAACTACTCAGATTTTTGGCTTCATAGAGTATCTGAAAATGAAACATTAGAAGATATTGCACAAAAATATTTTAAAGATTGTTCTTTTGCTACTAAAATATATGAAGCTAATATTGATAGAATAGAAGATATTAATACTATTAAAAGTGGGCAGTTTTTAAGAATTCCAAGAGTCTATAAATAGTTAAGTTTATTTACTACTATTTATTAACTCCTCTTCTATTTTAGTATTTATATCTGATTTTGCAAACTTGAGGGCTTGGAATATTGCATTTTTAATTGCTTTTGCATTAGAACTACCATGACTAATAATTGCACAGCCATTAATACCTAAAAGTGGAGCACCACCATATTCTGCATAATCTATTTGCTTTTTAAGGTTTGTAAAGACCTTTCTTTTCATTAAAAGTGCACCTATCTTTGCAGGAATAGACTTTTTTATATTTTGACGCATTAAATCAATAATTGTAGATGCTACACCCTCGCTAGTTTTTAGTACAATATTACCTGTAAAACCATCTGTTACTATTACATCTACTGTACCATTAAAAATATCACGCCCTTCTACATTGCCTATAAAGCCCTCTATCTCTTTTAGCATAGGGAAAGCCTCTTTAGTTAGCTCATTCCCTTTGCTATCCTCTTCTCCATTAGATAATAAGCCAATTCTTGGGTTTGAGATATTCATAACCTCTTTAGCATAAGCCTTACCCATTATTGCAAACTCATAAAGATTTCTAGCCTTACAATCTGTAACTGCACCTACATCTAATACTACAGATTTTTGAGAACTCTTATTTGGCATTAAAGTAGCTAAAGGTGGCTTATTAACATGCGGAAGTCTGCCAATTCTTAGTGTTGCTAAAGTCATTGTAGCACCACTATGACCTGCACTTACAACAGCATCAGCTCTTTTTTCTCTTACACACTCTACTGCTTTATAAATAGATGATTCTTTTCTTCTAAGCGCATCAGTTGCCGCATCGCTCATAGATATTACATCTTTACAGTCTAAAATTTCAACAATATTATCATCTAGGTAGTATTGAGGTAGATATGAGAGAATTTCATCTTGATCTCCCACCACGATAGCTTTAAATCGCTTTTCATCAAGTGCTTGTGTAAGTCCTTCTATAATGGGTTCGCAACCATAGTCGCCACCCATTACATCAACTGCTATTGTAACCAAACTCATTAGTCTTGAGCTTTATATTCACCAGTTGTTAAGTTCATTCTATGAGGCATTCTCCAAGTACCATCTGCATCTTTTACAGGTCTTGGTAGTGTTACCTTATAGTGTGTTCTTCTTTTTGCTGCTCTTGTTTTACTATGTCTTCTCTTAGGAACTGCCATTTTTTATCCTTTTTCTTAAAATTCAAATTCTAAAATTTCATTTGTTTTACTACAACTTTCACATAAGTTGTAACTCTCTTTAACAGATGCAATTTCACTCTCAATAAGATAATCAAAATCTATCTTACCATCAAAAAATTCTACTACATCTATTTCTTTGTTGCTATTATACCTTCCGTCGCTTAAAAATAGCTCTAAAGGCTCACAACTATCTATTACATACTCTTTACCACATCTATTACAAATAACCTCTATTGATGTTTTAAGAGTGCTATTTAACTTTACAACATCTCTATTAACTCTCTCTAAAGTACCTTTAATAGAGGAGTTATCATCTTTAGAGTAGTTAATATCTAGTGGATTTTGCTTTATTTTAAAAAAGCTAATCTCCATAAATTATAGAATTTCCTCTTTTGCAAAGAAAAACTCTATCTCTTTTTTTGCATTCTCTAAAGAATCGCTTCCATGAACTGCATTAGCATCAATACTCTCAGCAAAATCTGCTCTAATAGTTCCTTTTTCTGCCTCTTTAGGATCAGTTGCACCCATAAGCTCTCTATTTTTTGCTACTGCATTCTCGCCTTCTAATACAGATACTACAACAGGTCCGCTTGTCATAAATTCTACTAACTCACCAAAGAAAGGTCTATCTTTATGAACAGCATAAAACTCACCTGCTTGTTCTTTTGTTAATTGTAGTTTTTTAAGTGCTGCAATTCTTAAGCCATTGCTTTCAAATCTATCTAAAATTTTTCCAATTACACCCTTTGCTACTGCATCTGGTTTAATAATTGATAGTGTTTGCTCCATAATTAATTGCCTTTAGTTTAATTTTGGGTGAAATAATAGCATATTAATTTTTAATTATATATTAAATGTAAGGAATATTAACTCTTTTTAGCGAATAAAGCAATAAGGGGTTACAACCCCGCATAAGCGAAGTCGTAAAGTAGATAAATTAGTCTTCTATTACAGGAGTACCTTTTTCGCCTCTATTTTCAGAGCAAGGCATACCTTCTAGGCAATCACCCCATTGAATACAACCCTCAGTTGGACAAGCTTCAGCACAAGCTGGAACATCATGATAACCTACACACTCAACACACTTGTCAGGATAAACATAATAAGTCTCTTCTCCAGTTGGGTTATCATCCTCATCAACAATCGCTTCTACTGGACACTCATCAATACAAGCTGCACAGTTAATACAACTATCAGTAATCATTACTGCCATATTTTTCTCCTTTTTTAAAGTTGTAATAACACTATATCACAACATCTTAAATTTTCTTTTAAACTTAGCAAAAAAACTCTATTTTTTTACATTTAAGTAGGATTTTATCTCATCTACTTTATTAATTCTCTCCCAAGTAAACTCTTCTAACTCTCTACCAAAGTGTCCATAAGAAGCAGTCTTTTTATAAATTGGTCTAAGTAAATCAAGCTCTTTTATTATTCCTGCTGGTCTTAAATCAAAAACTTCTCTTACACAACTCTCTAAAGTAACACTATCAAACCTATTATCTCCATGCGTATCAACCATTATAGATACTGGCTCAACTACACCAATAGCATATGCAAGTTGTACTGTAACTCTATCGCTAACACCTGCAGCTACTAAGTTTTTTGCTACATATCTAGCTGCGTAAGCTGCACTTCTATCTACTTTTGTTGGGTCTTTCCCACTAAATGCACCACCACCATGAGGGCAACTACCACCATAAGTATCTACTATTATCTTTCTTCCAGTAAGTCCTGCATCTCCTTGAGGACCGCCTATTACAAAACGCCCTGTTGGGTTTATATGATAAATAATATCACTAGCAATTAAATCTTTTGGAATAACAGCCTCTACAACCTCTCTAATAATATCTTTATGCAATAGCTTTTGCTCAATATCTGGAGCATGTTGAGTAGATACTACTACAGTTTTTACCTCTACTGGTTTGTTATCTCTATATAAAACGCTAACTTGAGCCTTTCCATCTGGTCTAAGGTACGGCAAGGTTCCATTTTTTCTAACTTCAGCTAATTTAGCTGTAATTTTATGAGCTAAAAGAATAGGCAAAGGCATAAGCTCTTTAGTTTCACGACATGCATAACCAAACATCAATCCTTGATCACCTGCACCTATCTCGCCGCTATCTAAATCAACACCTTGATTAATATCGCTACTCTGCTCTCCTATACCATTTAAAACCCCTGCACTTCTATAATCAAATCCAAAAGTTGCATCTGTATAGCCAATCTCTCTAATTACCTCTCTTGCAATCTCTTGCATAGGTGCATAAGTTGTAGTTTTAAGCTCACCTGTAATTATACAAAAACCATTACTCACAAGCGTTTCACACGCCACTCTAGCATTACTATCACGCTCTATAATATAATCTAATATTGCATCGCTAATTTGGTCAGCCATTTTATCTGGATGCCCCTCTGTTACAGATTCACTTGTAAAAATATACTCTCTCATATTCGCTCCAACTATTTAATTTTCTACTCTTTTTGCAATCTGCTCTGGTAAAATACCTAAAGACTCCTCTACAACTGCCGTTTTACCATGAGTTATAAATTTATCTTCATACTCAAAACTCTCAACCTCAACATCTTTTATATTCTCTTTTTCTAAAAACTCTAAAATAGCACTAGCAACACCACCCATATATACACTATCGCTAAAAATATACCACTTTTTATACCTTTTAGATAACTCTTTTAACATATCTTCATCTAATGGTTTAACAAATCTCAAATCTAAAATAGCTGGATTTAGCTTATTTAAAAAACCTTTAGTCTTAATTGCTCTACCAACACCATTACCATAACCAATAAATAGTATATCTTTTCCATCTTCTATTAAATGCGATTTACCAAGCTCAAACTTTGGTACTTCAAAATTATCTGCTATAAATGCACCTCTAGGGTACCTAATAGCAAGTGGTCTATTAAAAGTAATAGAGAAATCTAAAAGTTTTTTAAAGCTATCTTCGTTAAATGGTGCTGCTAAATGCATATTTGGAATTGGGCGCAAATAGCTAATATCAAATGCTCCTTGATGTGTTTCGCCATCTTCACCTACAATTCCAGCTCTATCTATTGCAAAAACCACACCTAAATCCATTAAGCAAATATCGTGAATTATCTGGTCATATCCTCTTTGTAAAAAGGTAGAATAAATCGTACAAAATGGCTTAAAGCCCTCTTTTGCCAAAGGTCCCATAGAAGTAACTGCGTGTTGTTCTGCAATAGCTACATCCCAAAAGCGATCTGGGAACTCTTCTAAAAGCTTAGTTAAACCAGTTCCTCCAGGCATTGCAGCAGTTACTCCAACAATATTTTTATTTTTTTTAGCTAACTCTAAAAGATACTCTCCATAAATTGCAGTTGCACTCTTTTGAGTACTTTTACTTAAAGGCTTACCACTATCTATATCAAATGGTCCAACCCCATGCCAATGCTCTTGAGGACCCTCGGCAATCGTATATCCTTTACCTTTAATAGTTTGAGTATGTATTACAACAGGTCTTTTTAAATCTTTTGCTACCTTTAATGTCTCTATTAAAGAACCCATATCATGTCCATCTATTGGTCCTATATAATCAATTCCCAACTCTTCGAACAATACTCCTGGAGTAATTAATCTAAATGACTCTTCAAGTTTTTTAGCCATATATGTAGCACTCTCTGGCATTAATTCTAAAATTGATTCTATTTTAGATTTAAACTTTTGATAAAATGGACTAGCCATTCCCTTAGATAAATATCTACTAATTGCTCCTATTGGCTTTGCAATAGACATCTCATTATCATTTAATATAATAACTACTGGATACTTTCTATCTCCTAATTCATTCAAAGCTTCATAAACCATTCCAGCACTCATAGAACCATCGCCAATTAGAGCTACTGGCACTCTATCCTCGCCCTTTAACTTAATTGCCTTAGCAGCCCCAACAGCTAAAGAGATAGAAGTAGAGCTATGCCCCGCTTTATAATAATCATACTCACTCTCATCAGGATTTGTATAACCACAAATTCCACCAAACTGACGCAAAGTATCAAAACTATCCCACCTATTAGTTAGCAGTTTATGAGCATAAGCTTGATGAGAAACATCAAAAATAAAAGGATCTTTCTTTGCATCAAATACATAATGCATCGCAACAATTAAATCTGTTGCACCTAAAGTTGAGCTTAAATGACCACCATTTTTACTAACAGTTTGTAAAATCTTCTCTCTAATTTTATGAGATAGTTCTTGTAACTCATCTACTGAGTACTCTTTTATATTCACTTATGCTCCTTTTTATAAGAGTCTAAATAGTTAATTATATTATAAATATCAATCTCATCTACTCTTTTATACTTTAAATTAAAAATTTCAATAGCTACTTTAATATCTTCTATATTTAAGGAGTCGCTCTCTTTTTTAGATATTTTTTTAAATTTAGGTCTCTTTTTAAGTAGAGTAGCTTTTAGCACTAAAGCTCCTTACTTAAAGCCTCAAATAGCTTTGAGTTTTGGTCCTCTAATCCTATTGTAACTCTTATTGCATTTAATCCATAACTTGCTAAATCTCTTATAATTATACCCTTTTTCATAAGATTTGAAGCAATTTGTGTAGAGTTGTAATTTTTATCAAATATATAAGTAATAAAATTTGTAAAACTTGGTATATACTCTATATTATTACTATTTGCAAACTCTATATATCTTGCCATTTGCTCTTTATTTAGTTTTACACCTCTTTTTACAAAATCTTCATCTTTGCTAGCCTCAATAGCAGCTAAAAGAGATAGAGTTGTAATATTAAATGGTGGTCTAACTTTATAAAGAACTTTAATTAAATCTTTATTTGCAATACCATACCCTACTCTCATACCTCCAAGCCCATATGCTTTAGAGAATGTTCCAAGATATATTACATTAGGGTAATTTATAAAATCTTTTGGCTCTAATTTAAATTCATCATCTTCAATATACTCCATATAAGCACAATCAACTACAACTAAAGACTCTTTTGGGGTTGCTTTAATTATCTCAAAAACATCATCTCTTTTAGTTGCATCGCCTGTTGGGTTATTTGGAGTGCAAATATATACAATATCTGGGTTTTCTTTATTAATAACCTCTTTAAACTCACTTACAATATGCTGATAACTAGGAGTCTTAATAACTTTAGCTCCAAACTGCTTTGCATATATCTCATACATTGCAAATGTAACTGCACTTGTTAAAATAGAGCTTTTAGTATTTAGTTTTACATGCGATATAAACTCTAAAACTTGATCACTCCCTGCACCAATAATAATATTTTTAGCCTCAACCCCAAATCTATTTGATAGAGCCTCTTTTAGCTCAAACATACTATCATCTGGATAGAGATAAGCCTTATTTGCATTTTTTGCTATTGCTTCGCTCACCTTTGGCGAACACCCAAGAGGGTTCTCGTTTGAAGCTAATTTAATTACATCTTTTGGCTCTATACCATACTCTCTAACAACAAGCTCTATTGGCTTACCAGCCTCATAAGTTTTAATATCTTCTATATATTTATTAAACATCTACTGCTTCCTTTACATATGAGCCTAAAAACTTAATAGACTCTTTGTGTTTATTAAAAATCTTTTGAATATTATCATCTTTATAGTGTCCGCTAAACTCTAAAAAAAACATCGAAACACCACCAATAATATGCGATTTAATCTTAGTTAAATCTATATTTGCCTCTTTAAAATCTAGTAAAAAATCAACCAATGCTCCAGGTTTATTTGGAAGTTGCGCTAAAATAGTTGTTTTATCATTTCCGCTTGGCTCATTAATGCTATCGCTAATTACAAAAAATCTTGTTCTATTATCTTTTCTATCCTCAATATCTTTAAAAAGAATAGGAATATTATTAATTTTAGCAGCCACTTCAGAGCAAATTGCAGCTGCATTTTTATCTTCTTTTGCCAATTTAGCAGCTTTTGTTGTTGATTCTACAGGAATTAACTCAACTTTATCTAAGCCAAAATCTTCTAAAAATACTCTACACTGTTCAAATGCAATATCTTTTGAATAGACTCTTTTTATCTCTTTAACATCATCATTAATTGATACTAATGAGTGATGAATATCTAAAATAATCTCGGCTACTATTTTTAAATCATATTTTTTAAGCCCATTAATTGTTTCTCCTACAATACCTTCACTACTATTTTCTATTGGTACTACCCCATATTTAACATTTTTAGCAGCTACTTCTCTAAATACTCCAGTAATTGAAGATATAGGAATATAAGTTCCAAGTCGTCCAAACTTCTCTTCGGCAGCTTGATGTGTAAAGCTACCAATATCTCCTAAATGAGCAATATATTCAGGTTTTTCAAAATTTCTTGAGACACTAATTAACTCTAAGTAGAGTGCTTCTATTGCATCATCTGTAAGCAAACCATTTTTTTCTCTATTTCTTTTTTTAAGTCTCTCTAAAATCTCGTACTCTCTATCAGGACGATATATAGGTGTATTAGTTTTATGTTTATACTCTGCAACTTTCTCTACTAAAGCCATACGCTCATTATAAATATCTAATAGTCTATTATCAATCTCATCTAACTTAACTCTAATTTCACTTAAATCCATACCACTATCCTTGTAAGTATAACTTCTCTTGCTCTATTAAATCCTCAAACTTCTCTCTTCTTCTAATTAATCTAAACTCCCCTCTCTCATAAGCAACCTCTGCAACTCTAGCTCTTGTATTATAGTTACTAGCCATTGTAAAACCATATGCTCCAGCACTATTAACTACAAGTAAATCTCCACTCTCAAGCTTTGGCATCATTACATCTTTTCCTAAAAAATCTCCACTCTCACAAATAGGACCAACAATATCAGTTTCACTCTCTTTGCCATCTTTACTATCTACTAAATCTATTCTATGATAAGCCTTATAGAGTGATGGTCTTAATAAGTCATTCATAGCAGCATCTACAATAGTAAATCTTTTATGCCCATTTTGCTTCTCATAAAGCACTTTTGTAACTAAAAATCCACCATTTCCGCTAAGGTATCTTCCTGGCTCACAAACAATAGTAACATCAAGTCCCTTAACGGCTTTAATTATCTCATTTGCATAATCTTTTGGATTAATTAAAACCTCATCGCTATATCTAATACCAAGCCCTCCACCAACATCAAAAAACTTAATATCAATATCAATAGCCTTTAATGATTTAACTAAATTTGCAATAATCTCGGCTGCTTCTGCTATTGGCTCAAGTTTTGTTAATTGGCTACCTATATGAAAATGGATTCCAATAGGATTTAGAGCATCAGAGTTTTTAGCATAAATATACATTCTCTTTGCCATATCTATATCTACACCAAATTTATTTTCATGTAAGCCTGTTGAGATATAAGGGTGCGTTTTTGGATCTACATTTGGATTAACTCTAATAGAAATTCTAGCCTCAACACCAAGCTTTTTGGCTACCTTTTCAACTAAATGAAGTTCAGCTTCACTCTCTACATTTATCATTAAAATCTTAAGCTCAAGTGCTTCTTTAATCTCATCATAGCTCTTACCAACACCAGAGAATATTATCTTATATGGCTCAACTCCAGCTAGAAGAGCTCTTTTAACTTCACCAATACTAACACAATCAGCCCCACTGCCCTCTTTTGCAAAGTTTTGTATAACACTTAAATTTGAGTTTGCCTTCACAGCATAAGTAATTAAAGATTTCTCACCCTCAAAAGCCTCTTTTAAGCTTCTATACTGCTCTCTCATATAATCAAAATCGTAAATATAAAGCGGTGTTCCAAACTCTTTTGCAGCTAATTTATAATTAATTGACATATCTAAACCTTAAAATATAGATTTTTAAGGGATTTTACCCAAAAAGGTTTAACTTTAGGTTTATAAGAGTATTTGTCCTCTTCTAAACCTAAGAAACAAAAGATTTTACTAAATTTTATTTCGTCTAGTAATCAAAAGATAAAAAGTTAAAATAAATAGTAAAATAATAATTAGTGGTTGCCCAAAATAGATAGGTATCATACCATTTACACTCATCATATTTAAACTATATAGCAAACTCCAAATAATAAGAGTAGAGCCAAGAGTAAACATAAAATATTTAGCTCTACTCATAAATCTTTTATGTATTGGAGTAAATAAAATTATAATAACAATTAAAAGAGGCGCAAAAAGTGGCATAATCAGCTTTTCTAAAAGTGCACTTGCAATTTTTGTATTATCTATATCTTGACTCTTTAAAAGGCGTTGTGCTTTAAGCCCATCTATAATGCTCATTCTTTTACCCTCATACAAAAGCCTTACAACCTTTGGATAATACCCCTTTAATATTTTCGTACTACTAATATTCTTTTCATCATAACCTAATGGAACATCATCTTTATACTTAAAACTCTTTTTAACAATATTTTTGGCTATCCACTCACCATTACGAAATTTAGCCTTTTTAAATGTCATAATATATTTAACTTTTCTATTATCTACATAGTATAAATTTACATCTTTTAGCTCTTTATGTACAACATCCATCTCTTTTGCAGATACAAAACTATTGTTATATTTAAAAAAGATATTATCCACATTATATACATTTGTATCATTACTTAAAATTGCTTCTGCTTTATCTCCAGAGTATGCAAATGCAGTAAAGTTTAAACCAACAACTACCATATATATTAAAATAGAAGCCACTAAGAATGGTCTAATTA
>Ga0256843_1001386_pt1 | contig 19227 bp, 32 predicted proteins | sample AlvinellametaG_FD_191572 | JGI IMG/M metagenome (GOLD analysis project Ga0256843, IMG submission 191572) | Pompeii worm associated microbial communities from hydrothermal vent at the East Pacific Rise, Pacific Ocean - Alvinella | ecosystem: Host-associated > Annelida > Integument > Unclassified ... | reverse complement strand
TCATACCCATATATTCTAACATATATTTGAAATAATTTGGATATGCATTTTTTGATAAATATGGTGTATATATTTCTTCATATATACCATCATTTTCACGATATTGTATATCACTATCAAGAGAATCGAATTTTTTCTGATATTGTGATGATTCTTGTTCCCATTCATCAATATCATCTTCTATATCATAAATTTTCTTTTTGATTATAGATATTTCTTCTTCCGGTGTCTTAACTACTTTATCATATAGAGCCTTTGCTGGTGGTTCCCATGAATCATCAGACATTTCATCTTTAATTTCAGAAATACGATCTTTCCATTCTTCTACAGCTATTTCCCCATCAGATATGGCGTCAGCAAGTTCATCAATTTTCTTTTGAAGTTCTTCTGATTCTTCTTTCATTGATTCAGTTTCTTCTGCATATTCTTCACGGGCATCAATATAATCCCTTACTTCTTTGTTATATTCCTCCCATTCATCATATGCCTTCTGATATAATTCTTTAATTTCTGTATTCTGTCCAAGTGGTTCATCAAATTTAAATTCAAATTCACACCCAATAAGAATATTCTTATTTTTAAGAGCCTCTTGTTTTTCTTTCTTTGTTACTTTTTCATTTAACACCTCTTCGGTGTAATTATACAATCTCATTTAACAGTTACCTCTTGTTTCATCATCAAACACCACTACCGGATTTACTTTAATATAACCCTTTTTTGTTCTTAAATGTGCATATATATTATCTTCACCCCAAATAAAATCACCGTCTATATCTGTTATATAATACACATTATTGGCAATCTCAAGTCTGGCACCAAATAAATCACAAAGTATTTTTGTAATCTCGGAAACCAAAGGTGGTTTTATATCATAACCAAATGCAACAAGACAATGTACCCTACCATCTTGAACAAATAAATCAATGTTTACAACGTCATTATAAAGAACGATAACATTATCAACTTGTCTGGCTGTATACTCCCACGAACTAAATACATTATGAAATGCATCAGAAATCATTTTAATATAAATGAATACATCATCTGTAATATCCTCACCAGGATTCACAATATTACTCGATTCTTTGATATCATTAAGAATCCTTAAAGCTTTAGTATATTTTTTTACTTCTTCATCGGTAGATGCTTCTTCCAAACTTTTCTTAAATAGATCAATCCATTGATCTATTGTAAAATCTTTATATTCTTCTTCATGAATCATAATATAATCCTCATTTTATATTTATGGTTATTCATAATCCCTAAATTCAATACCAACACCAAATATAGGTGTGCCGTTTTCAGATTCTTCTTGATATCGAACTGTAAGCATCTTCCCTATATACTTTTCTGCATTTATTAACCAGTTTATACGTCTTTCAAATGATCCTTTTGGTCGAACATTAAATCTTTCACCGTGTTTTGATTCACATACCCATACCACAAGATTTTTCATTATACCATTATCATCCCATTCTTCAACAGTATAATCAACCACTTCAAATTCATCATCTTTAAATTTTTTATACTTAATAAGACATGATGGCCTATCATTAAACATATACATTGAATCTGGATCACGCAGAATAATACCTTCATATCCGCTCTTAACATACTCATCATGATAATGCATAAATTCATCATAAGAATTTATTCTATGATAGGTAGATTTTTTAATTACACCATCACCCTTTATTAGATTATCGATAATATATAATCGTTCTTCGAATGGTATGTCTGGAACAGCAAGATCATATACCCAATATTGTATTTCTTCTGATAATCCTGGGCGATATTTTTTCACTCGTCTTACTATTTCTTGAAATGTGAGATCATGATTATATAATTCACCATCCGGTGAATATTTATTTAAAAACAATTCGTCTATTTGTCTTTTTATATGATCCATCGTATCAATATACTTTCTTTCTCTTGATAACAATCTATTATCATTCTTATGTAAAAACGATACAGCACGAATACCATTATATTTTGGTTGAACTATTTTATTCCTAAAACTTACATTTCTTTTGAATGGTTGTGCTAGCATTGGTTTAAGATATAATGGATCATCATCTATCTTATCAATACTATCTACCCAATTATCTTCTATATGATCTTTCCAATAATTATTGGTGATAAAAATAGCATTATCCCATGCCGATTTCTCATTCTTTTTACCGATATTCGTTCCTTTTCTAATATATCGTTTTGTTTCACGATGTTTAAACCCAATAAAACCGGATTTACGAATAATAATTGGAACATCATTTTCATCAAGTTCAACCCATATCGACCATTCTGATATTTTTCCTTTCTTTGCTTTTTTATAAAGTGTTGGTAATGTGTACTTTTTCATAATTCTATATAAAAATAAAAAAGGGTAGGATGCTTGACACCCTACCCTTAAAAACATCCGTTTTCTATTATTTACATTCTCTTATTTTCTGATAAAGAAGTCTATTTATTTTGTTATAGTTCCTTTTATCAAAAAAATCACCTGTAAATGAACATATACGAATATCACCGGCGAATACTTTTGTGAATACATAATGTTCATCAATATTTGGTATATATGTTATTTCATAATCATCAATGATGAATTTATACCATCTATTATAATGACATTCTGGTTCAGGCAAACCATATTTTTCAATATATTCCAATAAATCTTTTCTTCTTTTATATAATGTAGGTTCTACAAACCTTGTATAAAAAAAGAGCATTGGAATCATTGCGAAAATGGTACAAATGATCATGAATATTATCGGATGTGGTTTTAAGTTATATTCAAGATCAAGTTTTGGTTTACTCATCATCAACACCTTTTTCGATATCCATATCACTGCCATCATCTACAGTCCATACTTCATCATCATCGGATGACCAACCATCGCCTTGTCCTGTATTAATGGACCATACTTCATCATCAGTTTCGATATTGGAAAAATCACAGATATCATCCTGTGTCTGCACAAGGACCGGTTTGCCATGCTTCGACAAAGTGAGAAATAAATCTGTCAATACAGAATCAGCCACATCAATATTATCACTTTCACACAGTGATTCATAAATAATATCGATATCCTCTGGAGTAAGATATACACCAAGTTCTCTCATTTTATTACCCTTTTGTTATAGATTACTGATTACAAAGCATATTTTTGCTTATTCATAACATATTCATCCCAAAGACAAACAAAATTAAGAATACCAGACTGATATACCAGATATGCCAATACAACCACGTCATTCAGATTCATAGATTCACCTCATTTGGTTGATTTTCAATTATAATAACATTATAATATAAAAACTATTCCGTGTCAAGAGAAATTTTAGGCAATAATTCTGGATGTTCCAGTTGTTCATATAATTCTTTAATATATATCTGCCATTGGGATAAATTATGATTATACCTCTGAACAATTTGATTTCGTATGGTTTTATAATTCACACACACTACTCTTGATTGCAGAAATCCTTCTGGAAGTGCCCATTTTACACGTTGAAGTGATTCGCCTTTTAATCTTTTGGTGTTTTTGAATCCATCTGTTTCTTGAGCAAGAATATCATTAAATCTGATTATCATCTGATAATCTGTATCAGGTTCATAATCTTCTACTGTTGTGATACCTTTTTGAATAGTATGCATTGTAGAATCAGATTGTTTTGTGATGCCGACCCTGTATGTATCATACTCCGCCCACCATCCTCTTGGTGCTTCAATATCCATCCATACCACTATAGATTCAAGAAATTTATTATGTCCACCATCTTTATGGGCCATACCAGCGGCAGTTTTTTGTAATTTTTCAAATCTTTCTTTTGTCCACCATTCATCATGTGGAATGCTTCTTTTTTTGAATGATTTACTTAACCCAAGCAAAGCCCATTCAAATCCATATTCACCCAATACTTTTACTTTCATCTTTCTATAATATCCAATCCCAAAGCACTTATTCCAAGGTTCAGTGCCAAAACCTCTTCATATGTCAATGATAGTGTTTTTTCATACCCTTTACCAGAAACAGTAATATCATATCCTTCACCATTTACCCAATCTGTAACACTCACATAACATTGGTGATTAGTGATATCACGATATTCTATTATTACCGTATTAACTTTTTCTTTCGTTATCTTCATTTCTTATGAATTTATTAATATCCCATATCCAAAACTTGAGAAACATTGAATAATACGATTCAAGTTTTTTGTATTTTGGAAAATCATCATATATGAGATTATTTCTTTTATTAAACACCCAATAATTTCTATATAACATAAACAACAGAAAAACTGGTATAATACCATTAATAATGAAACCTATCATATCATCACCACTATTACTGTTTTGTCCTGTTTATTGGCAAGGTTTATACTATGTTGTGTCCCTTTTGATTTGCCATCCCAAAAGGCGATAACCATATCACAATTATCAATAATGTCTTTATTTCTGATAAAACCAGCCGCTTTGCCATATTTTGACCAATCAGCTTTGAATATTTTTACCGGAATACTTTTATTTAAGGCATACAATTCGCCTAAACTATCAGCCCCTCTCGCCCCACCAGAAATAATCTCAGATATATCATATTGGTCAAGAACACCTTCTAACTTTGTATAGTTTTCAAATGTTCTTGACCCTATTACTGCCACTTTCATTCAAAATTCACCATTAAGAATATCATCAAATACTGGACGAATCAAATTTGCTACGGCTGTATTCAAAGCCTTTTTGATGAGTTTCTTTTCATCCTTTTCAAGACACTCGAACTCATCACTATAATCTTTCATAAACCCATCAAAGAATACATCCTGATTCATTTCCTTCATGATGATACCGAATGCCTTTTTCTTATCATTAAGATCAAGACCGTGAGAAATTACATTCCGCAGTCGATTTTCGGTAACATAAGTAAACAGTTCATCATACAATTTCTTACCTTGTTCAGTCCATTCATGCCGTGGACGCGGTTTCTTGTTTTTCCGTTCACCGTTTTTCTCTTTGAACTTATCATTCTTGTTCTTGAGAATACAACGAGAACCATTACCAAAGAAACAAGGATTAATTGGTTTCAGAACAACACCTTCACATACATTATCTTCACCAAGGGAAGGAAGACCAAACATCTTATGAAGAGGATCTTCAAAACAATTTGGATAATCAATCACATCCTTGAATTTACCACGGGTAAGATATTCAGCAACAATAATACCATGTGTATGTCCAATATCAATAACTTCATCATGATTGATAAATTTACCATCAACCTGAATATCAAACATATAGAAAAAGTTGAATGGTGCATAGAACACACCTTTCTGAACTTTTACAGCATGGTCAGGTTTCTTTACCTGTGGATGTGGATATTCACCACCGGCCAGCTCACCATCAAAGGTGGAAATTTCATTACCATACATCTTTTTCAGGTCATTATGGGCCGCAAGAATATTATCTTTGATTTCATTAACAACGGACTGCCAATTACAAAAGTTATCGTCATCATCAAGAAATGCTTTACGCCGAGCCGCTTTTACTACTTCACCATCTGTCCAAATGGAAAAATTGGCCCCATGAACTTTAAGCAATACGCCCCATTCAACTTTATCAAAACCATGACGATAAATCTGATTCACAGTTGCTGTGCGGGTAATATTCTCAATGGATGGATATTTATGAAAATCAAACATGGTCATCCTCATTTATTAGATTTTATTGTTTATAGATGTAATATAATATAAATGACTATGGATGTCAAGTATTATTTTACCGGCATTCCGGTTTAATATTTTCTATTTTTCTTACACTTTGTTGAAGAGATACCCTGTTGCATTGGTTTACTACTTCATCCCAATCATTATATTTTGTTGACTGTGGACCTGCCGGTAATCGTTTCATACAACTGTTAAACAATTCAATACGCATGCACTGGTCAACATCAACTGATCTTGCTTCTTTATAATCTACGGCCATCACCCATATCATAAATGAAACAAAACCAACCATAAAGATGCCAATAATACCATATACAATTTTATCACCCATTACCAAATACTCCTTACCTTTTCTGGATCAATATCTTTTCCTACCACCGGAATATGATCTTTGAACCGTTTATAGTTATTAATTACCCAATCTACAGGGGCTACCCACCCATTTTCCGTTTCACGAACTTCATCACAATATGGACGAATATATGTGAGCAAGAAAAGAATCATTCCTTCATGAAATGGGATATCTTCATCATTCCATACCATTTCATAAGAATATCCTTTATCACCGTGAGCCGTGACAATTCCACAATTATAATTCCACTGATCACCAATACTAATATTTTCCAGAAACATTGGAAATGCAATGTCAAGATATTTATAATGATCAATTTTCATAATATTATCCATCTTGGTATGTTTTTCTCTGATTTACGGATACTATAACACATCAAGATGGAATGTCAAGGAAAAAATTTATTATAGTATATCAATCATCTATATACCGACAATGATCTTTAATCATATCATAAAGACAATCGGCACAGATATCACATTTGACATGATGCATATCACCAAATGGTGAATTATACCCACCTATGAAATTAAGAAATGTCATTTCATCAATATCAATATCTGTGATGGTATTTTTACATACATCACAGATATATTCTACAGGTTGTTTTTCAACAACTGTTACTTCTTCATATTTAATCATGACAATTACCGTGAATTGGACAATTTAAATCAATGATTTGATATTTTGTTCCTCTACGTTCACGATTGTCTATTTTTGGACAGATACAACCGGGAACAAGATACCACTCATGAAATGAATAATCACGTTCAAATCCCCAAAGATCTTGAAGTTCAAATTCAATTTCTCTAACCATATCGGCAAAAAATTGAAGTGTATTATCATCCTCAGCCTTTTTCATCTTTTCATACACACGTAATTTTTCAATGTGTTTGGAAATAATTTTAGATATTGTTTCATCAGAAAGTCCTTTTTCTTTAGTAAGCAAAGGATTGATAACATATTCTGTATCTTTATATTTAACTCTGTATTTGTCGTAATTCATGACATTAACCCCAATGATAAATACATAATACCAATAAATGATATCGGCACACCAGCAATAGGACCAAAAACACAAGACAATACAAATGCTATTGTTTCACATACACCAAACCAAAATAAATAAAACTCTTTAGCTGTCATTTATTTTCCTTTTTTATCTTTTCCATTTCTTTGAAAATATAACTTCTTGAATATGTGGCACCATCATTACATTTTACATAATCAATACCATATAAATCTACATTTATATGATAAATACCACCATTATTATCACACAATCGTTCACATGCCACCATTTCATTGTATGAAATGGTGCAAGCAGAAAAAAGAAATAACGAAATAATAATAAATATGACTGATATTTTTTTCATAACATCCTCATTAATTTTTGATTTAACTATACTATACACCATTTGGCAGGGATGTCAAGGGAAAATTTATTATGTATCATTATTACCTATAATTGGTAAGATAAAATCATTATAAACTTCTTTACATTTTTCCGAATAATCTTTTGGTCCTCTACATGATACTGATTTTGGACCGGCATATGCTACAAAATGAGCATTTTCTACTGGTTCTCCTATAAATCCATGTTTTAAAAATTGTAACCATAAACACCAATCTAATAATCTAAAATACTTGTCATCGGTTACAAACCCACCTGTTTGATCAAGAAGTTGTGTCTTAATTAAGGATAATGAAGAAATATAATTCGATCTTATCAAATTGTCAACATTAAATTCTCTTAATGGAAATTTAACTGATATAACACCAGTAAATTCAAAAGATGTATAAGCGTAAGCCACTTTTGGTTCTGATTCTTCCAATGTTTGATACATTTTATCAATCCAATATCGGGAAGCGGTTATATCATTATCAACTTTAAGAACATATTTTGGAACCCCATTGTGGTCCCGTCTATATTGTTTATACGCGACTTGAGTATTTTTATATGGGTTACCATTACCCATATAAGAAATCCATTCAAATGGTACTTTATTTCTTTTTATACTCTTTTTCGTATCTTTTGATATCTTACTACCCGGTGATAATGGTGTAATAACCAAAACTTCTGGATTTTTACATTTTACTATTCTTTTAATCATTATATTACATTTTGTTAAACATTGACACTATATCGGTTACAAAATTATTTACTTCCACTTCTGGCATACATTCTTTTATACGATTTATTAAATCTTCTATCATTGAGTATCCGATATATGGATACATTTCAACAAACCATTTCAAATCACTCATAGATTCAATAATATGTGGATAAAACATACCATATAACAAATATCCGCCTTTAAATATAACTGGTAATGAACAGCATTTTATTATACCATTTAAATCTGGTGGAATCATACCACGTTTTGTTGATTCTACAATGGATATATTACAATCCATATAATCAACACTACCTATATGAAATAGTCTACTCAATAATTTATATTCATCATTATTGAATTTACAATCAAGACAAATATCATATTCGCCGATTTTATCTATATCAATAAGAGTATCAATAACATTAATATTAGGACTATATTTTGAATATCCTATATCAAATATTTTATTATTACGTTTTTTCAAAAATAGTTCATAGTCTGGTAATTTTAATTCCATCCAATATGGATGGAAAATAAACCCATTTCTATGATTAATCACAGGTTCCATTAAAACAGAATTACGACTATTTAAATATAATTGATCTTCTGGTGTTATTTCACAATATCTATCAAATATAATCATAGGCACATCAACAGGGATACTATCTATCATATCCTTGAATGATGTGGAACTACTCCATTCTATGAAAAATACTTCCTTACCAGTTCCATCTGTTTGTTTTTCAATTTCACTGGTAAGGATTGGTGATTCTATGCCAATAAAATTTATTTTCATTTTAGTGCATCTTTTTAATATGTCGTACAAAAGTTTTGTTCGTTTTATATTCTTTTTTACAAACTGGACAGGTAAAACCAGAATTATCATCTTCTGATTGCACCGATGTCTCTACATCTTCTACTTTTTTTGGTCTTTTAGGTTTTTCAGAAGCCTGTTCTTTTGGTTTTTTAGTTTCTACTTTTTTAAAATAATCATCAAATACAGGTTTTGAAATCATATCAACTTCACCGATCATACCTGTTGACACCAATCTATCATAAGCAGGAACACTGTTTATAATAGATCTAATAGCCTCTTCAATAGAATATGCAAGAACACAGGCTTTCCATAATGTCTTATCTTTTGTTTCATATTCAAGTTTTACAATTTTAATTCTTTTCATTTTTAATCCTCTTTATATATACTTCTACGTCTTTCTTGTAGTTCATCCATTTCACTGAATAACAAATCCATTTCATAAACGAATACATTATACATATCCTTGATTTCTTGTAATTTATTATCAATCAAGGTGCTCAATTCTTTTTCTGTACAATCTTCACATTTAAATGGAACAAGTACAAAACCATCATCATACGGATCTGATATAGTATCTTGTTCAAGTTCTGTCATATCATATAATGCACAGAATATTTGGTTGTCCTTAGATCTTAGAAATTTGCATTTACTAAGACAAGGCTCAGTTTTTCTTCTTTTCATCTTCTTTTTCCTCATCTGCTGCCATCTTCATGGCCTCGGCAACCTCTTCGTTCATTGTGCTGTAACCGGAAGATTCCAATATTTTTTCAAGTTCATTAAGAATATCATCTGGATTTTCTTTAAACCATTCTCTTACATTTACAGCCCCTTGAACTTTTGATCCATCAGGTAACGTATACCATGCACCACCAACCTGAATGATACCACATTGCAATGCCATATCAAGAAGACCGGCATATGGATCAATACCATTTTTATAATCAATACTGATTGTGGCCTCTTGAAATGGTGGATAAAAACGATTTTTTAATGTAAGGGCTTTGATTTCAGAACCTATCACTACTCTATCGGAAGCTTTTGCTTTTGGATCAAGATAGATTGGTACTTTCTTTTGTGAAATGATAATATCTGGAGCCAATTTGGCAAATTTACCACCACCAATTTCATCAGCGGTTCCGTAACTATTCGGATTTCCAAAAAAATGACCAGCCATCATCCCGACAGAATCTTTGCCTTTCACAATATTAAGAAACATTTTAAGCATCCTTTTGATTTCCTTTTGGAGTGTCCCTTGGTCTGCCTTAACTCTTTTATCTTTCCCAACGGCATCATCAATCATTTTAATTTTCTCAAGACCACCGAGTGAATCGAGAATCAAAAACATTTTATCTTGTTCATCATCATCTATAATCTGGCCCAGCAATACACATACTTTATCAACCCAAGGAGTATAGATATATAATATATTATCTGGATCAAGCCCCCATCTTTCAACAAAATCACTGGTCCAAGCACCTTCTGTATCAATAATGATTGGTGTGTATCCTTCTTTTTGTTGTGCTCTTGCTGCACATAGACACATAAACGAACTTTTGAATGACGCTTCAGGGGCAACTAATAAAGTAAGACTTTTACTTGGTAATCCTTTGAATAGACTACCGGAGAGTATTCTGTTCAAATCGTAAGATGGTGTAGGAAACCAAGTTCTTTCACTGGCAATCTTACTATCTGACAAAATTTCAATATGTGTTCCTTTAACACTTGATTGAAGTTTTGATTTAAGTTTATCTAAATTCATTTTTTAATGTTAATCTCCATTACTTTTCCGCAATGCGGACAATAAAGCTTACTGATTATAAGCTCTGATTCCTTCATATAATTTTGGTTTTCAAGATATAACTCCTTTTGTCTATACAAAAAAGCAGATCCACGAATAGGAACATATTGATGAAAACCAAAAAAACATGCTATAATTCTAATCCATTCCATATTTATCCAATATTATCTTCATCTGGTGGATCATATACAGATTCAGCTACAAGGCCGATTCTTTCTGACCATCTATTATCATCTTGATTGAAATCAATTTCTGCATAAAATCCTTGTATCTCATGATCTCTTACCCTATATTGATTTTCAGAATCAAAATTTACTTCACAATGACAAAGTTCATGAAACACAACACGTTCTTTATCCCTATCACTTAGCACTTGCCACACATTCTTATCAAGAAATAGAACATAATCCGGTGGTATACCTTCTGAACTCATGGCCAATGCTTTAATTTCATCATTAGCTTTTTTAATTCTACCGATCACATATCTACCACCAGTTTTACGTTTCTTTGTATCAAATAATACTTTAATAACAGCCCCTTCAAGATTTGGGAATTGTTCATCAATGATTTTTGATACTAAAGCATTAACATCATTTGTTGCATCTTCAAATCTCATTCTTTATCCTCTTTTTCGTTCCATTTATCATACCATTCGGTGTTTCTTATCTGATGTCTCCATTTCACTTTTCCATCTTTCGGATCTTTCTTCATATATCCAAATTCCTTAGCTTGGGCTATTACTGATGATACACCAAAAATCACCCCGACAATCATGATAAAAACATTAAACATCACATTAACAATAAAATATGTCATTTTTATACCTATTACAATTTATTTAACTAATTCTATACTATTATACATTATAATAGTATAATTGTAAAACATTTATCAATTTAATTTTGAGTTATTGTAGAAAAACCATCTTTTTTTGTTAATGATATATATGAATCGAACTCAAAATCTTTTACTTCATCCTTATGTGTTATAATATAAACACAAGAATCCATATCCTGTTGTCTTGTTTTTATAATATCCATTATATTCATCAATGATACACTATCAAATGATGAATCAATCATTTCATCAAGTATTGTGATATTAAATGAACTTCTGGCCTGTAACATAGAAACATCATTTGATGCGAATTGTAATGCAATATCAATTGATTTACGTTCTCCACCGGACAAAGATGCATAACTTACATCATCCACACCAAATCCTATAATTTCAACATCGAGCCATCCATCAATTTTCACAGAATATGGAAATCCTGATTTATATAGATAATAATTAGTTTGTTTATTAAGATACGGTAATATACTTGATATGGCGTATTGTTTTATATTTTCATCTTTCAAAGATATTTTGAGATAAGAGATATGATCAATTAATCTATTGTATGTTGATATCTTATTCCTTTTTTCTTCGATAATAGACGATAATGATTTGAGTTCATCTTTATCCTGTTGTATTCTTTCAAGAATAGTCTTATTAGCATCTTCTATACTCTTAATACGTTCCTTTAACATATCGATTTCTGATTTTACTTGATCTATTTCCTTAATATATCGTTCATATTTGTCTTTTTCTTTTTCAAGACGTTCAATGATATCATTTTTCATGGATAATTCTGTTTGTATCATTGTTAATTTATGATCATAATCTAAATACCTATCATTCAATTCTTTGATTTTATCGATATATGACTGTTTTCTTTTTCTTAATTCATCAACAGATTCAAAAGAATCCAACATATTCTGTAACGATTCTATTTCATCTTTATATTTATCTACTAATTTAAGTTCATCATTTAATTCGACAAATAATGTTGCATTATCATTCGATTCACTTGTTAATTCTTCTATTTTCATTTGTTTCTGATTAATACGATTAACAAGCATATCACGTTTTGATAACAATATCTGTATTTTATCCTCTTCTTGTTTAATCAATGTAGTATAATGATCAGTAATATATTCATGATCAACAGATTGAAGACACACAGGACATGTTGACATACCATCAAGATTATCAGTATTTTTATATTCTTTGATTTTTGAATTGGATATTGATATTGTGGTATCAAGTTTGTGTAATAAATCCTCTAACTTATCTTTTTCAGATTCAATAGTCTTGCAAAGATCAATAATTTCGGTATTACGATTTTTATATTTTTCCATTTTATCAGCAATACCGTCAATATCAATATCATTTATTTTACGTTGTAGTTCGTCGATTTTATCAGTTATATCTTGAACTGTTTTCATTGTTCCAGATACATCAATTGATTCTAATAAATCTTTATATTTCTGTAATTCATTAAATACTTCTGAAACCTTTACCCTATATTCAATTTCATCTTCATTTAATGATCTTATAACATCTATAATACGATCATATTCGGCCATATCAAATGATGGTATGCTACTGCTCATCGATTCGATTTTCATAAGAAGAAAATTTAATCTCTTCTTATTTTCACTGTTATCACCTATAACTGTTGTATTAATACGATCATTAAGAATATCTATTTGTGATTCGTGATGATTGATATCATTTTCCAGTAATGATATGGCATTTTTTTCCTTGGCTAACATATCATTACAAGTTTTTAACATTTTTGAATACAGTGACAAATCAAATAATGATTCAAGAAATTTCCTTTTTTGTTCTTTTCTGGCATCAAGAATTGATATTGTATTGTTTGGAGAAAAATATATTAAATTACAGAATGTTTTGAAATCCATACCAAGGATTTCATCATTGACTTTTATCTGGAAATCACGTACATTTGATAATATAGGCATCTGATCATCATTTTTGAACACCTTGAATCTGTTTGGTTTTATACTACGATAAAATTTATACTCATCACCATTGATATGAAAATAAATTTCTACTTCACACTTAGCATTATTAAACCAATTAGATATTTTATCTTTTTTTATATTTTTAATTGTTTGTCCATATAAGGCGAACGGTATTGCTTCCATTATACTGGACTTACCAGAACCATTACTTTTTCCAGTGTTAATATCATAACCCTGAATAATATTAATCCCCTTTTCAAAAACAAATTCCTGCCATGTATTACCAAAAGACAAGAAATTCTTTAATCTGATTTTATCAAATTCTATTCTATTCATTAAAAATGTTCTTCTGTATCATTACCCAATAATGGTTGTTCATCAATGTAATCGTAATCACCTTCAGCCATTTCCGACATCCTATCAATCATTTCATGATAACCAACGAGGAATGGTTTTTCATAATCACCTACATTTATTTTTAAAACGGCATAATCTTCACAATCTTCATTATGACACGCATAAAATGGAACACTATACACCCTTGATACTTCAATAAGATTCATACCACATACCGGACAGTTTGGATCGTATTTACCCATTGATAACCTCTTTATCTTTTTTCTTTCCTCTATAACATCCATCAGCCACATTTCCACCAACCCTCGGCCATCCGGCATATCCCCTTGGATCAAGTTCTGGATATGCGGCTCTACATTCAAAAATTTCCATATTTTCGTATACTTTTTTGCAATATATACAATCTTTACAAAATACAAATTCCATATTATTCTCCTATTGTTTCTTTATACACTTTATTTGTAAGTTTTTTTAAAATAACCTGTGAAATACCATCTGGCAACTCCGATTTTTTATGATAATCGTGTAATATATCTATTTTTGACATCAATTCTACATCCATATCATCACCATCTGCCATAGTATTTGATACATTATGATATACAATACTCAAATTATTTGGGTTATATACCTGAATATTACGGATTATTTGTGTGTTTCGTTCCACACCATAATCATTGGTGAATATCAATTTGACATTATTACCTTCTATTTCGTCTTTGGTATATTCGTATGTATCTTCAATTATAATATGTTTTGGATATTCTGCAAATTCTATAAAATCGAGTTTTAATGATTCCGAGTTAAATACGTAATAACCAAGAATTTGATTTATTTCATTGAAAGTAGTTTGATATGGAGCACCAAGATATTGAATATTTCCTGTTAAACTCGGTATATGATAATGACCACTGAAAACTTTATTAAATTGTTTGAAATCGGATTGTTCAAGTTTACAAAATAATGGCGTAAAACCACTACTGTTCATTTCAATGCCATTAATATCAAAATGACCTATACATACCTGAGCATCAGTAGAATTTAACACATCTTTATCAAATAACCAAGGAACCATAAGAATATTATCAACTTCTATTGGTTCTTTGATCACCAATACACTTTTATATTCCTTAAATATATCAAGTGATGTTGGATCAAGTTGTGTCTTTAGATATGTATCATGATTACCAACGATTAAAAATACTTTATCAAAAACTGATATCAATTTGTCCATTGCAGACAAAGCATTATTTATCACCTTTAATGATAATGATTTCCGTGTATCAAAAAAATCACCCAATATAATAATATTCTTAATATTTGATTTTTGAGCGGTATTACATACATCATCAATTAAATTATTGAATACCTGAATATAAACATCATTTCCTTTTTTCACCCCAAGGTGGGTATCACCAATTAGTATAAACATCTTATATAATATAAAACATTGTGATAAAAAGCAAAAAGTTCTCTCTTTCTATGATTATCACAATCACAATTTTCCATTAATAATTCACAATATGTTTTGGCCACATCAAGTTGATCCTGTGTTTCACAAGATTCAAGAACTCTTGACATTTTTACCAATGCATCTCTATAATTCATATCTCACCTATTGGATGGATTATACATTATTTTCTATATAATGTTAATTATGCAGATACAAATAATGCCGTTCCACAATTACTACAATATTTATTCAATGATTCGTTTTTTCTACCACAGGTAGGACAAATAAATTTTCTTGATACGGTTATTGGTTTTTCGATTATATGATTTTCGACTTCACCTTTTAACCGTATAACAATGGTATATTCAATCGACTCAAGATTATTCACTGATACTTCATGAAATTTTTGATTTGATTCTGAACCTTCGACAGTAATACCATTATCATTGTACGATTTTTGAATCGGCATTGAATTACAGGACAATGTTGAACATTGGATATCATTATAATATGATTCATTGCTGCAATCACTACTCTTATAAAGAATAGGTTGATATGGAGTAATAGGATTTTTTGGAAAATAATCTTCCCATGTCCCCCTTCTGTATATAGGATGAATTTCTTTTTCAAATTTATATTTTATAACCACAAGACCATCTTCAACTCTATCACCACGATATTCTGATATTTCATCAGTCTTTTCAATGAATCTAAACCGATTTCTTACTTTTCCAGACCTTCTATCAAGAAACCCTTCAAGTGTAGTATCTGAATTTGGTCTAATATAAATCTCTTCACCATCTAATACATCAACACCATCAATACTGATACTAACAACAACACCCCTTGATTCAAGATTCTTTAATAGAATCTCATATTCGGAACCAAACGGTATATATACAGTATCACCATGTTCCCTTAACACTTTTCCGTTTACTTTAATTACTGCTACGAGTTTTTCTTTATACATCATGATATTCTCCTTTTAAGTCATTGGGCTATATGACTATTGACTTTTAAGCCCATACAATGTATAATCCATCCATAATAGTAATTATACCAAAGTGTAAGTATATTGTAAAAATAACTATATATTTTTATATAGATATAAATATTTAATATCATTATAATATATTTTTATAAAAAAATTACATCTGGTGCTTGACATTCTGCTATTTCACTGTTATAATATGCCTTGTCAAAGGGGCAAAAAAGATATATATAGGAGTGATAATGTAGAAACAGATACTTAGATAATGTATAGAATATTATTACCTTATACCTGAACAGTTAGACACCTTGTGTGTCTAACTGTGAATGGTCTGTATATGGTTTAATGGTTATTTTTTTGGTTTTTTGGTAGGAATAGAATTTTATGCTTGACATCACCATTAAATATGTTATATTATCGATATAATCAAAAAATAGGGGAAGATGAAAATGAATATCGATAAAATATTGTGGTTCATATGGGGATCAATGTTATTCACCAGTATTACCTTGAAAATAATTGGTATATACGCATCCCCTTGGTGGTTTGTATTAATGCCTGTATGGTTGCCTATAATGGTATATTGTATAACATACAGTATACTTTGGTTGATATGGCGAGCAATACATATTGGCATTCATAAAAAATAAATTATTTTTAATTTACATATTGAAATTCACATTGTATTATATAAATATACGTGATAATATGTGAGGTAAAAATTCAAACAAAAGTAGTAGTAATGGTGGTGTAAGTTTTCTCGGTTTGTTGACAATTCTATTCATCGGATTGAAATTGACCGGGTATATTAGTTGGTCATGGTTATGGGTATTATCCCCATTATGGATACCATTTGCAATCGTGTTGATTATATTTTTTGTATGGTTGGTTTGTATTTTATCTATTGAAACCTACCAAGACTTTGAAAAGAAACGAAGAATTAAAAAAATGAAAGAAATAAGAAAAAATAATTGACATCTGATAAATACAATGGTATAAAGTAAGAAATATAAACAAAGTAGTTTAATCTAAAAAATCTGTAAGGAGCAAAAAATGAACAAAAGAGACATGGTAACAAAAGTAGCAGAAGGAATGGGTGTAACAAAGAAAGAGGCCGCCCTGGCCGTTGATACGGTATTGGATGTTTTGCAGGATGCAATGGGTTCCGGTGAAAAGGTATCCCTGGCCGGTTTCGGTGTATTTGAGGTAGTTAAACGTAACGCCCGTAAGTGTCGTAACCTGCAGGATGGTTCCACTATTGAGGTTCCTGCCAAGATGGCCCCTAAGTTTCGTCCGGCCAAGGCTCTCAAGGATCGTGTAGCAACCCTTCCTGTTGAGTAATCAATCTCAACATAGTATTTTTAAAGGGAATGGTCATATAGACCATTCCCTTTCTTGTTATGTCCAAGAAATTAACAACTGAACAATTCATTGAAAAGGCTAAAGCTATTCATGGTGACAAATATGATTACTCTTTGGTTGAATACAAGAATAGTCATACTAAAGTAAAGATTATTTGTCCTATTCATGGGGTGTTTGAACAAAGACCTTTAAATCATATTAATCTGAAACAGAATTGTCAAAAATGTAGTATAAAAAGTGGATCAACCAAAAGAAAATTAACCACCGAACAATTCATTGAAAAGGCTAAAGCTATTCATGGTGATAAGTATGATTACTCTTTGGTTGAGTATAAGAATGCTAAAACTAAAGTAAAAATCATCTGCCCTATTCATGGAGTGTTTGATCAAATGCCGGATAAACATCTTTGTGGTAATGGGTGTAGACAATGTGGTTATATATCTAATGGTATAAAACATAAAAAATCATTATTATTTTATATTGATGTTATGAGAAATATTCATAACAATAAATATGATTACTCTTTAGTAGACTATACAAGAAAAAAAGACAAGGTAAAGATTATTTGTCCTATTCATGGTGTATTTAAACAAAGAGTTGAAAATCATATTGAAGGGTGTGGTTGTCCAAAGTGTGCCTATGGTGGATCATCAAAACAAGAAACAAAAATACAAGAGTGGATATCCACTATTAACACAGAATGTATATTCAATGACCGTTCTCTTATATCTCCATTTGAACTTGATATAGTCATACCATCACATAAGTTAGCCATTGAATATAATGGTTTATATTGGCACTCAGAACAACAAGGAAAAGGACCAAAATATCACTTAAACAAGTATAATCTATGCAAAGAAAAAGGATATAGACTTATTCAGATATGGGAGAATGAATGGTTATTCAAGCAAGATATAGTAAAGAGTATACTATTGAATACTTTAGGTAAAACACCTAACAAAATACATGGTAGAAAGTGTAGGGTAGTAGAAGTAAGTCCATCTATAGCAAGACCCTTCTACAATGATAATCATATACAAGGCTTTAAAGGTGGAAGGCATATAGGTCTTAGGTATGAAGATGAATTAGTAAGCCTTATGACCATAGATGCAAGAGGTGAATTGCAACGATTTGTAAACAAAAAATATCACAATGTATATGGTGCATTTAGCAAGCTATTAAAAACATTTATCAAAGAAGGGTATTCATCTATTTATACCTTTGCCGATCTTAGATGGTTTACCGGCAATGTATACGGTATGAATGGATTTAAGTATGTATATACCACCAAGCCAAATTATTATTATTTTAAAAAATTAAATGTTTATCATAGAAGATACTTTCAAAAAAAGAATATAGAAAGACTATTTAACAATGGCGAATTGATGTATTATAATAAAGATGAAACAGAATATATTAATATGCTTGCTAATGGCTATGATC
>Ga0256843_1001385_pt1 | contig 19242 bp, 22 predicted proteins | sample AlvinellametaG_FD_191572 | JGI IMG/M metagenome (GOLD analysis project Ga0256843, IMG submission 191572) | Pompeii worm associated microbial communities from hydrothermal vent at the East Pacific Rise, Pacific Ocean - Alvinella | ecosystem: Host-associated > Annelida > Integument > Unclassified ... | reverse complement strand
AGCTCTACTTTCTCCAACAATTTTTAGCTTAGCTGGAAAGCTCTTCACAGAGTCTAAATCAAAGGTAAATCCATCAATTGCACTCTTATTTGCTTCTGGAATATCAAACTTTGCTTTTATATCACTCCCCAAAATCCTTCCAAAAGCACTCTCAAGAGTAACTTTTTCTACTCCAAGAGGAGAGATTTTTTTTAAAATTATCTCTTTTGCTTCTGCTCTTTGAACCTTTTGCATAACTTTTCCTTGAGATTAGATTGGAGAAATTATAACAAAATGAAAAAAGCTGGAGATTTTAAACTCCCCTGTAAATGGTGGAGTTTTTTTTAATATTTTTTTAGTGTGTTTATATATGCAAATAAAAATAAAAAAGTAAAGATTTAGAGTTTAAAACAAAATTAAAACTTTATAAATCAGCTTCTTCGGCTATTACCTCTAAATATTTTAAAAATACTCCAACAGTACTATTTTTATCTCCAGAAGGCCCATGTCCTGGAACATAAAGAGAAAAGTTCTTATCATTTTTGATTTTTTTTAGGAGCTTTACATTGCCAAGAATGCTTGAGCTCTCATCAAAACCTCTAAATCTATTTATCATTACATTATCTCCCAAGAATAGAGTATTAGAGCTTTTATCTTCAATTAATAGATCTGCATCTGTGTAAGTACGATTTGGATGATAAATTTTAAATATTTCTCCATCAATATTTAACTTTTGCTTATCCTTTAATTCATAGGTTTTTTTGAAATCTTTTTAATTTCTGCCAAGATTTTTTCCCAACATTATAATCTCCTCCTGGATCAATAATTCCATTTTACTCTCAATAAAGGCAGAATTATTCATAAATCCTTCATTTTCTATATTTGGCTCAACTGCTGGTCCATGTAGAATATAAAGATTTTTTCCATATCTTTTAAATTCCATATCACCATATTTTCCTAAATTCCAGCCAAAAGAAAGACTAAAAGAGATTAAAAAAAGATAAAAGAAAACTATTTAAAAATTTATCACAAAAGGATAAGTGCTACTTTTTGTGACCAAAAAAGTTTAGAAAGAGTCTTTTTTACACTCTTTGAAGCCGTAAAATTTTAAGACTCTTTTATATCTACCTCTGAGATTAAAGTCGTAGCAAGTTCTATTTTCTTTTTTTAATTTTTGGGCAATTTTATAAGGTTCATACAACTCTGAAGTAAAGAATTTTTTTGGGCTTCCTAACATTTTATAGATTGGCTTATGAAAAATTAAAATTAAAGCACTAAAGATCATTACAAAAATTACTACTTGTGCTGCTAAAATATATTTCCCTTGGAATCTTCTTAATCTGACTCTTAGACTTCTAAAATAAACCTTTACAGGGATTAAAAGTCCAGCTAAAAGATAAGGAGCAAAGTCTACAATTAAAATCTGTTGTCTTATTGAAAGTAAGATAGAAATTAGCAAAGGAATAAAAGAGATATACCAAAAAATATCTCTTTCTCCTTCAAGTGCGGTGCGATAAAGTGCATAAAAGTAGTAGATAAATAATAAAGGAGAAAATAATCCAGCATAAATTGCTAAGAGTTCTGGAAGATGTCCCTTTGGTTTACCTACAAAACTATACTCTCCAAAAGCTAAAGCTAAAACTGTAAAGATTACTCCAAGATAAAATAAAGTTTTATCCCCTTTGAAATATCCATAAAGTGCTAGAGCAAAATAAAGAGCAAAAGTTGCTGTATCACTCCAAAAAAGTATTCCTAAAGCAAAAATCTCTAAGAAGATTAAACCTCTTTTATAAGCGATCAAAAAAAGAAGAGTCATTGTTGTCGGAACAATTGCTTCATTTAAGATTATATTTGAAACTAAAACTCCAGGTGTAAGCATAAACAAAAAAGTAGCTGCTCTTGCATCCGATTCTTTGGGGAAATACTCTTTTGCAATTTGAAAAAAAAGATAAATATTTATTATCCCAAAAATAAAGGATAAAATTCTAAGTGCAAGAACTTCTGGAATAAAGTTATAAAAAAGATGAGCAATTAAATTTGCTGGAGTATCTGGTTTGGAATAAAAAATTTTTGCTTCGCTAGGAGAAAGTGGAGTAGTTGTTAATAAAAAGCCAAGAGAAATAAAATAAATTGCAACGAAAATAGCAAAATATTTTGGATTCTCCCAGACTTTTTCTATTTTAAACATATCTTATAATTTCAAAAAATTATCCAAAATTTTATGACCATACTCACTCATAATTGATTCAGGATGAAATTGAACTCCAAAAATATCTGCTCCTTCAATTTCTATTGCCATAATTTGTTTATCATCTTGACTATAAGCTGTAGGAACCACAATTTTTGGCAAAGATGAATCTTCAACAACTAAAGAGTGATATCTTGTTGCGCGAAATTGACTAGGAACACCTTTAAAAGTTGGTGTGTTTCTTGTAACTCTAATATAAGATGTTTTTCCATGCATCATATTTGGAGCTTCAATTACTTTTCCTCCAAAAGCTTGAGCAATACTTTGATGTCCAAGGCAGATTCCAAAGATTGGTCTTTTTCCAGCAAAATATTCTATTACTTCCAGAGTAACTCCAGCCTCATTTGGAGTAGAAGGGCCAGGAGAAAGAATTATTTTTTCAGGATTTAAATCTTCTATTTCCTCTAAACTCATCTCATCATTTCTAATTACTTTTAAATTGGCTCCAAGCTCTTTGCAGTATTGCACAATATTATAAGTAAAACTATCATAATTATCTATCATCAAAACCATCTCTTCTCCTTAAGTATAAACTTTTAATTCGTTATAAAGACTATCACGCTCAACTGGAATAAAACCGCTATTTTTAATTAAACTTACAAACTCTTCAAGCTCTAAACCATTTGCGCTTTTTGCTCCAGCAGAAGATTGAATTGACTCTTTTTGAATAGTTCCATCTAAATCATCTGCTCCGAACTCTTGAGCTAAAGTTGCCAACCCAATAGTTGAGGTTGCCCAATAAGCTTTTATATGTGGAATATTATCAAGTAGTATTCTAGAAATTGCATAAGTTTTTAAAATCTCTTGAGCTGTTAGAAATTTTTCTACCTTTAAATAATTATTTTCTCTTTGATAAACTAAAGGAATAAAGCAGTTAAATCCTCCGGTTTCATCTTGCAAATTACGGAGTCTTAAAATATGGTCGATTCTGTGTTTTCTTGTTTCAATATGTCCAAAGAGCATTGTAGCATTACTTTTTTTACCTCTCTTGTGCCAAAGTTTATGAATTTGTAGCCATTCATCTGAGCTAACTTTACCTTTGCAGATAAAATTTCTAACTTTTTCATCAAATATTTCAGCCCCTCCACCTGGCATAGAATCAACTCCGCTTTGAATCATCAAATCAATTACCTCATCAAAACTAAGTCCATTACTTTTTGCCAAGAAATTTATTTCAGCTGCTGTGAGAGCTTTAATATGAATATTTGGAAATTTTTCTTTTATTTTTGCAAATGCTCCCATATACCAATCTATTCCTACATTTGGATTATGAGCTGAGACAATATGAAGCTCTTTTGCTCCCTTTTTTATAGCTTCTTCTGCAATTTTTAGGATCTCTTCATGGGTGAGTGTATAAGGATTTGGATTTTTTCTACTAGCACTATAAGCACAAAATTTGCAAATATCTTTGCACACATTTGTGGGATTTATATGACGATTTACATTAAAAAAACTTTTTTTCCCAAACTTTTTTTCTCTAATACTACTTGCTAACTCTCCAAGAGTAAAAAGATCAAAATCATAAAGCTTGACTCCTTCTTCTTCTGTGAGTCTTTGGGAGTTTTCTATCTTTTTTATAATGTTTTTTTTATCCATCATAGCCTCAAATTTATTAACTTTTTTGCTATTATAGCAGGAGTAGATAATAGGAGAGAGCTAAAATGTCAAATACTCTAAATCAAAAAATTGAAGAACTTTTGTATAACAGAGCAAAAGATTTTGAAATAGCAAAAGCAATTAGGGAGGATCTAAAAGAGTATTTTAAAACTTTACCAGAAGTTTTTAATCAAAGTGGAGGAAAAGATTTTTTAGTAAAACATACAAAAAAGATAGATTCAATTATAAAAATTGCTTATAGAGTTGCTTGCAGAGAGATGTTTGAAGAGTACATTCCTCTTAAAAATAATATTCCAATTACATTGGTAGCTCTTGGAAGTTATGGCAGAGAACAGATGTCTTTATATTCAGATATTGATTTGATGATTGTCTACCAAGATATTCCAGCTTATAATGTAAAAGAGATTATTCAAAAGCTTTTATATATTCTTTGGGATAGTAAACTAAAACTTGGTCACAGAGTTCACTCTCTTGAAGAGCTTTTTGAAGTTGCAAATAGTGATATTACCATCAAAACGGCTATGCTTGAATCTAGATTTATTGATGGTTCTAAAATGCTCTGGACTAAAGTTCAAAATACTCTTAGTGACATTCGAAAGTATAATCAAAAAGAGTTTATTTTAGAAAAGATCCAAGAACGAAGAGCTCATCATCAAAAATATCCTCTTACGATGGAACCAAATTTAAAAGATGGTGTTGGAGGATTTAGAGATGCAAATATGGTCTATTGGATAGGAAAATTACTCTACAATGTTCCAAGAATAAAGGAGTTAGATACCAAAATTGTTACAGAAGAAGATTATAAAGAGTTTAGAATAGCTTTAGAATTCATATTTAAAGTAAGAACTGCTTTGCATATTGTAGCAAGAAAAAAAATTGATACTTTAAGATTGGAGTATCTTCCAGATGTAGCTAGAAGTTTAAAGCTAGGAGATGACTATAAAGCTCAAATGAAGCTTGCCAAAAGAGTAATTGGGAGCTTAAAAACTATAAATTTATATAGCAAAATTTGGATTGAAAGATTAGTCAGGCAGATTGTCCCAGAAATTTATAAAGGCTATTTCCTTCCAGAAATTGAATCTACAAAACTCAGTGATATTTTAGATTCAATAGAAATAAATTCTCCTTTTAGAGCTCATCCAAGATTACTTTCAAATTTGATACATGCAAAAAAGCCAGAAAGAGTTAGCAAAAAAATCTATAAAAGTGTTGCAAAAATTTTTGAAAGAAAATATTCTTATTCAATTTTTGAGATGTTACTTGAAGCAAAACTTCTTGGATATTTAATTCCTCCAATGAAAAAGGTTATAGATTTACCTCAGTTTGATGGATATCATCGCTATTCAGTTGATCGTCATTCAGTTGAGACTTTAAAAGCTTTAGAAAATATTGAAGATGAATTTTTAAAAGAGATTTTTGAATCTCTTCCAAAATCTCAAAAAGCTATGTTAAAAGTTGTAGCTTTATTACACGATGCTGGAAAAGGTAGAAAAAAAGATCATCATTTAGTTGGAGCATCTTTATTTAAAATTTTTGCTGAAAACCTTGGAATGAAAGAAGAGCTAATAAAAATGGGAGAAAAACTTATTTTGCATCATACTTTGATGAGTAAAACTGCCCAAAGAGAAGATATCTATAATCAAAAGGTAGTAATGAGGTTTGCCTCTAGATTTGGATCAAAAAATATGTTAGATTTAATCTACCTTCTAACTTATGCTGATATGAGTGGAGTTGGAAGCGGAGTTTATAATAGTTATACTGCAAGATTAATCAAGACTCTTTACAAAGAGTCACTTGAAGCTTTATCAAATGAACATCTCTTAGATGAGACTACAAGGAGAGTAAGAGCAGTTGATCGCTTAAAAAGGAGTCAAAGCTTTTCTCAAATTCCAAAAATATTACAAAATAAGATTCTTTCAATTGATTCTGATGCCTTTTTTATTCGTCATACATCAAAAGAGATAGTTGCAATTGCCAAAGAAGCTTATGAAGTTGAGGATTTTAAATATTTAATTAGTAATGAGAAGTTTCTGACAATTGAAGTAATTAGAAAGATAGATTTTAATCTTGCCTATTTACTATTTAAATTGAATCGTCTTCAAGTTGTTAGTATGGAGATTGTAAAACTCTTTGATGGAATTAAATACTTTAAAATAGATTTTAATGATAAATTAGATGATGATGAAATTCCACTTTTAGAAAAACATATAAAAGACTCTTTTAGACCTCAAGGAAAACTTCCTCTCAAAAAGCCTCAAATTAAAGAAGGAGAGATTACAATTGATTGTGAACACTCAAAAGAGTATGCTACAATGACTCTTAGAACTAAAAATCAGTCTGGACTTTTAGCATATTTAATTAATGTGTTTGATCAATTTGGAATTGATATTGCAACTGCAAAGATTCATACTCTAAAAGGCAGAGTAAATGATCTTTTTTTGATAGAAAAAAATGGAAACTTTTGTTCAAATTTGGAAAAATTAAAAGAACTCTATACATAAAATAAAAAGGAGAAAAGATGTCAGTTTTAATTGAATTTGCCATTTTTCCTACTGACAAAGGAGAATCAAAAAGTCAATATGTTGCAAGAGTGATTGAAATGATAAAAGAATCTGGTCTTAAGTATCAATTAACTCCAATGGGAACAATCTTAGAGTGTGAAGATGTAGCAGAAGGTTTAGAAGTTATAAATAAAGCTTATGAAACTCTGAAAGTAGATTGCAATAGAATCTATAGTATAATAAAAATAGATTACCGAAAAAATCAAACAGATAGAATGAAAAGGAAAATAGAAAGTGTTCAGAAAAAACTAGACTCAAAGTAGTCTAGTCTGCTTGTTGTAAATAAGCTTTTCCTTTTGTTAAAGTTGCAGTTGTCTCTCCAGTTTGTCTATCAACTTTCAAAACTACAACAGCATCAGAACTGCCTTTGATGATTGAATCTCCCTTTTGAACAACATATTCTTGATTTGGGATCATGTCAATTGAAGTGCTATATCCTTTTACTTCATTAGCGCTAGAAGAAGAGCTACTGCCTCCTCCTCCGCCACATCCACTCAAAAAGCCAATTAATATAGTCAAAAAAATTACTCTTCTTTTCACGGTAAATCCTAAAAATCTAATCTATTTGGCATATTTTGAATCTCAATTTCAATCAAATCTCTGGTAACTTTTACATTTGTTCCAAGAGGAATTGCACTCTTTAGTAGAGCTTCTCCCTCAAAATAGAAGTGTAAATTTCCATTTTCATCACTTTTTATAAAGCTCTCTCCCAAATCAAACTCTGCAACTCCTTCATCTTTATAAATTTTTGCTTTTGGATCTTGATCTTCAAGAAAATCTAATTTTGTTGTATAACTTGCTTTTTTTAGAAGATACTCAATTCCCCATTTTGTATCATAAGCTAAGATATCTACTTTTTGAGAGTCTGTATCAAGGTCTGATCCATTTTTTGTAGGAGCTGAAGGAGAGATTGCATTGTCACTTTCTGATAAAATTAGATCAAATTCTACATTTCCCATACTAAAGTGCATATCGCTTCTTGGAGTTATTTTGATTAAATTTAAATCAAGATAAGTTACGTCTGCATCTCCTGTATAAGTATATTTGCTGATAGATTCACTACAATCATCTGGAATAACATGTAAAAGATAAGTTTTCCCTTCAACTACATTATAGCTTCCACCATTTACAACTCTATATCTTGGATAGTTATAATTCCTAGTGATAAAACTCCACTGAATTACTTTATATTCTCCATCTACGTATCCTTTAAAGACTGCTTTGTATTTTGTATTAATCTCTAAAGGATGAGTTGGATAAAGAGCAAACTCTCTTTCTCCAAAGAGTTCATTTGGATCATTTTGTTTAGAGAGTACTACTTGAGTTTCTACCTCTTTGTTTCCATCAAAAAGTTTAAAAGACTCCATAGAGACATCTTCTAGTCTTGGATTAAATTGAATACTAATAGGATTTCCAGTAACCCCTCCTGTTTGACATCCTTCAGCACTTAATGGATTTGGTTCTTCAAAATTGGCAAATACAACTTGAGCATTTGTATTTCCATTTGAAGGCCAAACTACAAAAGCAGGATTTTGGCTAGCAGTTTGTTCAATATCTCCTTGATTTCCCATATCATAATTGTAGATTAGATTTTTATATCCAATTCCAATTTCGTTTATATAAAAATCTAAAAATACAAATCTATGATAAATCGATTGCATTAAAGCATCAATAGAACCTTTAGGATCACTGTATCCTACTGTTAAATTTTCTGCATAATAAGTAGGATCATATCCCATCTCTCTTCCCCGATCCATTGGAGTTACTCCAACAAATCCATCTTTTCCTTCTTCTTCATAGTGTCCATAAACTTTATTTGCTAGCATATAATCTATATGCTTTGAAGCAGCCTCTTGAAGTTTGGAGTTATAAGAAAGGGGAATTAATCCTACTTTGCTTCTTAAACTATTTACTTCATCATAAACAGAGTTTACATCAGCTGTGTCTCCAAAGACTTTTTTACTCTGAGGTAAGTAAAGCAGATTTTTATCAAAAGAGAATTTAAATACAGCTCCACTAGCATTTTGATTAAATTCTCCAGCTCCAGCTAATCCAACAAAAAAGAGAGAAGAAAGTATTATTTTATTTACTATTTTTAACTGCATCGATCAACCCACCATCATCTATATCATCACTTTGGAGTAGTTCTTTTTCCATCCACTCCTGCATCATCCCAAGCTCCATGCCAATTAAATCTATATCTCTTCTTCTAGCATTTGGAGATGGTAACCACTTAGCTACGAAATTATCCATCACAGAAGTATTAACACTTTCAATTAAATACTGAGCATATTCTCTTGTAGAGCTAACTTCTACTGTTTCTTGTTTTTCATCATTATGGATTCTAATGATAAAACCTTTTGGCTCTTTTGAGATGATCTCAGCAGTAATTGTAAGTAATGTCCCTTCGTACTCTTCTTCTTGTGGCATAATTTCCCTCACATTTTTTACTATTAATATTTTACCATCTTTTTATTAGGATTAAGTTAACTATTTTTCTTAAATATATATTAAATTGTGATTTTAGGATTAAAGTAATTATTATAATTTTTAGAAATAAAAGCTCTTTTTATTGTAATAACTTTAATATTTTGAAGCTTAAAAGAGTTACTTTATATACTAAGAAAGTAGAGATTTATTAAAGCTAAAAACCTTAAACTTAAGAAAAAGCTCTTTATTTTTTAAAGTACTTTTTAAAAAATACTATTAAAACCTTTGTGATATAATCTTCTTAAATCTCAAAAAGGAGTCCTTAGTGGATTTAGAATTAATGGATAAAGAGTACCTTTTACACTCTTACAATAAAAATTATACAAATTTCGTAGAAGGTAAAAATGCTAGAGTTTATGATGAAAATGGCAAAGAGTTTATAGATTTTGGAAGTGGAATTGCAGTAAATAGTATTGGACACTCTCATCCAAAACTTGTACAAGCAATTTGTGAGCAAGCAAAAAGAATTATTCATATTTCAAATCTTCAAGTAATTAAACCTCAAGTAGAACTTGCTAAAAGATTGATTGAACTTAGTGGCTTTGATATGAGATGTTTTTTTGGGAATTCTGGAGCAGAGGCAAATGAAGGAGCTTTAAAGATTGCAAGAAAGTATGGAGAAGTAAATTTTGAAGAAAAAAAATTTAAGGTAATTACTCTAAAACACTCTTTTCACGGTAGAACTATTACAACTCTAAAGGCTACTGGACAAAGTTCAATGCATAAAAGTGATTTTTCTCCATATCCAGATGGATTAGAATATGCAGAAAGTATTGATAATATTTATGACAAAATAGATTCAAAAACAGTAGCAGTAATGATCGAACTAGTACAAGGAGAAGGTGGAGTAGAACCATTTGAAAAGGAGCAGATTCAAGCTTTAGCCAAATTTTTAAAAAAGGAAGGCTTACTTTTAATTGTTGATGAGGTTCAAACTGGAGTTTATAGAACTGGAGAATTTTTAGCAAGTAATCTTTATAAAATAGAGCCTGATATTATAACTTTAGCAAAAGGTTTAGGAGGAGGGGTTCCTATTGGAGTTGTAATGACAAGCTTAAAAGATATCTTTTCTCCTGGAGATCATGGAAGTACTTTTGGAGGAAATTATCTTAGTACAAGAGCTGGACTTACAGTTCTAGAGGTTTTAGAAGAGGAAAAAAAGAGTAAAAGATTAGAAGAGACTATTAAATATTTTAATGAAAAATTAGATCACGTTGCTCTTTTAGATGATCTTTTTATAAAAAAAGTTGGAGTTGGATTGATGTTAGGCTTAAGAGCAAAGAGTAGTTCTATTCAAAGCAAAATTGTTCAAGAAGCATTTAATGAAGGTTTAATTATTTTAAAAGCTGGTAGAGATACTGTAAGATTTTTACCTCCTCTTACAATTACAAAAGATGAGATTGATGAAGGCTTCAAAAGATTAGAGCAAGCAATTGTAAAGATACAAGCTACACTTTAGAAAAACTTGGGTTTTAAATGAGAAAAACTCTTTTTTTATTTTTACTTTTTTTAGGATTTAATACTCTAAAAGCTTATTATAAGATTTATCCTGGAAAAAGGCCCAAAAGTGCTATTGATAAATTAAAGTTTGGTGTAGTTGCTGATATGAAAAATATCCCTCAAAATCCAGAATACTATGCCAAACAGTTAAAACCAATGCCAAGAGGAATCCAATTAGAATATGATAAAAAATATAATGAGAAATATTTTAAACCTTGGGAACAAAACTCGCTCTCTATTCCAACAAAAGAGATTGTTTGGGTAGTTGATTTTTTAAAAAGGAAAAAGCTTTATACTAGAAATGGTACTTTAATTACTCCTTCTTTGTATACTCCTTGGATTGAGAATGCAAATTTTCAAGCTCTAAATACTCTAGGAGCAAAAGCAATTACTGTAAGACATACAAATTTAAGAGCATTACCGACAGAAGTTGGAGTCTACAAAAAATCAAACAAGGGCACAGAAGGATTTCCATTTGACTATTTTCAAAATAGTGAACTTCATTTAAATGTTCCACTTTTTGTATCTCATCTTTCTAAAGATAAAAAGTGGGCTTTTGTAGAGGCTGGACATGTTGCTGGGTGGGTAAAAGTAAAAGATATCGCTTTTACTACTCCTAAATTTATGAAAGCTTTTAAGAGTGGAAAATATAGAGTAACCATTATTGATGATCTTTGGCTAATTGATGAAAATATGCAAAAAGTTACACTTTTAAAACTAGGGACAATTTTTCCATTAGATATTAGTCAAAAGTGGCTTTTGAGTGTCAGAAGATCAAAAGATGGATATGCACTTTTAACAAGAGTTAGACCTCCTTCAAAAGCAATTATTGCTCCAAAACCGGTTCCATTTCGAGAATATTATGTTGCAAAAGTTGCAAAAGAGCTTTATAATGAACCTTATGGCTGGGGAGGAAAAATGCAAACAAGAGATTGTTCAGCTTTTACTAGAGATTTTTTTACTCCTTTTGGAATCTTTTTAGAAAGAAATTCAGCAGAACAAGTAAAAGCTGGAAGGGAAGTAATAAATATCAAAAATCTTCCTCCCGAAGAGAAAAAAGTTACAATTTTAAAATATGCAAAACCCTTTGAATCTTTACTTTATGTTCCAGGACATATTACCCTCTATCTTGGAAATTATAATGGAGAACCAATAATTATGCATAGCTATTGGGGCGTAAGACTTAATAACTGGAGTAAATTTCCTCTTTCAAGAACAGTAATTACTACAACTCATCCTGGGGATGAACTTCCAAATATCAGAAAAAAGAGTGAATTGATAAATACCCTTCAAAAAATTGTTAACTTTTGATTAAAAATTTATATAAGATTTTAAGTTTGTTTATATAAAATATTTTTTTAAATCAAACTAATTTTAAAATTAATAAAAGGTTTATGAAGCTAGAAGGAGGGGGCTTTGTTTAAGTTATTTTTCTTTTTGATCTTTCTTACTTTGAGTTTAAGTGCAAAAGATACAATGAAATTGATGTTTGCTGGAGATATTATGGGTCATAATTCTCAAATTCGCTCAGCTTACAACTATAAAACAAAAAGTTATGAGTATGATTTTGTCTTTGAAAAAGTTGCTCCTATTTTTGCTAAAGCTGATTTTTCAATTGCAAATTTAGAACTTACCTTTGGAGGAAAACCTTACGGTGGATTTCCAAGATTTTCTTCTCCAGATTCTTTGGCTGATGCAATCAAAAGAGCAAACATAAATGTTTTAGTCACTGCAAATAATCATTCAGCAGATAGAAGCTGTAGGGGAATAAAAAGAACAATTTCTATTTTGGATAAAAAAGGTCTTTTGCATACTGGAACTTTTTCTTCTAAGGAGGAAAGAGAAGAAAAAAACCTCTTAATCTTGCAAAAAGGAGATTTAAAAGTTGGAATTTTAAATTACACTCAAGATACAAATGGAATTTATGTAAAAAAACCCTGCATTGTAAACCTCATCAAAAAATCAAAAATTAAAGAAGATTTAATCAAAGCAAAAGAGATGGTTGATAAAGTAATTGTATTTTTGCATTGGGGAGAGCAGTATAGGAAATATCCTACAAGATCTCAAAAAAAACTAGCAAAATTTTTGAAAGAAAATGGAGCAGACTTAATTATTGGATCTCATCCTCACGTAATTGAGCCTATTATTTTTCAAAGAGAATTAAACTCTTCAACAAAACTGGTAGCTTATTCTCTTGGGAATTTTATTTCAAATCAACAAAGAACAGGCAGAGATGGAGGATTAATCTTAGAAGTTGACATTCAAAAAGATTCAAATACAACAGAAATTTTAGAGGCAAAATATTATTTGACTTGGGTTAGAAGATTTTACTCCAAGGGAAAGAGAAAATATCAAATTATTCCATGTTTTGAAGAGAATTTAAGGAGAAACAAGGGCTACTACTATAAAATGAGAGCATTTGTAAAAGATAGTAAGAAAATTTTGAAAAAGAGTAAGATAAAAATGGTAAAAAGCAGTATCGACTTAGAAAAAGAACAAAGATTTCTTACTCTAAATTACTTTAAACGAGAGGTTTTAGATGAATTGGTGGTTCCATAGCTTTTTATTTTTTACTTTGCTTTTTATTTTGAATGGATGTAAAGTTTCAACTTCATCTCATGCAAGTATTCCTGAAGAAAAAATGGAAAAAGTGATAGAAAATAGTTCTAACTGGGGGAAAGAGATTGAAGGATTGAGTTTTGTAAGTGAAAAATTTGATGGTTTTGAGAGTTCAAAAGTAATAATAAAAAGATATAACAAAGTAAATAGTGGATTAAAAGCTCTCTGGAAATATAATGATGGAGATAAATTGGCTCATGTTTTTGGAGTAATAAAAAGAAGATTTTATACAACTTTAGAGACAAATGAAACTCTCTGTTTAGATGCAGGATTTAGTGAATTAAATATTTCAGAAAGAGCAGTGATTTTAAAAGGTGATTTAAATGGAAAAACTCCTTTAGAAATTTGGCTAGATCAATCTTCCTCAATCTCTCCAAAAGGAGAATATATTGATGATATTACTCTTGGAAATAGAGTCTTTAGTCTTTATAAGGATTCCAAAAAAATTATTTTAGACTCTCAAAAATCTTTAAAAAATATAAAGTTTTGTTGGAAAGATCTGTTTAAGATATTAAAAGAAAGAGAGATTTTTACTCAAAAAGTTGATTTTATTGATAATATCTCTTTAGGGTTTATAATTTTAAGAGAAAGAGAAATCTTAGTAATTGAAAAATTGAATAATTTTTACTCTTTCTCTAGTTCTCAAAATTAAAAATTATTTTTGATAATCTACGACTTTTGTATACAAAGCTCTTTCTTTGATAAACTCTATCACCTCTTTATGAGAAGGATCTATTGCATACTCTTGTAGAGCTTTTTTATCTTTAAACTTGGCAGTAAGAACTAAGTCCATTGCTCTTTCTTCAGAGGAAAAATTAATTCCAACTTCCATCTCCTCCAAAGAAGGAACAGTTTTAATTAGAGATTGGATTTTTTCTTTAATTATCTCTTTTGTAGATTTATTGTTAAATTCCTCTTTTAACTTAATCATTACAATATGTACAACCATAATTACTCTCTCCTTTTATAATCCAATCTCATCTAACTCTTTAAATTTGAAGCCTTCAATTATCAATTCAAGAGTATCTTGTCCAGGGCGTCTTACTAAAATCATAGGGCCATATTCCATAATATCGATATAGTTTTCAAATTTGTTATCTAAAACTACAAAGTCTATCCATCCGCTCTTTTCAAAAGCTTCTTCAAAGTTTTTTACAAACTCTATACTTTTGACTTCTCCCCCATCAAAATCTATCAAAGCCCAAAATTTTGCCATAATTTGAGGAGAGATCTTTGCCTCTTTTGACTTTTTTCCATCAGCTGGAATTGCAATTAACATTTTGCCCCCTTTAAAGTTTGAGGATTTAATTTTAACTCTTCATTATTCATAATATCAATTCCTCTTTCTAAGACTCTTTTTGCAATCTCTTGAGCCTCTTTTAAAGAGTGCATTTTGCAAGTTCCACACTGGTAAATATTTAATTCTGGAATGTCATTTTCAGAATTTACTTCTAAAACATCTTTCATAGAAGCTTCCCAAGCTTTTTTTACTTCATCTTCTGTTGGATTTCCAATTAAGCTCATATAAAATCCAGTCCTACATCCCATTGGAGAAATATCAATAATTTCTACATCTTTGCTATTTAAATGTTCTCTCATAAAACCAGCAAAAAGATGCTCTAGAGTGTGAGTTCCTTTTTCTCCCATAATTTCTTGGTTTGGTTTACAAAATCTAAGATCATAAACTTTTATAGTATCTCCTGATGGAGTTTTCATGACTTTTGCTACTCTTACAGCTGGAGCTGGCATTTTAGTATGATCTACCATAAAACTATCAAGCATAGGCATTTCTTATCCTTTAAAAGCTTTTTAAAATTTCTTCTTTAAGTTTTAGACACTCATTTTGAAGTTCTCTTAAACCTTTTGAATTATCTATTACCCAAGTTGCTAAATCTTTTTTTCTTTCAATATCAATTTGAGTATTAATTTTTGTAAGAGCTTCTTCTTGAGTTATTTTATCTCTTTTTATTAATCTGTCCAACTGGATCTCTCTTGGAGTATAAACTACAATAACTTTTTCTATTAAATTTTTGTAAGATTCTTTTTCAAAAAAGAGTGGAATATCAATAAGATATGGTTTTTTAAACTCCTCTTGCTTTTTTGCTTGCAAAAGAATTTCTTCTTTTATCAAAGGATGCAAAAGGTTTTCTAAGAGCTCTCTCTTGTTTTTATCTGCAAAAACTATTTTTCCTAAAGCTTTTCTATCAACTTTTTTCTCTTTTACAAACTCTTTTCCAAAAAGCTCTTCAATTTTTTTGGCTTGAGAGTCTAAAATTGAATGAGCAATTTTGTCAGCATCAATTATCCTAAAGCCTAAAAGTCTTAAAATTGAACAGACTGTACTTTTGCCTGTTGCAATACTTCCAGTCAAAGCAATAGCATAATCTAACATTATCTTTTAATAATCCCAAGATAATTTTTATAAACAAATGTTGGAACAATAAAAGCTGCTTTTGCAATATCGCTATTGTAATATCTAAAACCATCTGTCAAATCTGCTCTTTGGAGATTTATGTCTGCTGTTGGATGATAAAATCTACTACTAAGTAAAAGATATTTATTTACAAGTTTTCCATCATCATCTTCTTCTTCATATCGATAAGGCATTACAATTTGATAGATTGCTCCAGCAACTTTTAACTCCTCTTTGGCTGCCTCTTCTTGCGTAATAATATTACTAATTACAGAACTAACAACAGCTCTAGCATCTAGAAGTTTTGTAAGCTCAATCCAAAACTCTCTATTTTTAGCAAATTTACTAGTTGCAACAATTGCAATATCATAATCTCTTGTCCCGTTATACCTTTTAAACTCTTCGATTGCCTTATTTGAATCTATAAAAAGAGTTTCTGTAAAAATATTATATTTTCTTAATTCTTCCTTAATATTTTCACATCCCCCTACAATTATGACTTTTTTCGGATCTTTGTGAGTACAAACAGGAACGTGAACTAGCATCTCATCTTTTATAAAGTGATATTTATTCATAATTTTTCCTTAACTACTAGAATTTGATATTCTATCAAAAAACCCATTTTTTGAGTTTAAATCTTACTAATTTTATCTGAATTAAAGGTAAAAAAATCTCAAAAATGTGAAATATTTTCACACAATTTTTCTAAAATTGAAGATATAAATTGCTTTTTTTATTTTTATAAATAGATTTTTATCTCAATAGTCATATAATAGACCGTTCAAATCTTTTTACAAAGGACGCTATATGAGCAAAAGAAGAGACTTCTTTGGGAAGGTTCTTGGTGCTTGGGCTGGTTTAGGAGCGCTTGGTGCTCTTTATGCAGCAAAAAGAACCTGGGATCCATTACCAAGTGTCAAAGCTGCTGGTTTTACTACTGTTGATTTAAGTAATGTAAAAGAGAATGTTCTCTACACAGAGATGTGGAGAGGAAAACCTATCTTTATTATAAAAGTACCAAAAGATTCAAAACCACAAAGTGCTCCAAATGGCAGGACTGAAAATGCTTATGATGATAAGAGATTGATTAAAATTGGGGATGATAAGTTCTTTATTGCTGTTGGTCTTTGTACACATCTTGGATGTATTCCTGCTTATTATCCTGATCAGCATAAATTTATCTGTGCTTGTCATGGAGGACAATTTAATGCTGCTGGAGAGGTTCTAAAATCTCCACCTCCAAGTCCACTTGTAATTCCACCATTTAAAATTGAAGGTAAAAAAGTTGTCCTAGGTGAAGCAGGACCAGAGTATAAAAAGCTCAAAGAAGCTGGTTTAGTTGGATAAGGAGAGAGAATGGCACATTTTGACGAAAAGGCGTTTCCATTTTCACATAAATGGTTAGATGATAGACTTGCAATAGATACCCTAAAAAGGGTTCTATCTACTGAATATTGGATTCCAAAAAATATCAATTTCCTTTGGGCTATGGGAATGGTCCTTGCTGCTACTTTTGGTTTGCTTTTGCTTAGTGGAATCTTTCTTTTGATGTATTATATTCCAGATACAAAGCAAGCTTTTGATAGTGTAAACTATACAATCATGAGTGAAGTTGGATATGGTTGGCTTTGGAGACATATCCACGGAGTAGCAGCTTCTGTTGTCTTTTTGATTATTTATATTCATATGCTTACAGGAATCTATTACGGTTCTTACAAAAAAGGAAGAGAACTAATTTGGATTTCTGGAATGCTTTTATTTGTTACATTTTCAGCTGAAGCATTTTCTGGATATATGCTTCCTTGGGGACAAATGAGCTATTGGGCTGGAATGGTTATTACAAACCTCTTTAGTATGGGAAGCTTAAATCTAGAAGGTTTGGTTGAATGGATCAGAGGAGATTATGTTCCAGGTCAAGCTTTCCTTGGAAGATTTTTCATGCTTCATGTGCTTTTGATGCCTTTAATTATTATGGCTTTGATAGTCTTCCATTTTGGAACACTCAGAATTCCTCACGTTAATAATAAAGATGGGGAAGAGATCGATTTTGAAGCAGAAGCTAAAAAGTGGAAAGAAGGAAAAAGAAAAGAAGCAAAAGTTATTCCTTTTAATCCGGTTTTCTTGAGCAAAGATGTATTTGTAATGGGAATTTATTTTATTTTCTTCTTCTACTTAGTCTTTTATCATTTTGAATTTGCAATGGATCCAGTAAACTTTGATCCAGCAGATCCATTAAAAACTCCTCCACATATTTATCCTGAGTGGTATTTCTTATGGAGTTATGAGATTCTTAGACCATTTCCAAAAGATCCAGGATTAATTGCATTTGCATTTGCTCAAGTAATCTTCTTCTTGTTACCATTCCTTGATAGAAGTCCAAATGTAGCGCCAGCAAATAGAAGAGGGCCTTTTAAATACTGGTTTTGGACTTTAGTGGTAGATATGATTGTACTTACAATTATGGGTAAATTGCCTCCAGTTGGAATTTTTAATACAATTGGAGCAGTAGCAGCTTGGGTATTTATTCTACTTTGGGTAGCCCTACCAATTATCACTAAAATGGAAAAACCAATTAGGGGGCAAAAATAATGAAAGAGTTAAAAGTATTAGCAGTCGTTGTATTTTTTACACTTGTGACGTATTGGGGAGTTGAGCCTTTTGCTCACTCTCAAATGCATAAGCATGTAGAATTTGAGGGCTTTAAATACGATGGAAAAACAGATATTGAAGAAGTAAAAGCAAAAATTGAAAAAGCAAAAGAGGAAAAACAAGATACAAAAGATCTTGAAGCCAAACTAAAAGCAAAAGAGAAGTTTTGGGCTGATGTAAAAAAGATAGAATCTCTCAAAGGTGATCCAAAAGCTGGAGAAGCTCTTTATGGACAGTGTTTAGGGTGTCACGGTGATAATGTTAGAGAAAGTATGGGAGCAAGTGGAGTAATCCCTCCAAAGCTTGATCATGCAGGAAAACTCTACAGCAAAGAGTATTTAATTGCTCTAATTAAAGACCCGGCAATGGCATCAAATGTTGACCATAAATATAAAGATACTTCAACTCACCCAATGGGTGCAATTAAATCTATGATTACAAAAGATCAAGATATTGCAAATGTTGTTGCATATCTAAAAGCTAAAAAATCTGGTGAAGTTACTCCAAAAGAGGCTTTCGAGGAGGCTTGTGGAAGATGCCATGCTATGAGATATGCTAAATGGACTCAAGTTGGAGAGGTTCCAAAAACAAAACCAAATATCAAAACTCATACAGATTTAGCAAAACTTAAGTTTGAAGAAAAAGTTGCTACTCAAAAAGAGGCAATTGCTAAATATATGGGTAAACTTCCACCTGATTTATCAATCATTGTTAGAGCAAGAAGTGAAGAGTTCTTAAAAACTTTTGTAGAAGATCCTCAATCTCAACTTCCTGGAACTGCAATGCCAAGAGTTGGATTAAATCAAGAAGGGTATGAGAAAGTTTATAAATATCTTGAAGAAGTTGGTGATCCAAGCAAACCAAAAAGAGAAGCAACTGGTCCTTGGGTGTTAGGATTCTTTGTAATCTTCTCATTCTTAGCATACCTATGGTATAAATCTCAATGGGAAGGATTAAAGTAACACTTTAACCACTTCTTGTGGGCTTTTGCCCACTTGCTTCAAAAATCTATTTTTCCTTAAGCTCTTTTTGTTATTCTTTTTAAAATTTTTTTGAGTAAAGGCCGATATGTTAATTGATGGTTATGGAAGAAGAGTAAACTATTTAAGAGTCTCTGTGACTGAGAGATGCAACTTTAGATGTCAATACTGTATGCCAGAAAAACC
>Ga0256843_1001384_pt1 | contig 19242 bp, 22 predicted proteins | sample AlvinellametaG_FD_191572 | JGI IMG/M metagenome (GOLD analysis project Ga0256843, IMG submission 191572) | Pompeii worm associated microbial communities from hydrothermal vent at the East Pacific Rise, Pacific Ocean - Alvinella | ecosystem: Host-associated > Annelida > Integument > Unclassified ... | reverse complement strand
GTTTGGAGATCATATATTATCCAGATGGAACATTAAGAAGAGAGACTCACTATAAGAGAGGAATGAAGCATGGTGTAGAGAGGGTTTATTTTAGAACAGGACAGTTGCAACTAGAAGCACACTACTATAACAATATGTTGCATGGAAGATATAGAAAATATAATAAAGATGGAAAATTAATGTTAAATTACCTATATGAAAACAATAAAAGAGTAGAATAGTGTTTTTAAATATTAAATATTAAAAAAAGGAATTTAAGATGAATCAAAGAGAAGCTAAAATTCAAGCTATGATTGAAGAGGCAAAAAAGTTAGGTTTAGATCTTAGTGATGAGTTAATAGAAAAGGTTGTAGTTGGTCTTGGACCTTCTGTATATAAAAAGGCTAGTGAGTTAGTATCTTGTAGTCAACCAAAAGAGTTAGAGACTATTAGAGAAAACTTTTTAAAGAAAAAGCTTGGATTAACTCTTAGTGATGAAGTTTTAGATGCGGCAATAAAAGAGGTTTGTGAGATTCTTGGAAGTTCAAATAGAGCAAAAAAAAGAGTTCACTTTTACGCTCTTTTAGTTAAAAAGTTTAATAAAGAAGATATCTACGATAAATAGGCTAAATATAGATTTGTTAGTGTAGGGTTAGCCCTACGCTATTATCTCTTTATATTTCAATTTTTCCCACTAAATTTTTTTAATGCATATTATTTTTTTTAATTAAATTAGATTTTTATTAGGAAATTTTAGTTAGAAAATATTATAATTTAAATAAAATAATAATTAAAAACAGGATAGAATATGTTTGAGACTACACCGCTACTAGTTATAGTTTTAACATTTATTGTGGCTTTTATGATAGGAGTTTTAATTGGTAGATTGATTTTTAAATCATCAAAAGATAATGTAGATAGTGAACACAAATTTCATGTCGATAGTGCAACAGGAATAGTATCTGATATTACTTCTCTTAAATATTAATTGTAAGAGGAGTAATATCTCCTTTTTTCTATCTATATATATAACTTTCTCCTTTAAAACTTAAATTATGCTATAATCCGCTAAAAAAAGTGATTTTAAGAGATGAGATTAAATAAATATATATCACACAATACAAAATACTCCAGAAGAGAAGCTGATAAATTAATTGAAAATGGTGATGTTAGAGTAAATAGACAAATTATAAGAAATCATGGGTATATTGTAGAGAGTGGAGATGTTGTCTATGTAAAGGGTAGGATTGTTAAAAAGAGTAGAGACCTTACTATGATTGTTTATAATAAGCCAAAGGGGGTTTTGGTTACAAAAAGAGATGATAGAGGAAGAACTACTATATATCATAAACTTTCTGGTAAGTTTAGACACTTTATACCGATTGGAAGGTTGGATTTTGCATCAGAGGGCTTATTACTTTTAACAAATCGTCCAGATGTTGCAGATATTTTAATGAATTCAGATTTAGAGAGAGTATATAATATAAAAATAGATAAGCCATTAAACGCAAAAATGGAAAGAGCAATGCAGGAGGGTTTAGTAATTGAGAACTCTTTAGCTGGAGCTCATAGTAAAAGTAAGATAGATACAATAGAGTTTAAATCTTTTATAAATTATAAAGTGAGGGGAACAAATGGAAGATATACAAAGTTGCAAGTTACTATTTCTGAAGGAAAAAATAGAGAACTTAGGAGATTCTTTGCCCATTTTGGAGCAAATGTATTGGATTTAAAGAGAGTTGGATTTGGAGGTATCTTTTTAAATAATCTCCCTACGAATAAAACCCGATATTTTACCCGCAGAGAGTATGAGGATTTAAAACTCTTTTTAAAAGAGAGTAGCACAAAAGAGAAAAAGTTTACTCTTTAGCTTCTATTAACTCATTTAATCTATTATAAAGTTTCTCATCATAAAAGTTTATAAATTCAATCCTATATATATCCTCTTTTATCTCTAAGATTTTTTTCTCTATATTTGATAGTGTCCTATCATCAAATATACTATTTTGAAATATATCTACTGAAAAATAGATATCATCACTTAGGCTAAAATAGACTCTATTATTATATTTAATAATATTTAGAGTATCTTTCCTTGATATATTATTTTTTATATATATTAAAATTATGAACCCTATTGTTATTAAAAATATAGATAATATTTCCATATTATTTGATATTATAAAAAGTATTAGGTTTGCAAAAACAATTGGTATTATAAATATATGGCTCATACTCTCTCCTTTTTATCTTTTTTAAATATGCTAGAGTGAGATAATAATATCTTTTTTTTGTGTATAATTTGAGAATCTTACCTATTACGATTAATTTCCGCATTATTTTACTCTTCCGTTTAGAATGGGAACAAAAAGGCATGGTTCTAGCTCTTGAACTTTTATTTCATTATCTATTTTATAAAATTTTTTTAATATTTGTCCATTTTCTAGTTGAATAGGAGCAAGTAGTATGCCACCCTCTTTTAGTTGTTGAAAAATAGTTTCAGGAATTTCTTTTATTGAGGCTGAAAATAGGATTCTATCATAGGGTGCAAACTCTCTCCAACCTCTTAAACCATCATCAAATCTTGTAAAGATATTATTTAGTCTATTTTTTCTAAATCTATATTTAGCCTCTTTTAAGAGTGTATCTATTCTTTCAATGGTAAATACTCTTCTACATAGTTTTGATAAAATTGCAGATTGATATCCACTCCCACACCCAATCTCTAATACTTTATCTACACCTATAACCTCTAAATAGTGTGTCATTTTTGCTACAGTAAGTGGAGATGATATCCACTGTCTCTCTTTTATGGGAAGAGCATCTAGCTCGTAGGCTATATGTCCAAATCCATTTGGGACAAAATCTTTTCTATTTATATCTAAAAAAGCTCTTTTTACATCAGGAGAGAGTTTTAACTCTTTTTCTATTCTCTCTACCATTTTAATTCTCTGTATTTCTGATGTTATTTGATTCATCTGTTTCACTAATTTATTTAATTAATAGGAATTTTATCTAAAATGATATTAAAAATATTATAAATGGTTAATTTGTGACCTCCTCAATAATAATTCCCTTTCTATTAATTCTTTTCCACTCTCCTCCATCTAATAGTTCTGTATTGTAATATTTTAAGTTTTTACATCCAATACACACTTCAGATATTCCATTATGAAATGGGAATGCAAAGTTATATAGAGGTTCTATTACAATATCTAAATTTCTATTGAAAAAGCCTATTTTTCCATTAAATTTTGTTCTAGCCAATCCCTCTTTAAATGGATCAGGTCTCCCTTTATTATCTATTACTAATATGGCTCTTCCATCTGGTCTTACATAATACCAATTTCTATTTATCTTTACAGTAGCTAAATTATCTTTTGAAAATCTTAATTTCTTTAAATAAGCTTTATCTATATATTTATAATAACTAACTTTTTTTGGTTCAGCTTTATCTATTAAACAACCAGTTATAAGTATGGAGATAATAATATATATAGTAATTTTTTTCATAAAAAACCTTTAATATGTAATTTTTATATTATATTAAAGGTTTTTTAAACTTTTCTACCTAGCCATTGTGGGTGTATATATTTACTCTGTTCATATATAAGAGTTAGAAATCTACTTTCCAATTTCCAGTAGTAAAAGCCTAAGTTCTCATCTGTTCTATTGAATCTTCTATTAATAGAGTAGAAATATCCACCTCTTTTTAATGTTCTATCTATGTGTGTTAAGTAATACTCAACATACTCTTTTGACATCTCTCCCATAGAGTATGTATCAATTATTAGGTTAATACTATCTTTTGGAATATACTCACTAACCCATGTTGGAACAATTAGAAAATCAAACTCATCTAGTAGTTCTTGGAAATTTTCTAATCTATCTATTATATCGCATAAGTATCCAATTTTTTTATCTTCAAAGTTATAACTTATAAAATATGAGGCATAAGTTAATGTTTCTGGAAGGTCTAAGATAATATAACAGCTATTTGGAATATACTCTTTTAAGATTCTACTCAATGCTCCATATCCTGCTCCAATTTCCCATATTGCAGATTTTTTATCTCTTGGTAACTCCGTTTTTCTCAAGATATTTTCTACAATTACAGCATGAAATAGATTTCTAATGCTAAGTCTTTGTCCTCGATAATTTACACATAGATTATCTCCTGCATAGCTTTCAGAGATATTAATTAAAATCTCCTTAGGCACAATTTTTGCTAATCTATGATACTCTAAGACTAAATCTATAGCTTTTAGATAGGATTTAAAATATCCAAATTCTCTATTTACAATTAAAAATTGATCTCTTACTAAATTTGCTGGTAGTTCTTTTTCTACCCTAAATCTTTTTAAATATTTTCTATTGATACCTTCACTATTAAATAGCTCCCTTTGAAACTTTTTGCTCATCTCTTCCCACCAATTAGCTCTACTAAAACGGTTTGGATCTTTGCTATTAGCTAGGTAGTATGATTTTTCTATTTTTGTAAAAATTAGATCTTCATTTTTTAATTTCTCTTTTTTATCTAATTCAACAAGTGGAGGTTTAGGAAAAGGAGTTATATCTGTTTTTTTTTCGTATAGCTCTTTTAAATTAATTTCATCAAAACCATCAAGTAGTATGCTTTTTTTAAAAATTTTACCATTAGATATGAGTGCTATAAATTCTTTTAATCCAAATCCTACTCTTCCTAAAAAAGCATAGAATTTTACACTCTCTAAGTATGGGAGTTTTGGAGTATCTGCACTTAATATAAATCTAGATTGGGGTTGATATATTAGAGTTTGATATACATTTAAAAGCTCTTTTCTAATTAGAAAAACTCTTCTTATAATCCATTTTATAAGATATATTATATTGCTATTTTTCATTTTATTGCTAAGATCCCTTCAAATGGTCCAAATTTTGCAACACTCATAATATCTATAAATCCAGCTCTCTTTAACATATCTATATTGCCTTGGGTAGAAAATGGTTCTAATACACCTTTTAGACTTCTTGATTTTTGTATAATCTCTTCTGGAGTATATCCTTGTTCTAGTTTATATTCATAATATATACCTGTCATAATATCTTGAAACCTTGCATCTGGTGCTCTAACCTTTTCAAAATATAAAAAGGCACCCCCCCAGTTGAGAGTTTGATAGATTTTATCTATTAAGAGTTGTCTATGACTTGGTCTAATAAATTGAACAACATAGTATGAGGTTATAAAGTCTGATGGTTTATAGTCAAATTCCAATATATCAGCTACTATAAATTCCAAATTTGGAAGTTTATATTTAGTTTTGGCCAGTTTAATCATATCCTCTTCTATATCTATACCAATAAATTTAGCTCCTCTACTTTGAAAACGTTTTGCCAATTTATAGGATAAAATTCCAGTTGATGTGCCAAGTTCATAGCATATAGAATCATCTTTTACAAAATAATCACTAATTTTTAATATTAAATCGTGACCTTCATTATATAGAGGAACTGATTTGGATACATGCTCTTCAAATTTTTTTACCATGTCTCCAGAGAATTTCCAATTCGCGTTTTCTGCTACAATATTATCACCAGTTACTTTTCCCATACTAAATCCTCTCTGTTGTGTATTAAGAGTATAATATATAGGGCTACTATCATATATATAGTAGTTTTATCTATAGCTATACCACTTTGACTACTTTTACATGTGCTATTTGAATCTTCTGTTTGTGTAGAGTTCATCTCTGTAGCATTAATATCATCATCTGGGCTAGAAAACATTTTTACATCTCTTACTTTCCCATCTCCTTTTACTTTAAAATATAGAACTTTTACTAAACTATTATCTATTTCAAAATCTTTAATATCTTCATTTAGATCTCTTGTCACTCCTTGCCATAATCCCAATTTATTTCTTGGATAATCTTCAACCCATACAGCTCCAATTGTTCTATCATCACCTAATGCATGGTGTATAGTTTTATTATCTATTAATCCTAAATTTGTTGTTCCAAGTGTATATAGGAGTTCTCTTTTACCTTTTTTTGTATCTACTCCAATTATAAACTCAAATGCTTTTGGATCCTCTACGACTCCTCTTGTATCTATTATTCTAGCATTTCCAAAACCTTTAAAGCTCCATTGAAATATTTTAAATTTACTATTATTTATATCTAGATATGAGATTTTTTTTGGTTCAGATAGATAGGTAATCTCTTTTGGAGTATATGCTATTAGATTATCTAATCTAGCACCATTTCCTCCATTGAATATAAATCCATTTATAGCAATTAGGCTATTTTCTGGTTCTGCATCTTTTATATCTCTTTGAAGATCTCTTGTGACTCTTATCCATCTACCAGATATTGTATTTTCACCTAGTCCATGGTGTATTCCATTTTCCAATCCATGTTTTAGACCTCTGCTGTGAGTGCTAACATAAAATATGTATCTAAGCCCAAATTTTGTATTTGCAATTATATATATAGTATATGGAATCTCAACACTCATCTGCCATGAGATAAATTTCTCATTTTTTATATTTAAGGCTTTATCTTTTTGTGTTGCACCAAGTTTATATGAACCACCGCCTAAAAACTCTATAACTGTGCTATTTAATTCATCATCAAATACACTCTTAATATCTCCCTCTTCTCCTACAACAACTTTCCACCTATCTACTCCTTTTCCATCTTCAATAACTACTTTAGCATTTAAATAGCCTATAAAAATGATAAATAGAATAGTTATATTTTTAATACGCTCTAACATCATCAATCCTTCCATTTCCTCTTATCATGAATTCATCAATAGCTACTATTTTATTATCTGGTTCAATTAGAGATAAATCTTTTTGTAGTTCTCTTTTAAAAGTTTGCCATGTTCCATTTGCACTCTTATTTCCAAGTCCTATTAATATATAATCTCCCTTTTTTCCTCCATTCTCATTTTTGGGTGTATATGTTAAAAATCTTCTACCTTTTGTTGTTTGAATAGATATATATATTGTGTAGTCTTCATTAAAGTTCATACTCCATTGAAAATATCTGCTATCATAGTTATTCCAGTGCCCTCCAAGAGCATATCCATCAGCTTTGCCATTACCATTAAAAGATATAACTCTACTATTTTTGTTTTCATCAAATATATTCTCAATTTTAGCAGTGCCAGATGTATTTGAAAATACTCTCCACCCATCTGTGTTATTATCTTCAGCATCTTCATATATTATTAGTTTATAGTTTAATTGAGTTTTTATATCATCTACCCTACCATCACCTCTTACCATAAATGAGTTAATAGCTATGAGTTTATTATCTGGTTCAAATTTGGAAATATCATCTGCTAGGTTTCTTATTATATTGTGCCATTTTCCATCTTTTGTATTACTACCAATTCCAAATCTAATATAACTAGCAATAATTCCTCTATTAGTATCTCTTGGTTCGTAAGTTAAGTATCTAGTTCCTTTAGTGGTGTCTACTGCTATAAATATTGAAAAGTAATCATTAAATTTTATATTCCAACTAATAGCTTTATGGTCTCTATTATTCCATTTTTTATCTCCTCTTCTAGCACCAATTTCATATCCATTTTCAAATCCATTTCCATTAAATTCTATAACTCTGCTCTCTTTATCCTCATCATATATATTTTTTATGGTTGCTCCTTTAGGAGAGTTATCGTATATATGCCATTTTTTTGTTGTCCCATCTTCCCCATCTTCATATATAAGATCCTTTTTAGGGTCAGTAATCTCTGGACGAGATAAAAGTTTTAGATCATCAAATAGGCCACTACCCCTAATCTCAAAAGATATAATTGATATGAGTCTATTATTTTTTTGAAAATCTTTTATATCTTGATTTAAATCTCTTGTTACTGTTTGCCAAAAGTGATTTATCTCTCCAAAATCTTTTTTTTGCTCCCAACCATTGTGTCCAACTAGAGACTTTCCACCAAGCTCATGCCAGATAGTTTTTCCACCATTTTTTACACCTCCGCTAGGGTAGTATTTACTACTATTTGTATATAGGAGTTCTCTTATTCCATCTTTTGTATTGACTATTATAGAAACGCTATATGGTTCGTAGAATCTACTCTTCCATTGTATTATCTGATACTTAGAGTTATTTATATCTAATCTATATGCACTATTTAATCCATCTCCTTTAAATTGAATAACTCTACCTTGGACTCCATCTCCTTGAGGATCATCTATTGAGCTTATATTTGTTTTATTTATATCTCCGTCAGTTATTTTCCATCTATTTGGAGTCGTTCCATCTTCATATATTTTATATTTTGGATTGTATAGCACAATATCATCTAAGAGAGCATCTGAACCGCTATATATAAAACCATTTATACTAATTATTTCATTATCAGGTTCAGAATCTTTTAAATCCCTCTCTAAATCTCTTGTGTAGGTTCTCCAGACATTTTTATACTCACTATGTCTATATCCTCCAAGTCCATGAAGTATTCCACCCTTTACTCCATGTCTTAAAATTCTTTTTGGTAAATCATTATAGAATAGATATCTAGTTCCTTTTTTTGTAGTTACTGGTATATATACAGTATATCTACCTCCAGTTAACATTTTCCATGATATAGTCTTTTCTCTTCCATTATTCCATGCTAAATCTCCAGATACAGCTCCAAGTATCCAAGGTCCACCATCTCCTTGTAGTTTTATAACTCTACTATTTAGTGTATGACTAAATATATTTTTTGGCTCTTCTCCATTTTGCTGAATTCTCCAGCCAGTTATCTCTCCATCTTCTGCATTCTCATATACTGTAGTTGCATTTAGATTGCATATTAGAGATATTCCTATTAGGAGATATTTTATATATCTCATAAAAATCCTTTTTAATACTTATAATTAATAATATTTTAAGCATAAAAAGCTGTATCTAAACTTAAAATAGTAAATATGGGATTGGTTTAGCATTATATAACAAATAATGTTAAAAGAAGTTAATTATTTTGTGAGATGTGAGGAGGACTAATTTATAGCCCAGCCTCTTTAATAGCTTCAGCTTGAGCGTGAGCTATTAGGGGATCTAATATCTGATTTAGAGCTCCATCGTTCATAATATTATCTAGTGAGTATAGAGTTAAGCCTATTCTATGGTCTGTAATTCTATTTTGTGGATAGTTATATGTTCTAATCTTTTCTGATCGATCACCAGAGCCTACTTGTGACTTTCTTTCAGCTGAAGTCTCATTTAGTTTTGATTGAAGTTCTGCCTCATAAATTCTAGCTTTTAGAACCTTCATAGCTTTTTCTCTATTTTTATGTTGAGATTTCTCATCTTGGATTGCAACTACTATTCCAGTTGGAATATGAGTGAGTCTTACAGCTGAATCTGTTGTATTTACAGATTGTCCACCACAGCCACTAGAGCGATATACGTCCATTTTTATCTCATTGGGTTTTATATCTACTTCTACATCATCAACTTCTGGAATAACTGCAACAGTTACAGTTGAGGTGTGAACTCTACCTTGGGTCTCTGTATCTGGAACTCTTTGGACTCTATGGACTCCAGCTTCATATTTTAGTTTAGAATAGACCCCTTCACCCTTTACCATTGCAATAAGTTCTTTATATCCGCCAGCTGTCCCATCTGATGAACTTACAATCTCAACTTTCCAGCCCATTGATTCAGCATATCTTAGATACATTTTAAAAAGGTCAGCTACAAATAAAGATGCTTCATCTCCTCCAGCTCCAGCACGAAGCTCTAGATATATATTTTTATCATCATTTGGATCTGATGGTATCATTAAAAGTTTTATCTCATCTTCTAACTCTTTTAATTTTGGTTCTAGTTCGCTTAATTCTTCTTTTGCTAATTCTCCTAGTTCACTATCTCCTAAAAGCTCTTTGTTTTCCTCTATTGCATCTGCAGTTTTTATATACTCTTTTGCTTTTTGGACAAGTTTTGAGAGTTTTGCTTGCTCTTTTCCTAGCTCCGTCATCTTTTTTATATCTTTTGCAATTTCTGGAGAGCTAAGTAAGGAGTTTATCTCTTCATATCTTTCTATAAATGGTTGTAGCTTCTCTTTTAACATATTTTTACCTATTTTTAGTGGATTTTTTAGGTGTAGTTTAGGATATCTTAAGATACCCTTTTTGGAAAATTAAGCAACTTGTTGCATCTTATTTACAAGAGTATGTAGTCTGCTAACCTTTCTTGATGCTGTCTGCTTTTTTAAGAAACCTCTACTAACCATTGAGTGAATTTTTTTATTTGCAACTTTTAAAGCCTCAAGTGCTTTTTCTCTATCATTTTCTTCAACTGCTAATCTTACAGCTTTAGATAGATTCTTTAATCTGGTTCTGTAGTATCTATTTCTCTCTGTTCTCTTTTTTGTCTGTCTAATTCTTTTAATTGTAGATTTGTGATGTGCCATATTGACTCTATCCTTTTGTTACTATTTGATTTTTTTTGATTTGACCCAAAGTCTATTAATTTGCGAATTTTATCAAAAAAAAACTTTGATTTTGGTATATTTAAAAAATATATAGAGTTTTTTATTTTATAAAAAAGGAAGCTTGATAAAAGGTTACGAGTATAAAATATTATAGTCGTATTAAAACCTCTTTCAGATACCTACGGCACACAGTAGAAGTGGGTGGGCTGCTATGTTCCCATCCTGACCCGTTGTCCACAACTACTGTTGCATAGGTCTAAAAGAGGCAAAAGAATAATAGCTAAATATATCTTATAAAATATTAAATTTATCTATTTTTAGATATAATTTTACTCTTCTATAGAGAGGTGGCCGAGTGGTCGAAGGCGCACGCCTGGAACGCGTGTGTGGGGAAACCCACCGAGGGTTCGAATCCCTTCCTCTCTGCCAGATCATTCTTCTTTTTATTTCTTCTTTTCCAAAACTATTAGTTATAATTAACTCATATATAAACTAGGAGAAAGTTTGAATAGTTTTATAAGGTATATCTATTTATTTTTGTTGTCCATTTCTCTATTATTTGGGGCAAAAGTAAAATATGGTTATTGGAAAGATGGAAAGAGTTTTATAAATTATTTAAAAGATTATAATATATCAACCGATATTATAGATTCTCTAGATGGAGAGGATTTAGAGTTAATATCAGAGATAGAGGGTAAAAGAAAATTTTATGAGTTAATAGCTAGTAATGGTGTTTTATTGCAGACTCTAATTCCTATTGGAGAGGAGTTGGAGTTGCATCTATTTAAGACTAAAAAGGGTTATAAAATAGAGATAATTCCAATAGAGTATAAAAGAGATACTTTTATTGCTCTTTTATCTATTAAAACAAATCCATATAAAGATATATTAAAAGAGACAAATAATATTAAGTTGGCAAATGAGTTTACAAATATTCTAAAACATACTATAGATTTTAAAAGGCTTCAAAAGGGCAATAGATTAGCTTTGGTTTACGATCAAAAAATGAGACTTGGTAGAGCAATTGGAACTCCAGATATTAAAGTAGCTATGATTGAGATAGCAGGTATAAAACATTATATATTTAAATATTCTGATGGAAAATATTATAATGAAAATTGTGAGGAGATAGAAAAGATATATATAGGTAAACCTTTAAAAAATATTAAAGTAACATCTCCATTTACATATAGAAGATATCATCCGATTTTGCATAAATATAAAGCACATCTTGGGGTTGATTTTAGAGCAAAGAGAGGAACTCCAATATTTGCAGTAGCAGATGGTATTGTTATTTTTGCTGGAGTATTGGGTGGTTATGGAAAAGTTGTAAAGATAGAGCATAAAGATAATTATATGAGTCTATATGCACATCAAAGTAGAATAAAGGTTAGTAGTGGAGATGAGGTTAAAAAAGGTGATATTATTGGTTTTGTTGGAAGCACAGGAAGAAGCACTGGACCCCATTTGCATTTTGGATTATATTTAAATGGTAGGGCAATTGATCCTATGAAGATCATTAAATCTTCATCTCAAGGTTTGGATGGTTTAGATAGAGAGAAGTTTTTTTATAAAAAAGAGCAATATATTAGAATAATTAATAAGATTTTTGAAAAAAATATGCCATCATATATTTTTAAAAGTTCTAAAAAAAGTTTGGTTTCTCCAAAGGAGAAAGAGTATTATAAAAGCTTAGGTTGGTAGTTTTATGGAAAATATAATAGAAGATTTTAGTGTAGAGGAGTTAGTAAATCCTAAATTTATTAATGCAAAATTGGTTAAATTTAGACAAAATGGCATTTTAAAGAGTTGGGAGGTTGTAGAAGCTTTCGATTCTGTAGCTATATTAATATATCACAAAGAAAAGAGAGCATTTATTTTGGTAAAACAGTTTAGACCAGCTGTATATATGAAAAATAGAGATGGTATGACAGTAGAGTTGTGTGCTGGTATTGTTGATAAGGATCTTTCATTAGAGGAGATTGCAAAAGAGGAGGTTTTAGAGGAGTGTGGATATTTAGTATCTACTTCTAATATTGAAAAGATTACATCTGTTAATAGTGCTGTTGGTTTTGCTGGATCTAAACAGACAATATTTTATGTAGAAGTTGATGAAACCCTTCATGTTGGGAGTGGAGGAGGAATTGAGAACGAGTTAATAGAGGTTATTGAATTACCAGTTGATGAGGTAAAAGAGTTTATATATAATGAAGATATTACCAAAACAACTGGATTACTTTTTGCCATAATGTGGTGGCTAGATAGAAATGGATACCATCTAAATTAATTTGAGCAAGGGTCAATTACTGCATCTTCATTTGGGTATAGATAGACTTCAACTCTTCTATTTAATGCCCAATTTGTTGGATTTGTATTTGGAACTAGCGGTTTTAGATATGAACACCCTTTTGAATATATTGGATTTGTGATTCCATTATTTCTTAGTATATTTGCTACAGATAGTGCTCTACCCTCTGATAGTCTCTGATTATATTCATAGCTTCCACGATTATCTGTGTGTCCTACTGTTTGTATAATCATATTTGGATATTTTTTAAATACTGGAATCATTCTTTGAATCTCTGCTCTTGCAGATGGAGTTGGTGTAATTGAGTTTGTTACAAACATCATAGGAGATCTAAACATAATTTTTACAAATTTGTCTGTATTTGATACAACTAAATCTTTATCTGGATTTTTTTCTGCTTCTGGATTATTATCAACATTTGTATTTAAAACCTGTGCGACCTCTTGAGCTTGTTGTTCTAGGCTATAACCAATGGCAGCTCCAATAGCAGCTCCAGCAGCAGCTCCTACTGCCATTCTTCTTGCTCTATGAGTTTTTTTGGTATCTGTAGCCCCTCCAACAGCAGCTCCCAAAACAGCACCAGCAATTGCTCCAATTTGAGTTTTGCTCAATCCTCCAGTGCTATTTGTATTTGGTTGATTTGGATTTGCTGGTTGTGGTTGCACACATCCACTAACTAGTAACATTGCAGTTGATGTTGATACAATAGATTTAATGATAGCTCTCTTTTTCATACTCTCTTTCCTACTTTTTTTAATATACTATATTATTATTGTATAATATTTGTGAAGTTTAATTACCTCTACTTCCTGGTTTAATTGCTTGGCTTCCCTCTTTACACATAGGACACTCTTTCTCATCATATATTTTAAATGAGAAGTTTGCTAGTGTAAATAGTGGAATATTTTCTGGAAGTTTGCACTCTTTTTTTGGATTAATCTCTTTTAGATTTTTTGCATTACAAAAACCTCTATTAGCTAAAGATGCAAAGGCCACTACTCTACCACCTAAAGACTCTATTACCTTTTTTGCTTCCATTGCTGAGCCACCAGTTGTAATTATATCTTCACAAATAATTACTCTCTCACCCTTTTTTATTTCAAAGCCTCTTCTAAGTTCCATCACTCCGCCTTTTCTTTCAACGAAGATAGATTTTACTTTTAGGGCTCTAGCCAATTCGTAGCCAGCTAGTATTCCCCCAAGTGCTGGGGCACATATAGTATCTACTTCTATACTATATTTTCTTATGATTGATGCTAACTCTTTTGCTAATTTTTCTGCTATTTCTGGATTTTCTAAGACTTTTGCACTTTGTAGATAATATTTTGAGTGTTTTCCACTAGATAGGATAAAGTGTCCCTCTAGTAGTGCATTTGCATCTTTATATATTTGTTCTATATTCATAATTTATTATACCTTTAAGATTTCAGCCTGTTTTTTAGCTAAAATATCATCTACTTTACCAATAAATTCATCAGTTATTTTTTGAATCTCATCATGGGCTCTTTTTCCCTCATCTTCGCTTAACTCTTTAGCTTTTTCCAACTCTTTAATATCTTTGTTGGCATCTTTTCTAATATTTCTAATTGCAACTTTTGCCTTTTCTGCCATAGCTTTAGCCTGTTTTGCAATCTCTTGTCTCTGTTCCATAGTCATTGGAGGAAAAAATAGCTTTACACTATCTCCATCATTATTGGGATTTACCCCAATATTTGCACTCTGGATTGCTTTTTCAATTGGTGCTACCATCTGTTTTTCCCATGGAGTAATAGATATTGTAGTAGCGTCAACTGCCAAAACATTTGCTACCTGATTTAGTGGAGTTGGATTTCCATAGTATTCTACTTTAATATGATCTAGGATTGTAGTTGATACTTTTCCAGTTCTAAGTGTTGAAAAATCTCTTTTTAGTGCCTCTATACTCTTTTGCATGTGCTCTTTTGTATCTTTATATATCTCATTTAACATTAGATTTTCCTTTTTTATATGATTTTGTGAAATTTTATCTTTTTTTTGCTTGATAGTTTTAATTTTTTGTGTAAGAAAGTAGGACTACTAGCTATTTAGAAGCTAGTTAGTTTTTATTTGAGTTTGTATCTACTACCTTTGGAACTGCAATTTTTGGTTCTATCTTCTCTATTTTATCAGCAACTGATTGCTCTTTTTGACTATTATAGATATATCCCATAGCAAGAGTATTTATAATAAATAAAATTGCTAATACAAAAGTTGTCTTTGCTAAAAATGATGCTGGACCCTTTGCTCCAAATAGACTCTCGTTGCTTCCACTATATGCTCCAAGACCAATACTAGAACTCTTTTGCAGTAGAACCGTTATTATAATGGCAATAGATAGTATTACTTGAAAAGTTATTAAGGTTGAAATCATTGATTGTTTCCTCTTTATAAGTTGGAGTTTTGGCTCCAAATTGGGTATAATTTGGGCGATTATATCTAAAATTAATTAAAATAGAGATAAAAATATAATATGAATATAGTTAAAGAATTTTCAAGGTTTGCTAACTCTTATGAGACACTAAGTTCTATTCAAAGAGATGTTGCACAAGAGTTAGTTTCTCTATTAAAGGAGAAAAGATATTCGAAAATCTTGGATATAGGTTCAGGGAGTGGTTCTATATATAAGGAGTTATTAAAAAGAGATATCTCTTTTGATCGTTTTAGTGCTTTTGATTTTTCTAGAAATATGTTAGATTTGCACCCTTTATCTTCCAAGGTGGAGAAGTTATGTTTAGATTTTAATAGCAGTAGTAGTTTTAAGACTCTATCTAAATATGACTTGGTAATATCATCTTCTGCTTTGCAGTGGAGTCTAAATTTAGATTTTACTCTAAAAGAGATATCTAATCTATCTAATCTATTCTATTTTGCAATCTTTACATCAAATACTTTTAAAACTCTCCATAAAATAGCAGGTATAAAATCACCAATCTATTCAAAAGAGGCTATTTTAAATATTTTGAATAGATATTATACATTTAATAGTTATATAAGAGAGTATAGACTACACTTTAATAGTGTATTTGATATGTTGAGATATATAAAAAAGACAGGAGTAAGTGGAGGAAAAAAGCAACTTAGCATTAAAGATATAAAGAGAGTAGTAGATAGATACCCTCTTAATTATTTAGAATTTGAGGTTATTTTTATTGAAGCTAAATTAAAAAGGTTAGTTTGATGGAGCATAGTTCATAAAATATGTTTTCTCCAAATCATAGATTTCATATCTAATTTGTTTATATCTTTTGCTATATTCAGTATTTTTTAATTTAAACATCTCTTCTAAAACTCTAGCTGATTCTTGAGTTCTTGAGAAGTTGGCTATTACTACACTCTCTATATTTTTTCTAGCAAGTTCACTTTTTGTTGAGTTTTTTTGAATATCCCCAATTACATCTCTATATTTTAATCTATCTATACTATACATAGCTTGGAGTTTATGTCTTAACTCTTTGATTTTAGATGTAATATTTCTGTCATTATGAATATATCTACATATATCCTCTACAACTCTTAATCCCTCTTTGAGACGGTTTATATTTGCATCAATTAATCTTTCAATCTTTGGATTTAGAGAATCCAAAGATTTATTTTCACTACTACTATTAATCATCGCCAGGAAATAGACCTAGTAGTTGTAGTATTGCTGTAAACATATTTAGAAAGTCTAAATATAAAGACACAGCAGCATCGACTTCAGAGTCATAAGCACCATTTGCAATATTTTGAGTATCATATATTGTAAATAGGGAAAATAGGAGTAAAATTCCAGCCGTAATTACTATGTGCATAATTGGGCTTTGAAGCAAAAAGTAGTTTACAAGTGATGCTATTATTACTATAATTAATGTAATAAATAGAGGTTTTCCCCAGTTTGAAAAATCACTTTTAGAGTTTATTGCAAAGATACTAAGTGCCCCAAATAGGACAGCTGTCATTAAAAAAGCAGTTCCAATTGTTCCACCACTTCCTGCACCAATTAGTGAAGCTAAAAGTGGCACAAGTGAAACACCTGTGAGGAATGTAAATGTAAATAGCATAAATAGATTTAATCCTGGTTTTCCTCTTGACATTCCAAGACCAAAAAACAGAATTAGAAGCTCTGCTCCAAAAATAAACCATTTATACTTCATAATTTCTACTGCATAGGGCATTGTCAAGTATGCACCAACAGCAGCAGCTAACATACTAGCAGCTAGTAGTTGATAGGTTCTCTTCATAAAATCTACAGAAGCAGTCTCTACTACACTACTATAACCCTTATCTACTGTTTGGGTTTTCATATAGTCCCTATTATAAAGTGCCATATAAGAATCCTTTTTGTTAAATTTTGACTATGTATATTATAGTCATAAAAATCTTTTTGTCAAGTATATTTAGTTGAACTTTAAGATAAGTTGAAAAATTTTTTTTTGGATATGCTTTGATGAGAAAGTGTAGTATATTTTATATAAGTTTTAAACTTTAGTTCCTATTATAAGGAACTAGAGTTTATTAAATTATTAATATAGTCCTAAAGACTCCATTGTTGCAACAGATAATCCTGCAACTGGTAATCCTTTAGCTTTTTGGTAAGCTCTAATTGCAGCATTTGTTTCTGCCCCTTGAATACCATCAATTGGACCATGATAATATCCAGCATCTTTTAGTGCTTGTTGAACTGAACGAATCATTGTAGTATTTATACTTGTTTTACAAACAACAGGAACCCATTTAGCATAACCTTCTGAGATTTTCTTTCTCTTAGTTACAGTTCTATATTTTGCTGGAATTGGAATTGTTTTTGTTGTTGCAGGTTGAACAAGTTTTTTAACTCTAATTGTTGTATATCTTGGTGGAGTTTTAACTTTTCTTGTTACAGCTGGCTTTGCAACAACTTTTTTTGCTACTCTCTTATATTGTGCTGGAATCTCTACTAAACAGATTCTATTACATTGATCTGTAATTCTTGTTGGAGCATTTTTTCTACTTGCATCTGTCCAGAAGTATTTAGCATCTGAAACTTTTCTTTTTTGTGTAATAGTTTTGTATTTTGCTGGAACTGGAATTGTTTTTGTTTTTGCAGGTTCTACTAGCTCTTGGACTTGAACAGTTCTATATACTGGTGGAGTTTTAACCTTTCTAACTTTAGCAGGTCTTACAACAACTCTTTTTTCAATAACTTTATATGTAGCTGGGATTTCAACCAAACATACAACTTCTGATTGATTACAACCTCTATCTTCACATTTAGTTTTTTGCCATTCTGTTCTAGCTGGAGCAATTAGAACTTTTTGTTTTACAGTTTTATATTGAGCTGGTTCTTTAATAAGTTTTTCTGTTCCTTCAGATACTAAGATTTTTTTAGTTACAGTTCTATATTTAGCAGGGATAGTAACAACTTTTTCAGTTGGTTCAGCAGCTAAAATTTTTTTGGTTACTGTTTCATATTTTGCCGGTATATAGTGCTCATAGTAACATGTTCCTGGAGTTGCTCCACTAATATTCATTCCAGAGTTTGCTGCTGCTTGGATACAAGTATCTGATGCATCAGGTGCATTCGGACTAAGAGATGTTTTCCAAACTTTTTGAGCAGGTCTTACTAAAACTCTTTCATATTCAGTTTTATATTGAGGTGGTTGTGCAATAACTCTCTCCACTCCATCGCTAACTTTAATTTTTTCTGTAACCCACTCATATTTAGCAGGAATTACAACAATTTTTTCACTTGGTTCACTAACTAATACTTTTTCTGTTACAGTTGTATATTTAGCAGGGAAAAATGCCTTTGTAAAACATTGTCCAGGTTTTGCAGGTGGTAAATCATCACCATCTGTAAGTTCTGCATTAGCAGATACCATTATCATTGCAGTAACCAATGATAGTTTTAGTGTATTTTTAATAGTCATAACATTCTCCTATATTATATATATGCAAAAATTACGCATATAAGAATTATAAATTTTTTTTCCTCATGTCTGGCTTAAAACAAAAAATAATACTAAAAAATATTTTTATTTAACATATAATAAAAATATTTTTTTGCTAGTAAAAAAACATTTTAAGCAACAAATTATATTTAACCTAAACTTAATTTTTTTTGAAAAAAAATCAATTTGGTGGAGATATGTTTTTAAACTGCTCTTTATATAATGGTAAGAGTATTAAAGAACACGGTTTCTTAAGTCCCATAATAAGCTATCCTCCTTTAAATATCAATGATAGATAATAGCATTTATTATAGATAAGAAAAACTTTTTGTTAGCTTAAAATAAAAATAAATATTAAAGCATGTTTTATGATATTTACTATTTACTATTTAACTATTTATATTTTTAAAGTTTTTATAATTTGCAAAAAAAAGTAGAAAAAATAAAAAAACGAAAAAAAAATAAAAAAATTTAAAAAATTTTAGAAAAACTCTTGACAAGAGGAGAAAAATGGAATATAATACGCGTCCACAAACGGAAGGAAGTTTGTGAGAGAGGTCTATAACAACTAAATATAAGCGAGAAAGAGAGCCAAGA
>Ga0256843_1001383_pt1 | contig 19249 bp, 18 predicted proteins | sample AlvinellametaG_FD_191572 | JGI IMG/M metagenome (GOLD analysis project Ga0256843, IMG submission 191572) | Pompeii worm associated microbial communities from hydrothermal vent at the East Pacific Rise, Pacific Ocean - Alvinella | ecosystem: Host-associated > Annelida > Integument > Unclassified ... | reverse complement strand
AAGCATATCTATAGCTTTGGACTTATCTACTCTAAACTGCTTTTGTACAGCCTGTATCTCGGCTGTTGTGATAGCTAGTCCATTTACACTCATAGCTACACTATTTATCATCTTTGCATTAACAAATATACCTACAACTGATAATATCAAAATAATCTTTCTCATACCAAAATCCCTTTTTTAATTGCAAGATTATAACATAATCGTGTAAAAGTTGTGATGAAGTAAGTTTTTTGAGTTATAATTATGTATAAATGATTTAGGATAATATAAATGAAAGCTGTTTTCCTTGATAGAGATGGTGTTATAAATATAGATACAGGCTATGTTGGCAAAATAGATGATTTTGTTTTTAGAGATGGTATATTCGAATTTTTAAAATTTTTTCAGAAAAAAGGTTATGAGCTTTTCATTGTTACAAACCAATCAGGTATAGCAAGAGGTTATTATAGTGAAGATGACTTTAAAGTGTTGACAACTTGGATGATACAAGAATTTGCTAAAGAAGAAATTATTATAAAAGATGTTCATTTCTGTCCTCATCATCCTGATATAAACGGTGAGTGTTCATGTAGAAAACCTAATGAAGGAATGATTTTAGATTTAAGTAAAAAATATAATATAAACTTAGAAAAGTCATTTATGATAGGTGACTCTATTAGAGATATAGAAGCAGGGAAAAGGGCAGGTATTCAAAAAAATTATTTAGTGACAAATGGTATTTTAAATACTTTAAATGAAATAATATCTAAGGAAAATTTATGATAGCAGTAGTTGGAGATTTTATGGTAGACCATTACTTATGGGGTAAAAGCACAAGAGTTTCTCCTGAAGCCCCTGTTGTAGTTGTTGATGTAGAAAACGAGGAAGATAGACTCGGTGGTGCAGGTAATGTTGTAAATAATCTTTTGTCTTTAGGCTCTAAAGTTTTAGTATCCACTGTTTTAGGTGATGAGAATGATAGAATGTTTGATCTTTTCTTTCAGCATAATATAGATACTAATGGTGTTTTTCTTGATAAAACTAGAAAGACCATCATCAAAAGTAGAGTAGTAGCCGGTAGTCATCAAGTTATTAGATATGATAAGGAATCAAAAGAAGAGATCTCTCAAGAGTATGTATTTAAGATATTAGATTTTTTGGAAAGACATATAGATGATATATCTGTAGTGTTATTAAGTGATTATGATAAAGGTGTTTTAAATAGTGATTTAACACAAAAAATTATAGAACTTTGTAATAAAAATGAAAAAAAACTTATTATAGATCCTAAAAATAATTTTGATAAATATAAAAATGCATTTATGATAAAGCCTAATAAAAAAGAGTTGTCACTAGCAACAGGTATTACAATAACAGATAAAGAAACATTGAAAAAAGCTGGTTGGCTATTAAAAGATAGATTAAATTTAAAATATTTACTAGTAACACTTAGCGAAGATGGTATGGCACTATTTGGAGAGAAATATATAGAGATTCCTACATTAGCTCAAGAAGTGTATGATGTGACCGGTGCAGGAGATACTGTTTTAGCTGCTTTAGGCTTTTCATTATCACAAAACTATAGCATAGAAGATGCAATATCTTTTGCTAATGCAGCAGCAGCAGTTGTTGTTGCCAAAGTTGGTAGTGCAACCACTACAATAGATGAAATTGTCTCATATGAAAAGCTTTTAGATAATAGTGTTGACTATAAGATTATAGATTTTGATAAGGCAGATCTTTTAAAGGTAGATAAGAAGAGAGTAGTTTTTACAAATGGTTGTTTTGATATATTGCATTTAGGGCATATTAAATATTTACAAAAAGCAAAATCATTAGGTGATATTTTAATAGTGGGTGTTAACTCTAATAGCTCCGTAAAGAGATTAAAAGGGGTTGATAGACCTATAAATGATGAATTTGATAGAGCATATCTTTTAGCAAGTTTAGAAGTTGTAGATTATGTAGTTATTTTTCAAGAGGATACGCCATATGAATTGATAAAAAAAATTCAACCAGATATTTTAGTAAAAGGTGGAGATTATAAAAATAAAGAAGTTGTTGGTAGTGATATTGTAGATAAAGTACAGTTAATAGAGTTTATTGATGACAAAAGTACTACAAATATTATAGAAAGGATAAAAACATGTTAACTAAATGTTTAGAAGAACATGTGGTAGTAACACAGAGTATGAGAAGTTTACTACCTCAAATAAAAATAGCTGGTGATATTTGTATCAAAGCATTACAAAATAAAAATAAAATTTTGATTTGTGGTAATGGTGGTAGTGCAGCAGATGCACAGCATATCGCAGCAGAGTTAAGTGGTAGATTTAAAAATGATAGAGTAGCTCTGGCGGGATTAGCTTTGAGTACAGATACTTCAGTTTTGACATCTATCTCAAATGATTATGGTTTTGAGTTTGTTTTTTCACGACAGGTTGAAGCCTTAGCAAAAGATGGTGATGTTTTGATAGCCATCTCTACAAGTGGGAATAGTAGTAATATCATAAAAGCGATAGAAAGTGCTAAAAAAAAGGGAATGAGTATCATAACTCTTTTAGGAAAAGATGGAGGAATTATGGCAAATGAAGGTGATATAAATATCATTATTCCATCTAATGATACACCAAGAGTACAAGAGATGCATATAATGGTGGGTCATATGTTATGTGCTATGATAGATGAGAGTTGTAAAAGTTGAAAAATATTTTTTAGTCAATAAATATTAAGATTTTATATAGGAGGTATTAATGAAAGGGATAATACTAGCAGGAGGAAGTGGGACAAGACTTTATCCAATAACAAAAGGAACAAGTAAGCAATTATTACCAATATATGATAAACCAATGATATATTATCCATTATCGACATTAATGCTTGCAAGAATAAAAGATATAGCAATAATTACAACACCTCAAGATCAGCAAAATTTTAAGAATTTATTAGGAGATGGAAGTGATTTTGGTATAAATTTAGAATATATTATTCAACCTTCACCTGATGGGCTGGCTCAAGCATTTATTTTAGCAGAAGAATTTATTGGTGATGATGATGTTTGTTTAATATTGGGAGACAATATATTCTATGGATATGGATTAGAGAATTTATTAAAAAATAGTATTAATAATTTAAAAGAAAATAAAGCAACAATTTTTGGCTATTATGTAAAAGATCCAGAAAGATATGGAGTGGCAGAATTTGATGAAAATTCAAATGTAGTAAGTATAGAAGAAAAGCCTAAAAATCCAAAAAGCAATTACGCAATAGTGGGATTATATTTTTATCCAAATGATGTAATAAAAAAAGCTAAAACAATAAAACCAAGTGATAGAGGGGAATTAGAGATTACAGATATTAATCAATTATATTTAAAAGAAAATAGATTAAATGTAGAATTAATGGGTAGAGGTTATGCATGGCTTGATACAGGAACTCATGAGAGTTTATTAGAAGCAAGTCAATTTATTCAAACTATAGAAAATAGACAAGGATTAAAAGTAGCTTGTTTAGAAGAGATAGCATATGAAATGGGATATATTTCAAAAGACAAGGTATTACAATTAGCACAAAAATTAAAAAAGAATCAATATGGTCAATATCTATTGGATAGGATAAAAAAATGAAATTTACAAGATGTGAAATACCTGATGTTATTTTGATTGAACCAAAAATTCATGGAGATGAGAGAGGATATTTTGTAGAAACATTTAGAGAGGATAAATTAAGTGGTTTTTTAGGTTATAAAATTAATTTTTGTCAAGATAATGAAAGTAAATCTAAAAAAGGTGTTTTAAGAGGACTTCATTATCAATTACCTCCTTTTGCCCAAACAAAGCTTGTAAGAGTTATAAAAGGAAAAGTTTTAGATGTAGCAGTTGATATAAGAAAAGGTAGTCCTACTTTTGGAAAATATGTTGCAGTAGAACTTAGTGAACAAAATAAAAAACAACTTTTAGTTCCAAGAGGATTTGCCCATGGATTTGTAGTCCTAGAAGATGATACAATTTTTGCATATAAAGTAGATAGCTACTATTCTCCTGAATGTGACAAGGGAATTGCATTTGATGATGAAAGTATAGGAGTTGATTGGATTTTACCAAAAGAAGAATTAATTTTATCAAATAAAGATAAAGTCCAACCAAAATTAAATGAAACTAATAATTTATTTGAATATTGGATAAATTATTATGAATAATATACTAATAACTGGTAGCAATGGACAACTTGGAAGTGAGCTTAAAAGTTTAGAAGATAGATTTGAAAATTATAAATGTTTTTTTACAGATAGACAAACATTAGATATTACAAAATTTGATGAAATTGAAAAATTTTGTAAAGAAAATAAAATAACTCATATTATCAACTGTGCAGCATATACTGCTGTAGATAAGGCTGAAGAAGATAGTATTAATGCAGATAAAATAAACCATTTAGCAGTTAAAAATTTAGCTACTATCGCTAAAGAAAATAATATTATTTTAATTCATATCTCAACGGACTATGTATTTGATGGGAAAAACTATATTCCATATAAAGAAGATGATAAAACAAATCCTCAAGGAATATATGGTAAAACAAAACTTAATGGAGAATTAGCTTTTAAGCAAAGTAGCGCAAAAGGGATAATAATTAGAACATCTTGGGTATATAGCTCTTATGGAAATAATTTTGTAAAAACTATGCTTAGATTATCACAAACAAAAGATAGCTTAGGTGTAATTTTTGATCAAGTAGGCTCTCCTACTTATGCAAAAGACTTAGCAAAAACTATTATAAAAATTTTAAATACTCAAAAATTAGATTCATTTAATGCTGAAATCTATCATTATAGTAATGAAGGTGTATGTAGCTGGTATGATTTTGCAAAAGAGATTTTTAGTTTATCTAATATAGATATTGAAGTCAACCCAATAGAAACAAAAGATTATCCAACTCCAGCAAAAAGACCTAATTATTCTATTTTAAATAAAAGTAAAATAAAAAATGAATTTAATATAAATATTCCTTATTGGAAAAGCTCTTTAAAAGAATGTTTAATGAAACTAAAGGGTAATAAATGAAAAATATTTTAGTAACAGGATGTGCAGGATTTATTGGAAGTAATTTTATTCCATATTTTTTAGATAAATATCCAGAATATAATATTGTAAATTTAGATTTATTAACTTATGCAGGAAATTTAGATAACTTAAAAGAAGTAGAAAATCATCCAAGATATAAATTTATAAAAGGTAATATTTGTAATAGAGAATTAGTAGAATTTATATTTAATGAATATGATATAAAAGGAGTTATTCATTTTGCAGCAGAATCACATGTAGATAATAGTATCAAAAATCCAGGAGTGTTTGTAGAAACAAATGTAAATGGTACATATACTTTACTTGATGTAGCAAAAAAACATTGGATGGAAAATCCTTTTAAATATAAAGAAGAATATAAAAATTGTAGATTTCATCATATTTCAACTGATGAAGTATATGGAACTTTAAGTGATGACCCAAATGAATTATTTACAGAAGATACACCATATGCTCCAAATTCACCTTATAGTGCATCTAAAGCAAGTAGTGATATGATTGTAAGAAGTTATCATCATACATTTGGAATGGATACTATTATTACAAATTGTTCTAATAACTATGGACCAAAACAACACGATGAAAAACTAATCCCTACAATCATTAGAAATGCTTTACAAGGAAATCAAATTCCTATTTATGGAGATGGTAAAAATATTAGAGATTGGTTATATGTATTAGACCATTGTAAAGGAATTGATTTAGTATATCATAAAGGAAAATCTGGAGAGACTTATAATATAGGTGGAAGAAACGAAAAAACAAATTTAGAAATAGTAAATAGAATTTGTGAAATACTTGATGAAAAACTTCCACCACGAAATAATTCAAAACTCAAAATTCAAAATTTACAATTAGAGTCATACAAAAGTTTAATAACTTTTGTTGACGATCGTGCAGGACATGATAGAAGATATGCTATTGATGCAAGTAAAATAGAAAATGAGCTTGGATGGAAAGCTGATGAGAATTTTGAGAGTGGAATTATAAAAACTATTAATTGGTATTTAGAAAAATATGATAAATAAAATAAAAAGCTTTATAAATACCCCTGATAAAAAACAAGTTGTATCTAATATATTTTCATTAAGTATATTGCAAATTATGAATTATATATTACCTCTTTTAACATTCCCTTATTTGGTAAGAGTATTGGGTATTGAACTATTTGGTTTATTAGCTTTTATTAATGGAATTATTTTTTATTTTACTGTTTTAACTGAGTATAGTTTTAATTTAGTGGCAACTAAAGAAATAGCTATTCATAGAAAGAACAAAGCTAAAATCATAGAGATTTTTAGTAGTGTTATGAGTATTCAATTTATTTTAATGCTTATTTCATTTTTTTTATTATTGATTTTAAGTTTTGTTTTTAATGATATTCGAGAATATTTATACATATATATATTTGCTTTTGGGAGTGTTGTGGGAAAAGTATTTTTTCCTCAATGGTTTTTTCAAGGAATGGAACAAATGAAATATATTACTTATTTAAATATTATTATAAGAGTATTTTTTACACTTTTAGTTTTTGTTATTATTAAAGATAAAAGTGATTATATTTTTGTTCCTTTATTAAATTCTATAGCAATTATTATAGTAGGTATTATATCTTTATTTATTATAAAAAATAAGTTTGATATAGATTTTAAAATACCTTCTTTAGAATTAATGAAAATTTATTTATATAAAGGTTGGCATATATTTAGTTCTAGTTTATTTACATTGGTTTATACTAAATCTGTAATAGTAATATTAGGAGTATTTACAAATAATACATTAGTTGGATATTATGCATTAGCTGAGAAAATTATTATGATTGTAAGTAGTGTTTTTGCTTCGGTACAAGGTGCGTTATTCCCTTATATAGCTAAAATATCCAGAGTATCTCGTGATAGAACATTAGTAATATTAAAAAAATTACTAATATATTCTACTATATTGATGTTAATATCCTCTATATTAATTTTAATTTTTGCAGATTATGTTATATATCTGATTAGTGGAAATTATATTTCTGAAGCAACTACTACTTTGAGAATATTATCTTTTTTCCCAGTAGTAATAACAATTGCTAGAATTTTTTCTAAAAATTATATAATAACATTTGATTTAGAAAAATATTTATTACCAATTTATATGAAAACATCTTTATTAAGTATTATATTGATGTTTATATTTATACCTTTACTAAAGATACAAGGTGCAGCTATCTCAGTTATGTTAACTGAAATATTCGCTACTTTTTATATGTATATTGTCATTAAAAGGAATATTTTATGAAAGATAACTATATTAAATTAAAGAAATTAGAGGAACTATATGATGAAAAAAGTGTATATTATAATATTAAATTATAATGGATGGAAAGATACTATAGAATGTTTAGAAAGTGTACTTAAGACAGACTATTTAAATTATCAAATAGTCGTAGTAGATAATAACTCTTTAGATAATTCAATGGAGTATTTGATTAAGTGGATAAAAGGAGATTTATGCTTATATATTCCTAACAATAACCCATTAAAAAACTTATCATTTCCAATAGAGAATAAACCATTAAATTATATTTTATATACACAAGAAGAAGCTTTAAGTGCAAGCCCAATCAAAGAAACAGACTATAATAACCCTATAATATTCATTCAAGCAGAACAAAATAGAGGATTTGCTGCAGGAAATAATATTGGGATTAAATATGCATTTGCTAAAAATGACTTTGAATATATCTATTTATTAAATAATGATGCTGTTATTCAAACAGATACAATTTCTAAATTTGTCAATTATATAAATAATAAAACACTTCATTTATTAGGTAGTATTCAATATTCTTATTATAATCCTAAAAGTATTCAAGCGATAGGAGGAGGATTTAGTAAATTGCAAGCAAATTTTTGGAATTATCAAACTATAAAAGATATAAAAAAAATAAATTATATTTATGGTGCATCAATGTTTTTCAAGAAGGAAACTTTACAAAAGGTTGGATTATTAAATGAGGAATATTTTTTATATTATGAAGAAATAGATTATGCTGAAAGACTAAAAAAAATTAAATTAAAACAAGAAGTTGTAAAATTTATTGGAATTTATCATAAACATAGTCAAACTATTTCAAAAGAAGATAATGATTTTAGAGAATATTTTTTAGAAAAAAATAAAATAATTTTTTATAAAAATTATTATAAATATTTATTATTTATTCCAGTTTTAAAAAGTTTAAAAAAATATTTATTTACCTTTAAAAAAATTTATTTACAATCAATTAAGGATGGATTAAAATGAAAAAGATTTTGCTAGTAGAGTTTAATAATTTTCATGAAGAAGTTTTATTATCTCAATTAAGTTATTTATATAAATCTAAATGGGAATATTTTTTATATATTAATGCTTCTTTAAATGATAAAGTAAATCTTGAAAAACTAATTGATAAAGAAAATATTCAAATAATCAATAGTAAAAATAAATTTACAAGGATTTTATCTTTAATAAATATAACACAATATATACAAAAAAATGATATTAATGTTGTAATATTTAATTCATATGAAAATATATATGTACAATTATTAAGTAAATTTATAATAAATAAAAAGAAAATAGCGATAGTACATAATTTAAATATTTTTCAGAAAGACGAAAAAAAATTTAATAATTTTTTTGTTTTGAATAATACATTATACAAATTTGCAAAAAATAATTTCACACAAAATTTTGATTTTTTTTATCCCTTAGTGAAGAATACAACAAAAACACAAAATATAAATAATAACAATACTATTAATATAGTAATACCAGGACTAATTGAATTAAGTAGAAGAGATTATTTGGGATTATTAGAAATTATTAAAAATAAAAAATTAGATAATATAAAATTTATATTTTTAGGAAATATTTTAAAAAATGATGGATTACAAGTTTTAGAAAAAATAAAAGAATACAATTTATTAAAACAAATAAAGATATATAAAGATTTTATTCCTTATAAGGAGTATTTTGATGTATTAAATACATCTGATATAATTATGCCACTTATTCATCCAAATGTAAATAATTTTGAAAAATATCATAAAACTAAAATTACAGCAGCATTTACAATGGCTTTTTCTTTTAAAAAACCATTATTTTTGTATAAAAGTTTTCTAAATTTAGAAGAATTTAGAAACTTTTCTATATCTTATGATTTAAAAAATTTGATAGATAAATTAGAAAATTTAAATCATAATGAAATTAGTAATATTCAGAAAAAGATGGAAGTTAATAAAATAATTTCTTTTAATTATCAAAGAGAAAAATATTTAGAGTTAATTGAATGAAAAAAATAATATATATTTTACACGAATATGGAGAAAAAACACATTATGCAGCATTAGAATATTTATGTAAAATTCATAATATTGATTTAAAATATTATGAATTTTCTTTTTTTAAAAATTTTATAAAAGCCATAATTAAATTTGATTTTAATTTATTAAAAAAGCAAATTTTAAATTTTAAATTTTTAGTTTCTTTGTTATTTAGAAAAAATAAAAGAATAGTGTTGGGGATGGCACCATATGATTATAGATTATTTTTTTTAAAGTTTATCTTCAAAAAGCACAATATTTATTATCATACTTCTTGGACTAAATGGGATAGGAGCTTTTATCCAAAAAAAAGATTTGTAAATATTAGATTGATTTTTTTATGGGAGAATTTTTTAAAAAAAGACATAAAACATATTTTTAGTGTAAGTAATTATGCCAAACAATCTTTAATAAAAAATTTATCTATTAAGGATAAAGATATATCAGTTGTATATCATTCTTTAAATAGTAAAGTTTTTTATTCTAAAAACTTAGAAAGAACAAATGATTTTATATATGCGGGAAGACTAGTAGAAGAAAAAGGGATAAAGGAATTAATAGAAATATTTTCTCAAAAGCAAGAAAAATTAATTATAGTAGGTGATGGTATATTAAAAGATTTTGTAAAATCGCAAGTAAAATTATATGATAATATAAGTTATATGGATAAAGTTTCTCAAGAAAAATTAGCATATTTATTTAATATAAGTAGATTTTTAATATTAAACTCTAAAAGGTCGTCTTTTTGGGAAGAATTATTTGGAATGGTAATCATCGAAGCGATGGCATGTGGAGTTATACCTATAGTTGTTAATCATAATGGTCCTAAAGAAATATTAAATAATAAAATAGGAATTTTATATGAAGAAGGATATTTAAGCGATATATTAAAAAAAATTTCTGATATTGATGAAAAAGAAATGATAGTTAAATGTATAAAAAAAAGTCAATTCTTTACAATAGATAATATTGCTAAATTTTGGGAAAAGGTTATAGAGTGAAGAAAGTATATATTATAGTATTAAATTATCATGGTTATAATGATACAGTAGAATGTATAAAAAGTTTATTACAATTAAATTATAAAAATTATCAAATTATAGTAGTAGATAATAGTGACACTAAAGAAGAATTTGATAAATTTAAAATAAATTATCAAAATATGGATTTTTTTGAAGAGTATAATATTCAGCAATCAAATAAAAAAATTATTTTTATAAAAGCACTAGAAAATAAAGGTTTTTCTACAGGTAATAATATAGGAATAAAGTATGCATTTTTTAATGAAGAAAGTGATTATATTTGGGTATTAAATAATGATACTGTAGTAAAAGAAGATAGTTTAACATATTTGGTTGATAAAATGGAAAATAGTCCTAATTATGTAGGTTTTTTAGGAAATAAACTATTGTATTATAATTCAGACCTTCTTCAAGGATTAGGAGGGAAATATAATAAATTTATTGCTCAATCAACTACTTTAGGTGTATTTGAAAAAGATAAAGGACAATATGATACAGATGACATTAAAAATCAAGTAGATTATCCAATAGGTGCTTCTTTGTTTTTTAAAAAAGATTGTCTATTAGAAGTTGGTCTATTAAATGAAACATATTTTTTATATTTTGAAGAAATGGATTATGTTTTAAGAGCAAAGAATATGGGATGGCATTTTGATATATGTTATAAATCAAAAGTTTGGCATAAAGAAGGACAAAGTACAAATCAAGATTTAAATATAAGGTCAGAATTTGTTGATTGTATCAACTTAAAAAATAGAATTTTATTTACAAAAAGATATTTTATTTGCTATTTACCTTTTGTTTATTTGAGTTTTATACCAGTATTTTTTAATAGGATATTAAGGAAAAGGCTTCATATAATTAAGGCTATCTTTAAAGAATGTTAATTAGTAAGAATAGATAGCTTTTAGCAAATAAGAAGGAATAATTTATTATACGAGGAGAATATATGAAATATACAGATATAGATTTTAATAATAAAACTATTTTGATTACAGGAGGAGCTGGTTTTATTGGGAGTAATTTAGCATTTTATTTTCAAGAGAACTATCCCAATGCTAAAATAGTTGTCTTTGATATATTTCGTAATGAAGAAAGGTTTAGCAATGGTAATCTAAAGAGTTTTGGTCATTTTCATAATCTGCTTGGCTTTAAAGGTACTATTATAAGTGGTAATATCACAAAACAAGCTGACTTGGATAGATTGAGAGATTATAAATTTGATTATATTTTTCATCAAGCGGCTATATCGGACACTACTGTGCTTGATCAAAAGGTGATGATAGATACAAATGTAAATGCATTCAAAAGTTTACTTGAATTGGCATTAATGGATAGTGCCAATATGGTATATGCTTCTAGTGCAGCTACATATGGAGATAGTAAAATATTTAAAGTTGGATATGAAAGTCCAAATAATGTGTATGGTTTTAGCAAGTTAATGATGGATAACTTGGCAAAAGAGTATTATGACAAAATCAATATTATAGGACTTAGGTATTTTAATGTATATGGGAAAAGAGAGTTTTTTAAAGATAAAACAGCATCTATGGTACTTCAGTTTGGATTAGAGTTGTTAAAAGGCAATCCAGCAAAACTGTTTGAAGGTAGTGATAAGATATTGAGAGATTTTATCTATATAGAAGATGTTATACAAGCAAATGTTAAAGCAAGTGTTTCACATAAAAGTGGAGTCTTTAATGTAGGGACAGGTAAAGCTAGAAGTTTTCAAGATATAGTAGATATTTTAAAAAGAGAGTTATCTATACAAAGAGATGATGTGTATATCCCAAATCCATATATAGGTTCTTATCAGTTTTTTACTCAAGCTGATATATCAGATACAAAAAATATATTAGGTTATAGTCCAAATTATAGTTTAGAAGATGGTATTAAAGATTATATAAAAGAGATAAAAAAAATATGAAAGTTTTAGTATTGCATTCTTGGGGTATGGGTGATATGATTATGGCTACACCTATGATGAGGACATTGTCTTATAATGGCTATAAAGTAGATTTAGTTACATTCTCTAACATTAATAAAATTATACTAAAAGATAATGATTTTATTGATAATATTTTTGTAGTAGATTCTAAATGGAAGCTATTGAGATTTTGCAAGCAGTATGACTATCTAGTAGCAACAGCAGGTACTAATCCAAAGAAAGTTAAACTAGCAAACTACTTTATACAAGCTAAAAAGTTTTTTGTTTTACCACAACAAAAGGATATACATCGTATAGATGTAAATCTAAATACTATTAGCTCCTTAGTAGATAAATTGTATAAAAATCCATACATTTTTTTACAAAAAACAAATAATATAACGAAATACTTAGCTAAAGATAAGAAGAATATAGGTTTTGCTATTGGTAGTGGTGCTAAACAAAAGTTTAAAAGATGGGATAAGTATAAAGAACTTATAAAAAAATTAGATGGAAATAAGCTTATATTTATAGGACCTGATGAGATTGAGCTAGAAAAAGAATTTGCTAGTATAGATGCTACGATAGTAAAAGAGGATATTTTAGATACGATATATCTTATATCTAAATTGGATTTATTAGTTGGAAATGATAATGGATTAATGCATATAGGATATGCTACTGATATAAATACTGTAGGTATCTTTGGTATGACAAACGAAAAAGAAACAGGTAAGTATAGTCACGGGACAGTAGTTTGTATGCCTATGAGTTGTAGACCATGCTTTGAATCTTCTACAGACTTTTTAGGATGTGATGATTATCAGTGCTTATACCAAATATCAACAAATAAGGTGTTAAAAGAATGTCAAAAATATCTATCATAGTACCCATACTAAACGAAGAAAATTATATAAAAAAATGTTTAGACTCTATTATCAATAGTGTCTATCCCAAAGATAGTATGGAGGTTTTGCTTATAGATGGAGGAAGTCAAGATAAAACTATAGAGATTATAAAAACTTACCAGCAAAAACACTCATTTTTTAAACTATTACATAATCCACAAAAAATAGTACCTGTAGCTATGAATATAGGGATAAAAAAGGCACAAGGAGAATATATCATCCGTCTTGACGCTCACTCTTCTTATCCAAAAGAGTATTTTTCAAAACTTATAGAGTATCATCATAAACTAAATGCTAGTAATGTAGGTGGTATCGTTAAAACAGATGTAAAAAACAAAACTATCAAGGCTAACTCTATCAAGCTTGTACTATCTCATCCACTTGGTGTTGGCAACTCTGATTTTAGAGTGGGTGTTGATGAGGTCAAAGAGGTTGATACTGTTCCTTTTGGGTGTTATCCTAAAAGTGTATTTAAAAAGTATGGACTATATAATGAGAGGCTTGTTCGTAATCAAGATATAGAGCTAAACAAAAGGATTATAAATGGTGGAGGGAAGATATATCTAGTACCTGACATTGAGTGTACTTACTATGCTAGAGAGAACTTTACAGATTTAGCAAAAAACAACTTTGCAAATGGTAAATGGAATATCCTTACTGCTTATTATACAAATACCTTAAACTCTTTGAGTTTAAGGCATTTTGTACCACTTTTATTTGTATTATCACTTTTATTGCCAACTTTAGGGGCTATTTTGGATACAAAACTTATATATATCTCTTTATTATCATTGATAAGTTATATAGCTTTGGTTATAATCACAAGTATTAAGTTAAGTAACAAAGATACAAATATATTTTATTTGATAGCTAGTTTTTTAACACTGCATATATCGTATGGATTAGGATCTTTAGCTGGTATATGGAAAGTTTTAACAAAAGGGATAAAATGGAAAAACAATTAACAACAAAACAGTTAATGCTATGGATAGGTATAGCTTATCTTTTTAGTGTACTGATTAGGATGATATGGGTATATCAAGTACATGGGATTCCTAGTTTTTATTGGAATGGTCAGTTGATGATCAATACCAATGATGGATATTTTTTTGCATCAGGTGTCCAAAAAGAGCTTTTTGGTATGCATATGCACAATCCTAGGGTATATGGTATATGGGATTATGGTGTGATATTTTTTACAACACTTTTTGCTAAGATAACACCATTTTCACTAGAAACTATTATCCTTTATATGCCTAGTTTAATATCTAGCTTAGTTGTAATACCTATCATTCTAATAGCTAATTTATATAACAAGCCTTTCTGGGGATTTTTCTCAGCTTTGTTGGGAAGTATAGCTTGGAGTTACTATAATCGTACAATGACAGGGTATTATGATACGGATATGTTTAGTGCTATGGCACCTATGTTTATCTTGTATTTTTTGATGAAGAGTACACATGATTTTAATCTAAAAAGTGCATTGTATGCATCTGTTGCTATAGTACTATATCCATTTTTGTATGACCAAGGGTTAGCTATAGTATATGCTATGGGGATGATATATGGTGCCTATATGGTATGGTACCATAGAAATAGTAAGACAACTTATGCATCACTGCTTTTGGTGTTTTTAGCACTTCTTCCTTTGGGACTAGATGCTCCATTGAAGTATATAGTTCATCTTATCTTAATAGCTGTTGTATATGCTATATTAAATCAAAAAGAGTTTCAACAAAAAAAGCTGATGATAGCAAGCGGTATGGTATTTGGATTGTTTTTGATTTTCGGTAATGTCGTTGGTCTTATCATAGCGAAAGTATTTTCTTATACTATAACAGGGACAGAACAAGAAGCTGGATTACATTTTTATGCAGTAAATCAAACAGTAAGAGAAGCTGGTCATATATCTTTTTCTACCTTTGCTAATCGTATTTCAGGTTCTATTGTGGGATTAATCATATCTGCCATAGGATATATTATCCTTGTTTTACAATATAGAACTTTTTTACTTGCATTACCTCTAGTTGGTATAGGTATATTTGCAAACTGGGGTGGCTTAAGATTTACAGTTTATGCAGTTCCTATTGCGGCGATGAGTGCGATATACTTCTTTTATATTATTTTTGATAACTTACTAAAAAAAGAGTCTAATGATAAATTGAAAATAAATATACAAACTCAAAAAAACATTCTTGTTGCTATAGCAACTATAGCTGTTTTATATCCAAATATTAAACATATTATAAGATATCAGGTACCAACAGTATTTAATAATTCAGAAGTAAAAGAACTAGTGCAACTAAATAAATTTTCAAATGATAAAGACTATACATTAACTTGGTGGGACTATGGATACCCAATATGGTACTATAGTGATACAAATACTCTTATCGATGGTGGTAAACACAATAATGACAATTATATCATATCAAAAATAATGCAAACAACTTCACCTACTCTTGCAGCTAATTTAAGTCGTTTAGCGGTAGAAACATATGTTGATAATAACTATTCTGTAGTAGCTAACAAATTATTTGAAGGTAAAGATCCAAATGAAGTTTTAACAAATCTTGATAATCCTACTTTTAAACTACCACCAAAAAGCAGAGATATTTATCTTTACATGCCTTATCGTATGTTAGATATTTTCCCAACTATTACATTATTTGGTAATTTAGATTTATCTACTGGCAAGAAAGAAAGAAACATTGTATTTTATCCTACTCGTGTAAAATCAAAAACAGATGGTAAACTTTTATTTAGAAATGGTATTATTTTTGATTTGAAAGAAGGTACTTTAGCAATTGGTAAAAATAAACATAAAATTAAAGATTTTATTATTACAGATAATAAAAAGAATGGAGACATACAGATAGGTGGCAAACAATATTATAAAAATAGTGATTTATATGTAGTTTATATGAGAAGTTATAACCGTTTTGTAATCATGGATAAAGAAATATTTAAATCAATGTATGTTCAAATGTTTATTTTAGGTAGATATGATAAAAGATATTTTGAGCCAGTAGTTAAAAGTATATATAGTAGAATTTATAAATTAAAAATATAGATGTTAGGATTTCAAGATAAAATCATAAAAAGAGTTTTTGATATCTCTTTTGCTATAGTAGGCATAAGTTTGAGTTGGTGGCTGATGCTACTAGCTTGGATAGTTGCTTCTATCGAGACAAAGAGCAATGGACTTTTTATGCAAAAACGCATAGGATATCAAGGTAAAGAGTTTTTGGTTTTTAAGATCAAAACTATGTACCCAAATACCAAAAACAACTCTACTGTTACCACAGCTAATGACTCTCGTATCACAAAAAGTGGTAAGTTTTTTAGACGATACAAGATAGATGAACTACCTCAACTTTTCAATGTATTGTTTGGTTCTATGAGTTTTGTAGGTCCTCGTCCTGATGTTAGAGGATTTGCTGACAAGCTTCAAGGAGAAGATAGAGTAATACTCTCTATCAAACCAGGCATTACATCTCCAGCGTCTATCAAGTATAAAAACGAAGAAGAGATTTTGGCTAATGTTGAAAACCCTATAGAGTATAACAAAAATGTCATTTGGAGGGACAAAGTAGCTATAAATAAAGAGTATATAAAAAACTGGTCACTAAAAAATGATATACTATACATCATAAAAACTATCACAGGTTAGAGTATGAAAAAGATATTTTTATCCCCACCACATATGAGTGGCAAAGAGCAAGAGTATATAGCTAAAGTATTTGAGAGTAACTATATAGCACCATTAGGTGAATTTGTAGATAGATTTGAAGAGAGTATTAGTAGCTATACTGGTAGCAAGTATGCTTTGGCACTATCTTCTGCTACAGCAGGACTACATCTTGCCCTTAGAGTTCTTGGTGTAGTCCAAGGGGATATTGTACTTGCTTCATCTTTTACTTTTATAGGTTCTGTATCGGCTATACTATACCAAAATGCCACCCCTGTTTTCATAGATAGTGATGAGAGCTGGAATCTAAGCCCAAAACTACTAAAAGAAGCGATATTTAAAGCACCCAAAAAACCAAAAGCACTGATAGTTACTCATCTATATGGACAGATGGCAAAGATAGATGAGATAGCACAGATATGCAAAAACGAAGGTATATATCTGATAGAAGACAGTGCCGAGAGTCTTGGTGCTACATTTGAAGGGAAACAGAGTGGTACATTTGGAGATATGGGAGTGTTTAGTTTCAATGGTAACAAAATACTTTCAACCTCTGGAGGTGGTATGCTTGTTAGCAATAACAAAGAGTGGATAGACAAGGCTAGGTTTTTATCTACTCAAGCAAAAGAGGATAGAGCATACTATGAGCATAAAGAGGTAGGATATAACTATCGTATGAGTAATGTACTAGCAGCCATAGGTGTAGCTCAGATGGAAGTACTTCAAGATAGGATAGCTAAAAGAAGACAAGTGTTTGATATATATAGACAAGAATTATCAAATATCAAAGAGATTAACTTTATGCCTGAAATACAAAATTCAAATGGAAATAGATGGCTTACAACTATTACACTAGATAAAACAAATCCATATAGTATAATAGAGTACTTATCAAAAAACAATATCGAGACAAGACCACTATGGAAACCTATGCATATGCAACCATTATTTAAACAAAACTTGGCATATATAAACCAAACTTCACAAAAACTATTTGAAACAGGTTTGTGTTTACCAAGTGGAAGCAATATGGCAGAGAATGATATTATAATGATATGTGATAAAATCAAAGAGGTTACTTTATGTTAAAAATTTTAAAGCCAACTTCATTTAAAAGAGTTATTTTCTTTTTAATTGCAGATATAACATTATCACTTTTAACTCTTTATTTTTCTTATTTATTAAGATTTAATTTTCATATAGAAACCAAATTTCTTCATACATTTTGGTTAGTATTTACAATTATTACTCCACTAAAAATATTTTTTATGCTATTTTTTAGGGTATATAAGGTAGTTTGGAGATTTTTTAGTCTAATTGATGCCAAAAATATTATAAAAGCTCATTTATTGGCATATTTAACATTTATTTTGATTTATATCATTTTCAAAGATATGATCAATCCATTTCCAAGATCTATAATTATCATTGATTTTTTTCTTTCTCTTATCTTTATAGGAAGTTTAAGGATTAGTAAGCGAGTTGTATTGGAAAGCCATGGTACAAAGGCAATTAAACCATCTTTGATTATTGGAGTCAATTCAAAAACAACTACAATAATACAAAGTGCTTTAAAATCTCAAATTGAATACTTTCCTAGTGCTATTATCGCAATCAACGATAAAACAACTACTGATATGTATATTAATAATGTTAAAGTATATGACATCAATTCTATCAAAAAAGTAGTATCAAAATACAATATATCAACAGCTATCATAACAGAACAACTTGATAGAAAACAACTTCAAGATATCGTAAATAAATTAAATACTGTAGGTATTAAAGAAATTAAAAAGATAGAACTATTGGATTTTGAAACAAAATCTTTTAAAGACATATCCATAGAAGACCTTTTAGCAAGAGAACCTAAAGATTTAGACAATAAAGCTATACAAAAATTTATTAAAAACAAAACTGTCCTTATTACTGGTGCTGGAGGTAGCATAGGAAGTGAAATTACTAGACAATGCCATAAATACAAAGCTTCAAAAATTATATGTATAGACCATAGTGAGTATAATCTATATCAAATTTCACAACAAGTTCCTAGTATAGAAACAAAACTTATCAATATATTGGATAAAGAAGCCTTAGAAAAAATTTTTATTCACAATCAGATTGATATTGTTATACATGCAGCAGCATACAAACATGTTCCTATCTGTGAAGACAATATAGACTCAGCAATAAAAAATAATATAATCGGTAGTATCAATATCATAGATATGTCAATAAAATACAAAATACCTAAACTAGTTATCATATCTACAGATAAAGCTGTTA
>Ga0256843_1001382_pt1 | contig 19256 bp, 17 predicted proteins | sample AlvinellametaG_FD_191572 | JGI IMG/M metagenome (GOLD analysis project Ga0256843, IMG submission 191572) | Pompeii worm associated microbial communities from hydrothermal vent at the East Pacific Rise, Pacific Ocean - Alvinella | ecosystem: Host-associated > Annelida > Integument > Unclassified ... | reverse complement strand
AGAGTGAGTGTGTTGGTAGTTCCGCTCAATGAAGAGTTAGCACGTAGATGTGGATTTATCGATGAGGTGATCGTTGATAGGGGTGAGAGTGTGTTCGCCCTTGCAAAGAAGCTTCGTTCACATAAGTTTGATCTCTCTCTCACTCTTTTTTCAAATACCCGCGTAGCATTGGCACAACTTTTAGCTCTCATCCCTAAACGATATGCACCCGCAACGAAGATCGCACAGATCTTTTATACCCATCGTATCAAGCAACGCAGAAGTGAAGTGAAGATGGCGGAGTTTGAATATAATCTTGCTTTAGCAAAAAGTGCTTTTGCGGATCTCTCGCTTACATATCCACAACCGCTTTGTGTGTTTGAAGATGCAAAAGAGGTGTATGAGGATTTTTGCAAAACATATAGCATCACTAAAGAGGTGATAGCGTTTCATGTCGGTTTTGGGGGAAGCAGTGATGCAAATTACTCACTTGATGAGTATGTAGAGATGATAGAGAGTGTTTTAGATGGAAATAAATATCAAGTAGTATGTACCTTTGGACCTGATGAGGAAGCACTTGCAAAAACGATGCAAGAAAAACTCAAAAACAAAGATGTAATTTTTTACATATCTCGTGAAGGATTGGTGCATTTTGCAAAGATCATAAGCGGTTTTAGGCTTTTTGTATCTACTTCTACGGGAACATATCATTTAGCTTCTTTGGTAGGAACACCGACACTTACCTTTTTTGCAGATACCCTGTTTGCAAGTAGTAAAAGGTGGAAAAGTGTAGGGGATGAAAAATTCCAAAAACACTTTATGCTTCCTGAAGATAAAGCAAAAAGAGAAGAGATATTAGAAGAGGTTAAGAATTTACTATACAAAAAGTAAATTCCTATAGATGCGGGGATAATAAAAAGTAAGATCAAAAATAGTATCAAATAATCATACCTTTTTCTTTCTTGAAGGTACTTTTGATACTCAGTTGTTATTTTGCTTTGAAAATCATACTCTTGGTTCTTTTGAAGATCATGTATGATTTGACATATACTTTGAGGTGTTGCATTTAAGATATTTTTGTTTGTATCTATACTAAAGATAAACTCTGCAACAACCTTGTCATCATAATAAAAAATACAACTTACCCATGAAGCACTTATAAGTCTGTGTCCTTTATGGACGATCTTTATATCGCACTTAATCTTATCAAGTAAAAACTCTTCTTTTTTGTTAATGATGATTTTATCTTTATAAAGTTCAAGGATTTTATAACTTGAAGTAGCTTCAAAAACAGGAAGATACCAGTAAAGAATCGTAAAGAAAATAGGAAAAAAAACAACACTTAACATGATCAAAGAAGAACTCTCACTAGAGTTATATAATGCTGAGATAATACCACTGAGATACAAAAGGGTAAAAAAGACTATATTTGGTGATCTATAAACAGTAAGCTCAGGGTCTTTTGTGTACTGGAGTCTCCAGATAGGCTGTTTATGTTCTATGTTTTTTGCCTTTATATTTTTCTATCTCATCTTGTGCGGTAGAAAATCCTTTGATATATAAAATCCCTATGAAAATGGCAAAAGGAAGTCCAAAAAAACTAAGTACAGGTTGGTAATGAAAAACGATCATCATAATAAGTACTAAAAAATGTCCGACAACTATCATAGCGATACTGTTTTCAAATCGCTTTGAAGCATACAAGGATTTTTTATCTATCTCAGAGTAGTCTTCCTTTTTAAAAAGTACCGTTACGAAAATCCCAGCAAAAAAGATGATCAATAATAAAATATAATTAATATATCTTTCATCTATAGAGTTGAGAAAATGCTGTAAAAGCATTATTATGATGAAGGTTATGCTCATAACATAAAACAGCCATCTGCTGATAATATAGGTATATAACATATTTAACCTTTAGAGGAAAATTTATTTTTTCCCTTTGAGCTTTTTTTTCAGTGCTACTTGTTGTTGAAGCTTTTCATTTTCATCTATGATGATCCCAATCGCTTCTTTTTCATCAAAACCTGAGAGTTTAGCGTATTCTTTGGCGATGATGGGAAGATCATCAGGAAATTTTGGCCAAAATTTGTTAAAGTTCTTTAGTCCCTCTTGTGGTGGGATACTCTCTCTAAACTCCATTCGGTTGATATCAACAAGATAGAACTCATAGGAGTTCTCTTTTTTTTGCACTAAGATATTTCCAAGAGAATAATCCACATGCCATACCCCTTTTTGGTGCAGATCGTAGCTAAACGCACTGAATTGTTTAAGGATATTCTCTACATCATCGACTTTATGGTGAAACACTTCCCGTATGGTAAAGTCATATGGCAGATGTTTGCTTAGAAAAAAGCTCTCTTGAAACAGTCCCCATCTGTAAAACTCTATATATCCTATGGGTGTTGGGGTATTTATGCCAAGTTCTTGGAGTTTGAGGGCATTTTGGAACGATTTTTTTGCTTTGGAGGAACGAAAGTATTTATAGACGATTTGGTTTAAGAAGTGAGGGATTTTAAATGCCTTCACAACGGTTTTGATCCCCTCAAGTGGGATGATCTTGAGTTCGTTTCGTGCTTTGTGGATTGTGTGTGTGTTGGTTTTAAAATGTTCTTTGATATTTATCAATGTTTTTTCAAAATGGGTAAAATCGGGATGAAGTTCAAAAAAATAGCTCAAGTGGTTTCCTCTACATCTAAATAAAACACAATTATACCATTAAATGCTATAATGTCGCCTATGAAAATAACAGCAAATATTATAACTTTAAATGAAGAAGAAAATATCAAAGAAGCGATAGAGTCTGTTCGTGATATATGCGATGAGATCATTGTTGTGGACTCCTTTAGCACTGATAGAACCTGTGAGATAGCCGAGTCTTTGGGGGCAAAGGTGATCAAGCAAAAGTATCTCGGTGATGGTCCCCAAAAAGCATTTGGAGTGCAGTTTGCTTCTAACAGATGGATACTTAGTCTTGATGCAGATGAGCGACTTGATAGCGATGCAAAAGAAGCTATAAAGCAACTTGATCTTGAGAGAAGTGAATATGACGGATACTCTTTTGCAAGAAAGACCTTTGTAGGGAAACAACTTATCAAAGTATGGTATCCAGACAGGGTAGTACGGTTGTATGACAGTTCAAAATGTAGCTTTTCAACTGCGGGTGGACATGCAAAAGTAGATGCAAAAAATGTATGTGATCTTGATGCCCATATATTGCACTACTCCTATAAAGATTATGCTGAGGTGATCAAAACGACCCATAAGTTCATCACCCGTGGGGCGAAGATCGCTTATGAGGAAGGGAAGCGGGTAAAGCCATATGATCCTTTTTTACACGGGGTTGGGGCTTTATTTAAGAGTTTGATCTTAAAAAAAGGGATACTCTATGGGATTAATGGTCTTAATATCGCTGTGATATCGGCATTTAGTTCCTATATGAAATACGCTTTGATCTTAGAGATGCAACAAAAAACGGATGAAAAATGAGTAAAAAGATAGTAGAAGTATGTCTCTCCCCCGATCTTGGAGGGTTGGAGATCTTTATGGTGCATTGTTTTGAGTTTTTTGGTGAACATACAACAACAAAAGTGGTTGTCGCACCAAATATGAAGTTGGATAACTATATCTCCAACGAGAAGCTTTTTATAAAGCGAAACAAGTTTTTACCGCTTATCCCGGCATTACAACTTGCAAAGATCATAGATGAAGAAAAGATCGATGTGATCCATTTTCACTGGACAAAAGATATAGCGACCGTGGTTTTGGCAAAACTTTTGAGCAAACAAAAACCACAGATCATCCAGACACGAAATATGACCATGACAAGATTTAAAGATGATTTTTATCATAAGTGGCTCTATAAAAATCTCTCTAAGATGCACGCCGTAACCCATCAGGTCAAAGAGCAGTTAGAAAGGTTTATACCATCTTCAGTGAGACCCGAAGTAGAAGTTGTCTATATGGGAACACAGATCCCGCAAAACCTGCAAAAAAAAGATCCGCATCTATTGGAAAAATATGGGATCAAAGAAGATGAGTTTGTAGTTGGGATCATCGGGCGGATTCATGAGAACAAAGGGCAATGGATGGTGATAGAAGCTCTTGCAAAGCTTAAAGATCTTCCTGTAAAAGCTTTGATAGTTGGGCATACGATGGATGAAGCCTATTTAGACGGACTTAAAGAGAAGGTACGATCCCTTGGTGTAGAGGATAAAGTGATCTTTACCGGTTTTACCAAAGCAGTTCAGGAGCATATGGGACTGTGTGATGTGACAGTTCTTGCTACACCAAAAGAGACCTTTGGACTTGTGGTGATCGAGTCTATGGCATGTGGTGTGCCGGTAATAGCAACAGCAAACGGTGGACCACTTGAGATCATAGAAGACGGAGTTGATGGGATCTTGTTTGATAGAAGCGTAGATGATCTTACGATAAAGATCAAAATGCTTTTAGAAGATAAAGCACTTTTAAAAACACTCTCTAAAAATGCTTTAGAGAAGGTCAAAGAGAAGTTTGAAAAAACAAAACAATTAGAAAAATTATATGAATTTGTGCAAAGGTAGATATGTTTAAAACACTTCTTCATAGATTTCAAGAGAAGAAATTTGCTTTGTTCTTTAAGGCAAATTTCTTTTTAACGGCACTTTTATATGTGGCGTTTTTGTTTTTAAAAGACTCCTCTTTGTATGTTTCGTTTTTGAGCTTTTTAGGGGCACTCAGTACCGTTGCAACACTTTATATCCTGCTGTATATTCTCTTTATCCCTTTTAAGCTTGTTCAAAAGGGAGTGTTTTTTATAGCCTCAGTAGTGTTTGTTGCAGTAGATATCGCTTTGGTGGTGGATTTTTTCATTTATAAGATCTATGGTTTTCATATCAATGCGATGGTGATCAATATCCTAACCTCTCCTGATGCCACAGATTCTATCCAACTTGGTGTAGCTCCTGTGGTGGCATTTGTTGGGATCATCTCTTTTTTTATAGGGTATGAACTGTTTTGGATAAGAAAGCTTTCATCTTTGCCAGAAGAAAAACTTACAAAGAGCAATAAAAAACTGAACAAGTTTTTGATCCTTCCATTGTTTCTTATCATCTTAGTAGAGAAGTTTACTTACGGGTATCATGATCTTGAAAATGATGGAGAGGTTCTTTCAAAATTTCGTTCTATCCCTTTGTATCAACCTTTGACATTTACCGTTTTTGCCAAAAAACATTTTGGATATATCCCAAAACCAAAAGTACAAAACAAGATCGATACAAAAGCAACACTGCATTATCCGCTTCAACCTTTACATGTAAATGATCCAAAGAAGATAAATATTTTTATCTTCGCATTTGATGCGGTGAGAAATAGTGATGTTACCAAAGAGATAGCACCAAATGCAACTGCTTTTGCAAAAGAGGCATATAGGTTTGCAAATCATAGAAGTGGAGGGAATTCTACCCGTTTTGGGATCTTTTCTTTGATGTATGGTCTCAATGCTACCTACTGGTTTAACTTTTTAGCAGCGACTCAAGGACCGGTATGGATTCAAACACTACGAGATCTTGGATACGATTTTAGCATCATCTCCTCGACCAATACCAACTGGCCTGAGTTTAAAAAAACAGCGTATATCGATATTCAAAACAGTATCAAAGATCATTTTGAAGGAAAACCATGGCAAAAAGATGCTCAAAGCTCACAAGCATTTATAGAGTTTATCCAAAACTATGATATGCAAAAACCGCTGTTTAGTTTTGTGTTTTTAGATGCACCTCACGGATACTCTTTTCCTCCAAATGAAAATATCTTCCCTTCTGATGAAAAGATAAACTATCTGAAAGTCTCAAAAGATTCAAAACTGATCCCTTCTATCCATAATGGATATAAAAATGCTATCCATTACGATGATAAACTTTTCGCAAAGATGATACAGGCTTTAAAAGAAAAAGGATTATATGAAAACTCCATCATCATCTTGACATCGGATCATGGAGAGGAGTTTTATGAGTATGGTGGATTTGGGCATAACAATAACTTCTCAAAAGCACAAACAAACTCCGTGTTTATTGTTAAACTCCCAAAAGATCTTCATATTGAACTTCCTAACGGATTTCCGGATCTTTTAACGAGTCATACAGATGTGATACCTACACTTATGAAGATAATAGGGGTAGAGAATGATCCATCAGATTATACAAATGGAAAAAACATCTTTAGTAAAAACTATAAAAGAGAGTACGCTTTTTGTGCAAATTGGAATCACAATGCCCTCATTACATCAAAATATACGTATGTATTTTCAAATACTCCAGATAAGATGTTTCAAAATGAGGTAAGAGATAGTACAACATATCAATTGGTTAAAGGGGTGAGTATCCCTTCAAAACTTTTACTTGATGTTATGCAACAAAACAGTAAGTTCTTAAGGAAATAGATGCAGTTTTTAAAAAATTATTTTAAAGTATTTTTTGTTGTATATGGAGTTTTGATCTTTACAAAGTTCTTATTTGTTTGGTATCTTGGAAACCATCTTGAAGATTATAGTATAACGCAAAAAATTTATGCGATCTTTTTTGGGTATAAGTTTGACTTTGCAACTGCTTCATTTTTAGCTTTTTTGAGTAGCTTGTTTGATTTTAGAAAAAAAGTGTATGCATTTATTGCTTCTTTTTTGGTTGTAGCGGTTTTTTTATTGCAGTTATCGGATATCTTTTATTTTTATGAGGCAAATCGCCATATAGGGTATGAGATAAGTGATGCTTTGGCAGATGGAGCTTCCCTGTTTATGACAGCACTTTCTCAACATACTGCTATGAGTATTTTTGGATTTGTTATGAGTGTACTTCTTTTTTGGGGAAGTTGGAAGTTCTTCTTACATGTAAACTCTCAAAAGCTTGATCGTTATTTTCTTTTGAAAAAGATTGTTCTTCTTGCTTTGAGCGTATTTTTTATCCGAGGGATGTTTCAGCATATCCCGCTCAATCCGTGGCAGTCCAATCAGATAGGGGATGTAAAACTTGCCTCAGTTGCTTTAAATGCTACCTATAATGTTGTGTTTTCTCTTTCTAAAAAAAGCTCAAAACTCAAAATGGCAGATATCCCAAAGGTTTCTAAAGAGGATATCTTTCAAACGATGCAGGTTTTATATCCAGAGAAAAATACAAACACTGAGCTTCCTTTGATACATTCTAAGCCAAATGTGGTATTTTTCCTTTTGGAAAGTTGGAGCTTACAATATGTTACACCAAAAACCGCTCCAAATTTCTATGCCATAAAAGAGCAGGGGATAACGATCCCTTTTATGGTTGCAGGTGGGCATAGAACGACTGAAGGGATGTTTAGTATCTTTGCTTCGTATCCAAATCCCCTTGGAAAAAGTGTTGCTAAAACTCAGCTTCAGGATTTCAAATATGACTCGCTCATCTATGCGTTTAACAAGCAAGGATACCAAAGTGCCTTTTTTCAAGGAACTTCAAAAGAAACAAGTGGAACAGGGAGTTTTGCACAATCTTTAGGATTTCATAAGAGTTATGGAAAGCAAGATGTGATAGAGAGAAAATATGAAACAAACTACTGGGGTGTGCATGATGTCGATCTGTATAACTTTGTCAAAACAAAGATCAAAGAGCCGTTTGTTGTTGGGATAAATGGGGCAACTACCCATGATGATAAGCTTCCAAAAGGAGTGAAAAAACTTCACTTTAGTGATGATAAAAAACTCAATAACATCCAAAATGCGATCCATTTTAGTGACTATGCTTTAGGAAAGTTTATCAAAGAGATCGAAGTAAAATATCCAAATACAATATTTGTTCTTGTAGCGGATCATTGTGGTGGATACTTAAATGGGAGTTTGTCAAATTATGAGATTCCGTTTGTGATCTATTCGAAAAAGCTTATTTCACCTAAAAAGTTTGACCTGATCCTTTCCCAAAGAGATATCGCTCCAAGTGTGAGTGATTTGGTGTTAGGGGATTATAAACAACTTTTTAGTGGTTTTAGTGGAAAATCGCTTTTTAGCGATATAAAATTCTTTGCATCATATTATCATAACGGTTTAGAAGGGTGGATAGAGGATAAGAAGCTTATTGAATATAATCTTGCTACACAACAGCTTGATTGTTATAAGATACACAATAAAGAAAAGTTCAAAATTAAATGCGGTACAAAAGAGAATGAATATCAAAGAGATAATCTCAGTTTTACCTACCTTACTCAGAAACTTCTTTTTGAAAATAAGATATTGGATTTTAAAAAGTTTAGAGATTCAAAAGAGTAATTAACCTAAGTTTGAGTAAAATATCATCTAATAAATAGAAAGTAGGATTGTATGAAAACAGCACTTGTTACTGGTGGAGCAGGGTTTGTCGGAAGTCATTTGTGTCAGCGACTTTTGGAAAAAGGGTATAAAGTATATTCTTTAGATAACTATTTTACAGGTTCAGAAAAAAATCATATAGATGGAGTAAACTATATCAAAGGGGATACTGAAGATATAGAGAAACTTGTTGATTTTGCTCCTGATTATATCTACCATCTTGGTGAGTATAGCAGGGTAGAACAAAGTTTTGAAGATATAGAGATCGTTTATCGATATAATAAGATAGGTACATTTGCCGTTTTGGAATTTACTAAAAAAACAGGGGCAAAGTTGATCTATTCTGGAAGCAGTACAAAGTTTGGTGATGGTGGACTTGGTAGAAGTCAATCTCCTTATGCATGGACAAAAGCTTCCAATACAGAACTTGTTATCAACTATGGACAATGGTTTAATATCCCTTATGCGATCACTTACTTTTATAATGTTTATGGACCACGAGAGATAGAAAGTGGAAAATATGCAACACTTATCGCATTGTTTAAAGAGAAGATGAGAAAAGGGGAACCATTAACAGTTGTGAGCCCTGGAACACAAAAAAGAAACTTTACTCATGTTGATGATATCATTAACGGGCTTGTTTTGGTTGGTGAGAATGGATATGGAGATGAGTTTGGGATAGGAAGTGGGGAAGCATATAGTGTTTTAGAGGTGGCTAAAATGTTTGGAGGAGAAATTGTGATGCTTCCGCCACGCCCAGGAAATAGAATGCTTGCTGATGTAATGACAGAAAAAACAAAATCTTTAGGCTGGGAAGCAGAAAAAAAGCTTGAAGATTATATAGAAGAACTTCGAAAAAACAACTGGGAATCTCTGAAATAACATGCAAAACAAACAACCAACAGCAGTGATTTGTCTTTCTCATCATATAGGAGGGATGGAATTAGCTGCGACAAAGTTAGCTAAAGTATTGAGTCAATATATTGATCTAACCTACATCATAAAAAAAGATACATTTATAGAAAAAGAGTGTAAGAGTAATCCTGATTATAAAGAGTTACACTACGAAGCTATTGATTTTAAGACTACTTTAATGAGTCCTTCTATTATCTTTGGAGTAAGAAGTATCATACAAAAAAAAGGGATAAAAAATGTGATCTTTGTCGGTGCTTCGGAGATGAAGTCGCTTTATTTTGCATTTTTTGGGCTTGATATTAACCTTATTGTGCGACATGGTACTATCAAATCTCATCCAAAAAAGGATTGGTTTCATACGTTAGTATATTCAAAGGTCAATACCCATGTAGCGATCTCAAAGTATATGTCTGAAAATGTTCGCTATATCATCCCTTTTGGTAAAGATACTAAGCTCAAAGTGATCGTTCCCTCTTTGGCAAATCAGTTGTCAGCTTTAAAGAGAACACCAAGTGATATACTGAGAATCCTTCATGCTGGAAGAGTGACATCTGGAAAAGGGATAGATAAAGCGATACTTGCATGTGAAGTTTTAGAAAAAGAAGATATCCCTTTTATTTTTGATAACTTTGGACCTGAAGATAAAAAATATACTCCAAAGCTAAAAGAGTTGCTGAGTAATATTGATTATGCAAACAAGATCCATATCAACGGTTTTACAGACAGTATCTATGATGAATATATGAAACATGATATCTTCTTGTTCCCAACACCTGATGAAGGGTATGGCAATGTGATGATGGAAGCGATCTCACACGGTATCATTGTTTTGGCATTTGATAATACTGCCATTAGTAACTTTGGTGAGATGGGATTTCATATCCATCTGGTTCAAGATGGCTCTTTAGAAGCTCTTCAAGAAAGGTTACTCTATATTGCTAACAATTTGGAAGAAGAAAAACGATTGGCACAAGAGAATATCCCAAAAGCAAAAGAAGTGTTCTCTCCTCAACGAGAGGCTCAGGAGTATTTAGAACTACTTAAATAAAGTGTTTAAAAAAACGTATAGCAGATATAGCTATTATAATAGCACTCACTTCTAAAAATACTCTTTTGTCATCAATCTCTCGTTTTATGGTCCTTCGATTTTTACTGATCATTGATACTGCTAACATCACTACCCATAATGGCATGAAGAATCTTAGATTAAACTGGGTTGTGAGGATTCCAAAAGTGATCGCTAGTGTAGAGAAGATCATAATAAAACGTAGCTCTTTATCTTCTTGTTTATAGCGAAATATTTGATAATAGACATTGAGAAAAATGAGTAGACCTACAATACCAAGCGAGATGAGTGTACTTAAAAATTGATTATGCTCATGAGGCATAGCGTGGATGCCTATAAACTCTTTTGGTACAAGTTTTTTGATCTCATCCATAGAATCACCGCTTCCTACACCTAAAAGAGGATTATTCTTAAAAACATCAAAGCCATAGTAATAGATAGCAGCTCTTTGACCGATAGAAGTATTGATGTCAGGCTTATGATCAAATAATGAAGAAAAGCTTTTTTCTGTTTGTATCACTTTTTCTTTGAAAATAGGACTTGTATTATAGGCTATTGTAAATAACAAGGGAATAGCAATAAGCAACTGAAAAAAATATTTTTTTAAGTAGCTAAAAGCCAGTATTAAAAGTAGTGCTATAAAAGTAAGATACCCAGTTCTTCCACCAGTTACAAAGATATTTGCAGTAGCTGTAAGGATAAATAAACTCATAAAGATTTTTATCAGTTTAGAACTGTTGCTGTAGATGATTCTTTGAGCAAGAAGCAGTACTACAAAGGCTAATGCAACACCATAATGGATATGATGTAAAAATGGAGAAGGATCCCCTATAGCATATGCAGTATAGATACGTACACCTTCTATATCTAATTGCCATGGAAGTATCCCTAAAAGCATTCCATACGATATGATCTCACTAAAAAGCATACCCAGTATAAAAGCAGAAAGCACCTTCGATATATAACGTCCATCTACGATAAGATAAAAAATAATCAGATATAAACCATACTTGATACTTTTAACTGCCCAAAGACCATGTTTTAGGTTGTCTGTCCATAACAATCCAATAACATAAATCCCAAAGAGATAGACAAAGGATCGTATTATTGGATTTTGCCAAGCAATTCTTAGATTCTCTTTGATATTTCCTCTTAATAAAAACAGTAGTACCATATCAATAAATAAAGTTGATCGAAAACTTGGAGATATGGGAAGTAAGAATGCATAAGCAACTAAAAAGTTGTTCATCCAAAGTGTTAAAAGGTCTTTATCGTTTATAAAATGCTTGACTTTTATTAAAAAATTATTTTGCATGTTCTTTTAAGCCATTTTGTGTAATATAGTTGTTAGTTTTTTTATTATACTCAAATCTTTCTCGTTGTTCTTGTGTTGTTGGATTGTTTTGTTTCTTATGGTGTAAATGAAACACATTTGCTACATTTTTACACGATTGAAGTTTCAATCCATAAGCACGAAATCTCCAGTCTAGATCAACATCATCAGGAAGTGAAGAAGCACCATAGCTTTCATCGAAACCATTGATCGCTATCATATCCTTTTTAAAGCAAGAAAAATTACATCCTATGATGCTGGTATTTCTTTTTCTGTTTTTTATAAATAGTTTATATATCCAAGAATCTGGATCAATGTAGATCCCTTGTTCAAAACGTGCATTTCGATCAAAAATCAAACTAAATCCAAGAAAGAAGTAGTTCTTTTCAAGTTCTAAAGGTGTAAGTTCCCCTTTTCGAAGTTTGGTTGAGAGCTTTTCATTGAGATTGACTCTTCTTCCTGCTAGAACAGATCCCTCTTGAGCAAGTTTGTAATGACCTTCCACAAAGGTAGAATAAGGGATAATATCCCCATCTATAAAGATCAGATACTCTCCACTACTTGCAAGGATCGCATTGTTTTGGGAACGTGATTTTCGAATACCATTATCTTCTTGAGAGGTGTGTTTTACTTCAAGATCGGTGATAGAATCTATATATTCTTTCATCTCTTTGGAGTTATTATCTTCAGCTATGATCACTTCAAAGTTTTTATATGTTTGGTGTTTTAGTGCTTGTATGATGATCTTTAAAGCTTCTATATCTTTATAAACTGCTATAATTATACTTATTTTCATAAAAGAGATTTTACTCAAAGAAGACTTTAGAAGGGATGAAATGTTTTTGATATTTGTTTTTATTTTTGTGATTTTTGCATTTTTCGTGATTTATAAACGATTGAAAAAGTACAAATACGATCAAGCAAGAGATTATAGATATGATCTTAGCCAAAACCTTCTGATGACAAAAGAACTTGAAGACTTTACTTTGGATCTAGATGGGATAGATCCTTCATATGATACTTTTGTGTTCGAAATAGAACTTCAAAAAAATCTTCTTTCTTATTTTTTGAAACCTTTTATAGATATCGACGGTGTCAAACACTATTTTGAATACGGTGCCAAAGGGATCAGGTACATTACGATCTCTACTTTAAAAGAAAAGAAGATTTTATTTACATGTAAAAACATAACTTTAAAGAGCAAACAGGTAAAGATATATGGTTTTCAAAATGGTATAGATCTTGAAAAAAAGGTGCTTATCCTTGCTCCTCATGCAGATGATGCAGAGATCGCTGCTTTTGGGCTTTATAAGAGTGCCAAAGATGTAACGATAGTAACAACAACGATAGGGGAACATGGTGTTTGTAACTATTGTGAGTTTTATAACGGTGATAGAGCAAAATCAGCCAGACAAAAAGCACATCTTCGACTTTTAGATGCTTTATATATCCCTTCTTTTGGTAATGTTGCAAGTGAGAACTCTTTGGCTTTGGGATATTTTGGAGGGAGTTTAGAGTTTATCTACACCCATCCTAAGCAAAACAGCACTTCACATGTAAAAGATTTTGGTTCGATGCAACCTTATAGAAAAGTAGATCATGCAAAGATAGATCTTGCTTTACATGTAGAGCCGAATTTTGATGCTTTTTATAACGATATCAAATCGATCCTTAACCAGTTAGAGCCAGATATCATTATAACTCCACATCCGCAGATAGATTCTCATCCAGATCATAAGTACACAACATTGACACTCTTTAAAGCTTTAGCAGAAGTTAAGTGTGAAGCAAAGATACTGCTTTATACAAACCATCTTAAAACAAGTGAGAACTATCCTATAGGAAGGATGTTTGGTGCGATTGACTTACCACCAAATTTCAGTGATTTTGATTTTGATGGTATCTACTCATATAAACTTGATGAAGAACTACAAAAAGAGAAGTTTTTCGCTCTTGAAGCGATCCATGATCTTCGGGATAGTTTTTTACCAATATCGCTTAAAAGAACATATAAACATTTGAATCGGTTGCTTAAAAAGGAATTGTTTTCTAAGGATAAGTCCTATTTTCGTCGTGCTGTACGAAGTAATGAACTGTTTTTTGTGCTTGATCCAAAAAATAAAGAGAAGTTTTTGGAGGAAAGATAGTTGTTATTTAACAGTTATGAGTATATATTTCTCTTTTTACCAATCACATTTTTTATCTATTTTTACCTATTAAAAAAACGATTACTCATAGGAGCTAAAGGTTTTTTAGTCTTTGCATCACTCTTTTTTTATAGTTGGTGGAATCCTTTATATCTGCCTATTATACTGATCTCTATGCTTTTTAACTATACCGTTGGAAATATCCTCTCACAAGACAGTGATGCAAAAGTAGATAAAAAATATATTCTTATCTTTGGCATATCAGTAAATGTTATTTTACTTGGGTACTTCAAATACAGAGATTTCTTTATAGAAAATTTCAATTATATATGGAATGAAAATGTTGGACTATATCATTTGGCACTGCCTTTAGGGATCAGCTTTTTTACTTTTCAGCAAATATCGTATTTAGTGGATAGTTATAAGAAAGAAACAAAAGAGTATGACTTTTTGAACTATGCACTTTTTGTTACATTCTTTCCTCAACTCATTGCCGGTCCGATAGTTCATCATACAGAGATGATGCCCCAATTTGCTTCTAAATGGAATATGGTAAAAAAGTATAGAAATATCGCTACAGGGATATTTATTTTTTCCATAGGTTTATTTAAAAAGGTTGTTATAGCAGATAGTTTTGCAAAAATGGCTAATGTTGGGTTTGATAAAGTTGAGGTTTTAAATTTTATAGAAGCATGGACGACGAGTTATGCTTATACATTTCAGTTATATTTTGATTTTAGTGGTTATACCGATATGGCTATAGGTGCGGCACTTCTTTTTAATATCAAACTCCCTATCAATTTCAACTCTCCATACAAAGCAACCTCTATACAAGATTTTTGGAGAAGATGGCATATTACACTTTCTCATTTTTTAAGGGACTATATCTATATACCTCTTGGGGGAAGTTATAAAGGGGAGGTGCGAACCTATTTAAACCTGCTTGTGACCTTTTTGATAGGTGGACTTTGGCATGGAGCAGGGTGGAACTTTGTTTTTTGGGGATTTTTGCATGGAATGGCACTGGTTATCCATCGTATATGGAAAAAACTTGGGTTTTCACTGCATAAGATAGTGGCATGGTTCATAACGATTAATTTTATCAATTTTTCATGGGTTTTCTTTCGGGCAAAGAACTGGGATGATGCGATAAAAGTTATAAAAGGGATGTTTGGGTTTGAAGGATTTTCTCTTACTTCACCACTTTATACACATATAGACTGGTTTATTATGGCTTTTATCATAGTGCTGTTTTTTAAGAACTCTTTGGAGCTATCCAAGCAGGTATATCGTAAAAGAAAGATGGCGATTTATGCAGGTATTTTATTTGTATCTGCAATGTTAATGATGAACCATGCAAGTACATTTTTGTATTATGATTTTTAGGGATAATGATGAGTGCTAAAAAATGGATAATGACTTGGTTTTTAAGTATATTTGTATTGATAATTATTGGTATTGTCAATTTTATCGTCGATCCTTATCAACAGTATAGAAAAGCTACATTTTATAAAGTTCCGTATGAAGATGAAAGGGAACTCAATGCTGGACTGGCAAAGAATTTTGAGTTTGAGAGTGTTGTGATAGGTACTTCAATGGCAGAGAATTTTAACCTCAATGATGTTAAAGCAATACTTGGTTTCCCAAAACCGATCAAACTGACAATGGCAGGAAGTAGTATATATGAACAAAGTATTATCCTTCGTACTGCTTTAAGACATCAAAAGATAAAAAATGTTTTATGGGGATTAGACTTTTTTTCTTTTTATGGTGATATCCATCGTTTAAAACATGGTGAAGCATTTTTTCCTTTTTATCTTTATGATGAAAATATCTTAAATGATTATAAATACCTAGTCTCAAGTGATACATTCCGGAGATCTTTGAAAATGGTTTTTGCAAAGCAAGAAGATCCTTCTCGTTATGCGTATGAGACGATGTATCAATGGTATTCTAAAACGAAAAAAGAGGATACTTTAAAAGCTTTATATAAAAAATGGCAAAACCGTAAAGATTTTGACAATGAAGCTAAATCATGGGAAAAGAAATTTTCTTATATGAAGAAGAATTTTGAAACAAATCTTATACCTTTGATTCAAGAATACAAAGAAGTAAAATTTTTCTTCTTTTTTCCACCGTATTCGATTTTAGCATACAAAGTATATGAGCAAAGAGGAGAATTGAAAGAGTTTTTACGTTTTAAACGTTATGTTATACAAAGTTTAAGTGAATTTACAAATGTACAAATATACGATTTTCAATATGCAGATAACATAACTCACAATTTAAAGAACTATTATGACCTTTACCATTATACTCATGCGATCAATCGTTGGATATTAGAGCAGATTGAAAAGGGTCAGTATAGAGTTGATTTTAAAAAGGAAGCAGAACTTTCTAAAAAACTTTTACAGGAAATAAAAAGTTTTCAGGTAACAAAAGAACTTTTTTATGATAAATAAAGTTCTTTGTATCTTGTCACTATGCTCTTAGGAGTAAATCTTTGAAGATAGCTTTTAAAATTCCAAGATCTTTCTTCATTGAGGGTTTCAACCATTTTTTGAGCAAAGAGCTTTTCATCGAAATCAACAAGATAGTTCTCTAACTCTCCTTGCATAATATCTTGAACACCCCCTTGTGATTTGGTAGCAACCACTTTTGTCTTACATGTAAGTGCTTCTACAAGTACCATTCCAAACCCTTCCGCAAACGATGTAGAGGTGAGTAATGAAGCATTTTTGATCCATGGATATGGGTTTTGAAGCAAACCAAGGAGTTTGACATCTTCTTCCAAAAAAAGCTCTTTGATCGTTTGTTTGACATTATCCATATCGTGACCATCCCCTACGAGTACAAGTGGAAGTGTAAGTCCGAGATGTTCTTTGGCATATTTGTAAGAGCGAAGTAAAAAAGGGATGTTTTTATTTGGGGTAATACGACCTACACTGATGATATAGTTCTCTTTTATATCGGGTTTATAGGCAGTTGATTGTTTTTTGATAAGTTCCATATCAAGAGGATTGTAGATTACATGTAAAGAGTTGGCTTTTATGCCTGTTTTTTCTAAAACCTCTTCGATCTTCTCTTTGACCCCGGAAGAAACACCAGCAAGATTTTTTCCACTATAAACACATTTGATATAAAGATCTTTAAGGGGTGAGCCGTGTTTTATAAAGATACTCTCCACCATCTCAACGACTCTGTTGTCTTTGTGTGCCCAGACCATTTCAAATGTTCCATGCCCTCTCATAATGATCAGATCGAATTTGCCATGCTGTTTTTCAAGTTGTTTGATCTTGTAGGCAAAGATGGGTGAGAGTAAAAGCCCTTCATAGAGAAAGTAGCTATTTCTAAAGATGCCGTTAAGCAGTTTTGCGATCAGTTTGAGAAAAAAACCTATCCCGGTAAGATTGAGCGTTCTATCAAGATCAAAATGGTGAAAAAAAACACTTTTTTTTGGAGTAAAAGCTCGTTTTTTCTCTTTGAAATAGATTAAGTGGGATTCATCTCCAGCATCGGCAAACGCTTCAGCGAGATTTACAGCAACTCGCTCCATCCCACCAATCTTTAGACTTCTTACAACAACGGCTATTCTCATTTCTCTGCTCCTAAAATGGTATAATAGCGAAAAAAATCTGGGAAGAAGATGAAAAAGTTTTTAAAACGACAAAGAGAAAAACTCAAACATTTTTATCATCAAAAAAGATTGAAACATCATGATTTTTCGCTTATATCAAACAACTGTTGGGGGACACGAGTTTATCAGAGGTTTGGACTTGCGTATGCTTCCCCGTTTCAAAGTCTTTTTCTAATGGCAGATGATTATTTGACTCTTTTGGATGGTTTTTGTGAAGAAAAACTGGTTTTGCAAAAATTTATCACCCGTGAAGAATCAAAATACAAAGGGTATATCTATAACGATAAAGAGCTGTATGAACTAAACTACCCTATAGGGGTTTTAACAGGTGGAGAAGAACTCCATTTTCAACATTATACTTCAAAAGAGTATGCTCGGGAAAAATGGGAAAAAAGAGTAAAACGGATAAACTGGGAAAAACTGCTTTTTAAATTTAGTGACGGATATCTTGCAACACAAGAACATATAAAAGCTTTTGATAAACTTCCTTTTAAACATAAAATCTGTTTTAGTGCAAAACCGTGTGAAGAATGTTCAAGTATAATCTATATGGATAGGTTTGAAGATAAAGAAAAAGTGGAACTCGAATGGAAGTATGATAAAGAGTATATCGATCTACATAAAGTGATAAACAGTTTATGATAATTACTGCTTTTATTGTATAATATCCTATGGCTAAAATTGATAAAATAAAAGAGCAGATCGGTTGGTTAAAGGTTTTGTTTGGTTTATTATTTGCAACTGATTTGTCTTTGATTGCATTTTTATTTAATAAAATAGAGACTCTTAGTTTTGTAAAAACGATGTTAGTACTTGTTGGACTTTTGTTGGTAACGATAGCTATTAGAGTTGTCAATAAAAAAGCTATGGAAAAGATAGATGAACTGGAGGATATATAAGATGGAAAATATTATATTAATAATAGCGATGATTATTGTCTTTGGAGGGATAGGTTATACGATAGTAGATAGCCTTTCTTCATTTAAACACAATTCATAATTAAGAGAAACAATTTGAAAGAGATCATAAAACGGTTCTGGCCTTATATAAAAGAGTATAAATTCCATTATATGGCACTTCTATTTGGAAGTTTGCTGATCCTTGTCTCAACTGTTGCCACGGCACATATCATGAAGCCGATGATGGATGAGATGTTTATCAAAAAAGATGAATCTATGCTTACACTTATCCCACTTGGTTTAGTAGGTATCTATGTTACTAAAGCGGTAGGGAAGTATATCCAAACTGTTTTTATGGAGTATATCGGTCAAAGTATCGTAACACGATTTCGTGAACTCTTACTTGATAAGATCATCCATCTGGATATGGCTTTTTTATATCAAAATAGAAGTGGTGAACTGATCTCTCGTATCACTAATGACATCAACCGTATCCAAACTTTTATCTCAACAAGACTTCCTGATATGTTTCGAGATCTTTTGACTGTTATCGCTCTTGTTGGTTATATCATCTATCTTAATCCATTGCTTGCATTTTATACACTTGTCGTTGTTCCTGTTGTTATCTATCCTATCATTGCAGTTGCAAGGAAATTGAAAAAATATTCTCACCGTTCACAGCAAAAAAATGCAGATCTGGTTTCTCGTCTGACGGAAGTTTTTAATAACTCCGAGATCATTAAGGCAAATGCAACAGAGAAGTTCGAACTTAGCCGTTTTAGTGTGGAAAACTGGAACTTCTTTAAGATCAATATGAAAGCGATCTATGTAGGCTCGATCGTTTCTCCTGTGATGGAGATCGTTGGAGCAGTTGGTTTGGCGATGGTGGTGTATTTTGGTGGGCAAGAAGTCCTTAAAGGTAACATCACTGCTGGAGAATTTATGGCATTTATCACAGCTGTAGGACTTGTTTTT
>Ga0256843_1001381_pt1 | contig 19258 bp, 12 predicted proteins | sample AlvinellametaG_FD_191572 | JGI IMG/M metagenome (GOLD analysis project Ga0256843, IMG submission 191572) | Pompeii worm associated microbial communities from hydrothermal vent at the East Pacific Rise, Pacific Ocean - Alvinella | ecosystem: Host-associated > Annelida > Integument > Unclassified ... | reverse complement strand
AAAACCAAATGATGAACCATAACTCATACCAGTCAAATATAGATGGTGAATCACACCAGCACATTTACCACGATATAATTGCTTTCCTTCAGTTGATTTAGAACGAATATCATTAATTTGTTGATCAGTTAAATCTAAACTAAAATCTGTATCCAACCATAATCATTTATCATCACCACTTCCATCACCATGATTTTTATAAGCCAAATCAGAATGATATGGAACTTTAGTTCAACCACCACCATCGGTAGTCATATCACAATAAACCTGGAAAGCATCATCGGTATTACCACCATTTGGATCAATTCAGTAAGTTCCATCACCAGTTGAAAATCCATTATCTAAAATACCCTTACATGTTTCTCCAGCCTTATCCTGAGCAGTTCCGTCTCTATCTGTGACATGTAAAATACCAACACCATTATTTGTTCATTCAGTATTTAAGATACCATTATTTGAAATAACAATATCATAATCACCTTGAGTGTTTGTTGCCTCAACTTCAACTTGAATTTTTTCAGGAGAAATTACAGTTACAGAATTCACTGTATTTCCACCAGAAATTGCTACTGCTGAATTTGGAATAAACTTAGAACCTTCAATAGTAATAGTTTTTGTTTCTCCTGGTTTAATTGCAATAGGTGTAATTTTTGAAATATACGGAACTGAATTTGGATTCTTTCATTCAATACCAGAACCAGTTGAAGTAAGAACCTGTCCTTGATTTCCAGCTGAATTATTGTTGTCATACAAAGCTCCCTCTAAACGAGCATTTCCTGCAATGTGAAGTTTTTGGGTTGGGTCATCCACTCCAATACCAATATCACCAGATGATGTTATTGCTAATCTTGTATAATCTCTTAACATTGTTGGACCACCCACATTTGAAGCTACCCCAATTCTAAAAATTGAATCATTATCTATATAACCTATAGAGCCTCTATTGGATGAATCTGTTCCTAATTGAATATAGGCTGATTTATCTGTAGCTGTAGTTCTAATTCTTAAAGCAGAATCATCGTCAGACAATATTTCTAACCTATCATTTGGATTTGTTGTTCCAATTCCTACATTTCCTTGATCATCCACTAATAATTTAGTATCACCTCCAGTTGCTAACCCAATTTGATTATCATCAAACAGCAATAAACCTGAGTCATTATCATTACTGAAAGAATAAGCAGGATAATTATCAGCGGTATTACCACTACTGTACTGTGATAACCTGAATTGAGAAGTATCATCTCCTATTCTAAATAGGGTTGCAATATTATTTCCAGCTAAACTAAATCTCATCTCTGTTCCAGAACTTTGATCCACATAGATACCATTATCATTAGATTGTAAGAAGATATTACCTCCTGTTGCCAAAATATCACCATTAACATCTAATTTGTTTGATGGGCTAGTAACACCGATCCCCACATTTCCACTACTTCCATCAATAAAGAATTTATCAGTGTCGAATGCTAGGTTATGGGAATCAAGAGAAAGATTTCTATCCCCTGTTAAGGTTCCGTCAGCAGTATAAATATTATCTTTCTCATTTCTACTTGGAACTCAGTTGTTTCCATCTCAAGCTAACACCTGTCCATTTGTAGGAGCATTTGTACTTGTATCAACATCAGTTAAATTATCAATTGAAGCATTTAGAGAAACTGTTGGATTAGCCCCTTCACTTCCACTTCCTGAAATTGAAATTCCTGTTCCTGCTGTAATATCTGAAAGATAATCTCCTGTTGTTTTTGTTCCAAGAGTAATTGCATTATCTGCAACCTTTGCAGTTGTAATAGCTCCATCTGATAAATCAGCTGTTCCAATTGAACCATCAGCGATTTTTGCTGAATTAATTCCATTATCTTTAACTTCTAATTCGTTTGAACCATTTACTCCGATTGTTGAATCATCAAATAGAATTTTTAAAACTCCATTAACCACTTCAGCTCCAGCATCATTAACTGAACTGATAAATTTATCAACTCAATTTAATTTTCCACCATCCGCTACTAAAATCTGTCCGTCAGCCCCTGTATCCCCATCTTTGTCTTTAAATACTCCTGAAATTTGTGTATCTGCAAAAGATGAACTTCCTGTGGTATTAAACCCACCTGTAGTAATACTTTGGTCTGTAGTTGCCCCTCGGTCAGCTACTGTATCTAAAGTATCTTTTTCTAAACTTGAAGCATCTTCTCAAGTAAATCCTTTACTTGTATCATCATAGGTTAAAACATAATTATCTGTTGGGTCATTTGTAGAAGATAAATCTTCTTCTAAAATAGTTCCATTTAAAATATTTTCTGTTTTAACCGCATCATTGGCTAATTGAGTATTTGTGATTCCATTTTCTTTAACAATCAATTTATTATTTGTATCAATTCCAATTGTAGAATCATCATAATTTAAAGAAATTTTTCTATCTGCTAAACTTAATGGGTTATTAACAGAATATAAACCTGAAAAATCTAAAGTTTTTGTAGCTTCTCCATCATCTTCTAGAGATAATGATAAAACTCCATTTGATAATGAAAATTCATCAATTTTCTGATCATCTGTATTATCTAAATATTTTCCTAAATCAATATTTGTTGTGTCTCCATTTTCATCTTTATAGTCTAAAGAGTTTGTGTTTAGAGATAGAGAAGTTATAGTTTCAGAAATATTTTGCTCTGTTCCATCTTCATTCGTATATTTTGCAATTTTATGACCAGTTACTGTATCAGAAATATTTGTGGTTGTTTCTAAATCGCTGGTATTTTTAGGAACCCAATTACTTCCATCTCAAGATAAAACTTGTTTATCAGTTGGAGCGTTTGTTGAAGTATCGACATCAGAATGTTTGTCAATTGAACCTAAACTTATATCGGAAATCGTAATTCAATCTGTTCCATCTGTTGTTGAAGATAAAATTTGTCCATCATTTCCAGCCTCATTATTTTTATCATACAAAGCTCCTTCTAGACGAGCATTACCAGCAATATGTAGAAGTTGAGTTGGTGAATCTGTTCCCAAACCTAACTTTTCATTATCATTATCTCAATAAAATTTTGAATTATTTTCAGCTAACTGGCCATTTGAATCTGCAAAAACTATTGAACCTTCAGTTAAATCATTTGTTTGAGTTGCCACTGTTCCCGATAAATCTGGAAAGGTTATAGTTCTATCTTCAGTTGGGTCAGTAATTTTAAACGAAGTTTCAAAAGAATCTTCTGTTGCACCTTCAAAAACTAAAGGAATTTCGTTTTGCAAAACTGCATTCACAGTCAAAGTGTCTGTGTCAGCATCACCAAGTTTAATTACATCATCAGATAAAACATTTCCTGAAACCACTAAATCTGAAGACAAAATTACAGGATCGATAAATTCAAATTTTTGATTACTTCCGTAAGTATCAAAAACTACTTTTCCATCATCTTTTACTTCAGTAGTGAAATAATTTGAATCATCATAACCGATTTGAACTTGCGGTGTATCTGTTGTTTCATTTTTTAGTAACCCGGCTAAAGTTAAATTTTTAATATTTTCTATTGAATTATTTCCTAAATCAAGATTACCAGACATTGCTCGACTCCCAGCAACTAATAAATATTGTGGATGGTCATCATCTCCTAGACCAATCAAATCTCCATGGTCTGCTACTGAACCAACGGTTCCGTTTGTTCCATAACCAAACAATCTATCCATATTGGGTCGAATATCATAAAGATTGTCTGCTACCGAAGTATCATTTTTTTGACTTACAATTGTAGCCAAATAAACCGCGCCAGCTTTTTGAATACTATCTGGAATTACTGGCAAAGGAGCTTTTTTAGCATCATCTTCATTATCATACTGACTTTGACCGTAAATATAATGAACATTTCCGTCTAAAGTTCTCAAAATCAAATCTTTTTTTCAATAATTATCATCTAGATCTACTAAGCCATTATTTACATCATTATATTTTGTAGTATTAGCTTTGTTTTCATCTGAAGAATCTATCACCCAATCACTTCCATTTTTATACCATTTTGTAAAAGTATCAGTATCGCTGGTATTGTATTCTGAAAGTCGAGAGTTTATTTTTCCAGAATTTACAGTCAAACTTAAAGCATCACTTCCTTCAGAAACTAAGTTACCATCTTCAATCATTGGTCCGACAACTTTTTCAAACCAATTATTACTTTTGGCCGTGTAATTTCCCGCATGAAAAGGGTTTGATGAAAGCATTCCGATATCAGTATTTCCATTGGTTGTATAAGCATAACCTAAATAAATATAATCTGAAATAGAAGCTTGAGTGTTTTTAATATCTAAATCACCATCAGAATTTATGTAAATAAAGTTATCTCCTTCATATGGTAAAGAAATTCCAGACAAATCTGACCAGGAAACTCTCTTTAATTTATCAGTATCATTATTCACAAAACCTTTACCAGCTGAGATATCCACTTTGTTATCCCCAGCATCTGAAATTTCTCCACCATTAGTTAGACCTGTCGATCATCTCTCTGTAGCATTCAAACCAAGATGTTGCAAAACATCTTCTACATTGTTATCTGGATAATAATTTCCTTCATCTGCAACCGGAACATCTTTAGCAGAAACTTGTTTATCATTAGTTCCTCAATTAATATGTTCATCGTCAATTGAAGCATCAATATAATTTCTTGAATCAACAGAATCGTCATCAAGTTTTATATTTGTGATTGCTTTATCGGCAATTTTTCCACTTGTTACATTACTGTCTGCAATGTCATCAGTTTTTACTTCTCCATCTTTAATTTTTTCTGAAGTTACAGCATTATCTGCTAATTGATTATTTCCAACACCACTATCTTTAATATAAAGTTTATTATCAGAATTTACCCCTAAAGTAGTGTCATCAAATAACAACTCTAAAGCCTGATTGGTAATTTTTAAAGCAACATTGGTTTTAATTGATGTTATAAATTGATCGATTCATTCAACTCCGTCAGCAGTTGATTTTAAAATCTGCCCATCATTTCCCGCCTCATTATTTTTATCATACAAAGCTCCTTCTAAACGAGCATTTCCTGAAATATGAAGTTTTTGACTTGGGTCTGTAGTTCCAATTCCAACATTTCCATTTTCATCAATCCTTAACCTTTCATCCCCACCAGTTGTCACAGCTAAATTATTTGCTTCTGGTCGCAAAATTCCCGTATCTAAATCTTCATCAAATTTAAAGGCTGGAGAACCAGCAGTTCCATTAGCTGCTAAAAACTTTGAGGCTCGAACATTTCCACTAACTTGCAATTTATGACTTGGGTTTGAAGTTCCAATTCCGACATTTCCACTTCCATCAAAAATTAAATTGTTTCCATTCAAATCCACTGTTCTATTGGAAGTTATTTTTCCATCAGAATTATAAATATTTGAAAGATAATCTGTAGCTGCAATATTTACCCAATTACTTCCATCTCACTTCAATAAATCTCCAGTACTTACTGAAGAAGTAGAGACATCACTTAAATTACTCAAAACAGCATCTAAAAGAATTTGGTCTCCGTTTAATTTTAGACCAGTCCCAGCTGACAAATTAGTATCATCTGAAATATCAATAGTATTTAAAGTTATTTCTTGGTTATTCAAAGTTAAATAATCTAAACTTCCTGTTAAAGTTACTTTATTATGTAAATCTGTATCTAAGGCATATTTTGATAAATCAACAGTTTTATCAGCTTCTCCATCATTTTCTAGAGATAATAAAAGATTATCTCCACTCAATTCAAATTTATCAATTTTCTGATCATCCGTATTATCTAAATATTTTCCTAAATCAATATTTGTTGTGTCTCCGTTCTCATCTTTATAATCTAAAGAGTTTGTGTTTAGAGCTAAAGAAGTTACAGTTTCATTTATTTTATATTCATCATTATTTTCATTCTTGAAAGTTCCAATTAAATGTCCAGATGTTAAATCATCAATAGATGTATGAGTTTCTGTAAATGAAACTTTGTAAGGGTCTGTTTGACTTCCTGTTCCACTTACTGAAATATCATCTTTTCCTTCAACAAAGGTTTTAGCTGAAACTGTTGTTTCATCTCCATTTTCATCAGTATAAGTTAAAGTTCCATCTGTATTTTGTTCTAACTTTGTAATAGTCTCATTAATATCTTGATTGGTTCCATCTTCATTCGTATATTTAGCAATTTTATGACCAGTTACTGTATCAGAAATATTTGTTGTTGTTTCTAAATCACTGGTATTTTTAGGAACTCAATTACTTCCATCTCAAGCTAAAATTTGTCCGTTTGTTGGAGTATTTGTAGTTGTATCAACATCGGATAATTTATCAATTGAAGTTTCGTTTAAAGCATCATTGGCTAGTTTTTCTTTGGTTACCGAATTATTTGCCAATTTATTTGAAGAAATCCCGCCGTCTTTAACACTTAACTCATTATTTGAATTAACAGTAATTGTAGAACTATCATATAAGACAGACAAAATTTTGTTTGTATCAACTGCCAAAGCTTTGTCAAGTCCTAAAATTAATTGATCTACTCAATTAATTTTTCCATCAGCATCAGCCACTAAAATTTGATTTTCTGTTCCTGCATCTCCGTCTTTATCTTTTAATTTTCCTCTAACCTGTAGATCTTCAAAATCACCCTCTAAACTTCTATCTTTCGCTATTCATTTTTTTAAAGCACTATCCCAAGTCAAAACCTCATTTCCTAACAATCCATTTTCATTAATATCCGTATCATACAAATCCTCTAAAGTATCTTGAGTAATTTCATTTAATTGACCGATAAGTTTTCGGTTCATTCGGATATCTCTTTTTAACCTAGAATCATCATACTCTTCAACAATTTTCTTTTCAACAACTTCTTGTTTAATTATTGGTTGTTTTTCAATTGTTTGAGTTTTGTAAATAACCTGTGGTTGGGATTTTTCTTTTACTCGAACCACTCTATCTTGATAGATAACTCTATCTTTGTAAATAACTTTTGGTTTTTCTTCTTTCTTTTTCTCTTCATTAATCTTGTTATTATTTACATTATTATTTTTATCACTATCATTTTTGTAATCATTGTTATTATAATTATCATTTTGATTATCATCATTATAATAATTATTAATTTCTTTGTTTTTTTCTGTTTTTATTGGAGTTGTATTTTCTTCTTTTTCACAACTATCGAAAAAACAATAAACTTCAATTGAAAGTTTATCAAAAAAACCTAATTCTTTTTCTTTAATTTTTGCAGATATTGGATTAACTAAACTATTTAAAAAAAATAATAAAATCAATAATAATAAAACTCTTTTCATAAAGAGATTATAGCATGTTTTATTAAAAAAAAAAGCTTTGACAAACAAAAAAGTATGTTATAATTTAAATATGAAAGCAAAAATTGTACCTGCTCTATTGAGTGAAAAATTGAGAGATTTTAGAAAAAAAATTGAAAGATTAAAAAAAGAATATAAAGAAAAAAATCTTTTGGTTCAAATTGATATTTGCGATGGAGCTTTTGTTCCTTCAAAAACAATTATTTGAAAAGGTTGTCAAAAAGATATTAAAAAAACCCTTGAAATCACTCAAGATTATCAGATTGAACTTGATTTAATGATCGATTTAAGTGATTCAAAAAAAATTGACAAATGAATAAAAAAAATTTCTCTTTTTCAAGCAAAAAGAATAATTTTTCATTTAAATTCTGTTACAGATTGAGATTATTTATTTAAAAAAATTAAAGAATATAAAATAAAATCAAAATTTGGTTTAGGGGTTCAAACAAAACATCAATGCAAAAAAGAAATTCTTCCTGTTTTAGAAAAATATAATTTTTCTTATGTTCAATTTATGGGAATTGAAAAAATAGGTTACGGAGGGCAAAGTTTTAGCTCAAAAGTTTTGAGAAAAATTAAGAAATTGCGACAATTAAAACCAGAAATAGAAATTCAAGTGGATGGAGGTGTAAAAAACACTAATGCTAAAAAAATTATTGAAGCTGGAGCAAATAATTTAGTTGTTGGGAGTGGTATTTTTGGGGCAGAAAATTTAAAAGAAAGAATCGATAATTTTCTTAAATAAATAAAAACAATGACAAAAAATAAATTAAAACTCGAAATTTTAGAAAAAAAATACCAAAAATACCTTCCAAAAGATGTCGATGAATTCGAAAATGATTATGCAAAATTTATTAACAGAAAAAAACTACCTAAAAAAATATACTACAAAAGTACAAACTTTATTATTAATCTCTTTAATGGTTTTTATAAAATTTTAAAACAATTTTTTAAAATTTTCTGAAATTTTATTAAAAGTTATTTTAATTTTTTAAGACTTTTTCTTAAATCAATTTTAAATTTTTTAGAAAAAACTTTTAAATCTTCATCATTATTTTTCGAAGAATTAAGATTCAAAAATAACCAAAAAAAAGCTGAAAAACTTAAAGAAATCAACAAAAATCTTGATATATTAAAAAATAAAAGGATTCAAAAAAAGATAGAGATAGAAAAAATAAAGAAAGAAAAAACTAAAATTATTCAAGAAAATCAAAAAATTATAGAAAAAATTAAAGATATTAATCAAGAAAATATTATTTTAGAAAAAAAATGATTTCAAGAAAAAGAAGAAATACTTAAAAAATTAGATAAAAAAAGAATTGAAGAAAATAAAAAACTTGAAAAAGAAATCAAGAATAGAATTCAAAAAAATAATCTAGAGAAAAATATTAAAAAAATTGAAAAAGATAATTTTAAACTTAAAAAAATATTCTCAAAAAAAATAGAAAAAGTAGAAAAAAAATCTCAAAAAACAGAAAATATCGATATTTTTACCATTGTTTTAATTAGTTCAATTTTATTTTTCACTTTTTCCTGATTTTATCTACTGAATCATTTTTCAATCTATTAATTTTAGGCTTGAGTTTTTTTTAAAATAAAAAAGTGCCGGAGGTGGGAGTCGAACCCACGACCTCAGGGTTATGAGTCCTGCGCTCTGACCATCTGAGCTACCCCGACATCCAACACATTTTAACATTTATCTCTTTTTTTTTCAAGAAAATTTTAACTATTATTTTTTCAATATTTTTTAGCCTGTTTTTTTTTGAAACACAAAAAAAATATACTATGAAATATAAAAAAAGAAAGAAAATTATTTTTTCTTTCCTGTTTTAATCCCAGCTAAAAATTCTTTAACTTTATCCTGTCCTCCAAGACCAAAAGCTAAACCAAACGCCAAAGCAATACCATAAGTTGTTGCAGTAATTATTTGGTAAATCAAAACTTCAATTGCATCTAATTTCAAAGCATGAACAAATAACAACAAACCTACAAAATAAATAATTCCTTTTGTTACTTTTCCAACCAAATCAACATTATCTACTTTGATATATTTTGCCACAGCTTCAGAAATAGCTTCCGTGAATCTAGCAACATAAACAGTAATAGAGAATACAATCAACCCTAAAACAACATTTTTAACATATTCTAAAATTTTTGTTAAAAAGTCTGTAATAGCTTGTAAATCAAAAATATCAACAATTATCAATAAAGTTAAAATGTAAACTACTCATTTTACGAAGTTACCAAAAAAAATTGGTAAATCCATTTTTATTCCAGCTTCTTTTAACTGTTCGTCTAAATTTGTTTTAGATACCAAAGTATTTAATTTTGCTTTTTTTAATAATTTTACAGTTATTTTTTTTAGTCACAAAGCTACAAAATAACCAACCAAAAATATTATCAAAGAAATTAAAATTTTTGGTAATATAATACTTAATTCTGAATAAACAGAATTTGAACCGGAAACAATTCCAGTTTGTAATTTTTCTAAATAATCCATAATTCTATATTTTAATTAACTTTCTTTTTTAAAAAAGAAAGTACAAATAAATTTTAACATTTAAAAAATAAAATACAACCACTTATCTACAGGAAGTTTTATTTATTTTTATATATATTTAATTATATTTATAATACTTGTGGATATTTGGATAAATAAAAAAAGATCGTTAAAAAACGTATGTTTATGATGTTTTTAAAGTAATATTTAGTGTATAAAATAAAATTAAAATGTATAAAATTTTAGAGTATTTTTTTAAAGATTAAAAATTGACAAAAAAATTCAGTTTTTATTTTAAAAAATATGAAAAATAACCACAATTTTATTAAGGTTTGTAAAAGTTTTGGATAAAACTGTGGATAAGTGTAAAAATAACGTTAAAAAACGTGTAAGAATAATAAAAAAACCTTGTGGAAAAAATAAAATTTAAAATTTAATCCATATTTTATACACAATATTTATATCAATATTCTAAAAAATAAAAAGAAAATGTTATAATATTATCGATGAATAATGAAATTATTGTAAGGTTTCCACCTTCACCAACAGGTGAAGCACATATTGGAAATATCAGAACATTTTTGTTTAATTATCTTTTTGCAAGAAAGAATGATGGTACTATAGTGATGAGGTTTGAAGATACAGATAAAGAAAGGAGTGATGAAAAATATGAAAAAAGTATTTTAGAAACTTTAGACGAATTAGGGTTGGATTTTGATAGAGGACCATTTAAACAATCTGAAAGGAATGAATTTTATATTGATGCCTTAAATACTTTAATAGAAAAAGGTGTGGCTTATGAAGCAGAAGAATCAAATGATGGTAGTGGTAATAAAGTTATTAGGATTAAGAATCCAAATAAAAAAATAAAATTTAATGATTTAATTAGGGGTGATATTGAAATTGATACGACAGAATTTGGTGATTTTGTTATTGCTAGGTCAAAGAATGACCCTTTATATCATTTAACAGTTGTGGTTGATGATATTGATATGGGTATTAGTCATATAATTCGTGGTGCTGATCATATAACTTCAACACCAAGACAAATAATTTTAATTGAAGCCTTAGGTGGAAATGTACCAAAATATATTCATTTACCGTTAATAATTGGTGATGATGGAAAAAAGTTGGGAAAAAGACACGGAGCAGTAAGTTGAAAAGAATTTAAAGAAGTGGGATATATATCAGAAGGGGTTATTAATTATTTGGCTCTTTTGGGTTGAAATCCAGGTGATGATAGGGAATTTTTTACAAAAGAAGATTTAATTGAAGAATTTGATATTTCAAAAATAAATAAATCACCAGCTAAATTTGATTATAAAAAACTTGATGATATTAACAGAAAACATATTTTAAAATTAAGTTCTGATCAGTATCGAAATTATGTTTTTAATTATATTTCTGAAGATTTAAAAGAAAAATTTTCTAAAGAACCACAAAAAGCTGATAAAATTATAGAGCAAGTGATAAAAGAAAGGATTTCAAAGTTTGGTGAGTTGAAAAATATGGAAAAAGATGGAGAATTTGATTTTTATTTTGAAAAACCTAATATTGATATTCAGGAATTAAACTTTAAGGATACAGAATCTTCTGAAACTAAAGAATTTCTTAAAGAAATTAAAGAAAAAATAGGAGAAATTGATGAAACTGAGTGAAATAAAGAGAGTATTAAAGATAAAATTTGGGAATGAAGTGGTAATATTGGACGTGGAAAGGTTTTACATCCATTCAGATTTTTACTTTCAGGTTTAAAAAAATCACCTGATCCATTTACGATTTCTGAAATTCTAGGGAAAGATGAGGTTTTAGATAGAATAGATGAGATTATTTTAAGAATTTAATTTATGAAAACTTTTTATTATTTTTTGATTTTATTATTTTTTTGATTAAGTATTTCTGTCGCTTCAGTTGATATGAGTAAAATAAAAATAAAATTACCAAAATTTGGACCACCATCAAGAGATTTAATTTTTTATATGAAGTATAAAAATGAAATTTTTAATGAATATTATAAAGAAAAATAAGTTGTGAAACATATGAAACAACACAATTTTCTTTATTTTAAACACTTGTGTAACATTAAAATGTTACACAAGTGTTTTTATAAAAAAAAGTTTCACGTGAAACATTAAAATTTAAATATTTTTTTAATTTTATCTATTAAACTATATTCTTTTTTTTTGTTTTTTTTAAAAAATATTTGTGAATAAAGATTCGTATAATCGTGTTTTTTTTCTATTACTCTAATTTTATCAAGTTCTTTATTTAAAGGTAAGGATAAAATATTTTTTATTTTATCTTCAAAAAAATCTATTTTTATATTATCTCCATAGATAAATACACCAGATGGAAATAAAATATGATAATTTTTATTGAATTTTTCTAATTTTTTTTTGATATTTTGAAAATATTCTGATAAATCTAGATTTATAAAATTATTTTTATCATTTAATTCTTTTTCAGCTGTTGAAAAAGGAATTTTATTTTTTATTGAATATTGTTTTATAAAATCAGTATAACCAGTTTTTATTTGAAAAATATTAATTATTTTATCATTTTCAATAATAGATAGAGATGTGATATTATCATTTATATTAATACTTAAAATACCGATATTTTTATTTTTTTCTGGTAAATAATTAATGATCGTACTTGGAGCAAAAATAATACTTTCTATTTCTATTTTTAATTCACCAAAAATATTTTCTAAAATTTGAATATTATTTTTATTAGCTAGAATAAGTGCAAATTGAGCCTCTATTTTTTTACTTTCAAGGTTTAAAATATTGCTATCAGAATAATATTCATAATCATTGACTAAGTATTTTATTGGGTAAAAATCTAAAACTTCTCAATTTTCTGGTACAGAATTTAAAATTTTTGATTTTAACTGCTCTATATCTATATCAGAAATTATTTTTTGATTTATTGTATTTTGAACAGCTTTTTGAGAGATAAATTTGTTAGCTGGTGAATTTATCAATATTTCAATGGAATCAACTTTATTTTTTATTTTATCTTCATATTTTTTTAATTCTTTTTTGAAATTATCTATAAAAAGTTCTTTATTACTTATATAACCATCTTTCATTCCGTAATTTTTATAAGTATTTTTTGCAAAAATATTTTTTTTTCCATTTTCATCTATTTTTATAGTTAAAAATTTTAAATTATCTGTATTGATTTCAAGAATATGTTTATTAATACTCATAAAAGAATTATAACATATTAATGTTTCACATGAAACATTAATATATGATATAATTTATCTATGAAAATATTAGCAATTGAAACATCTTGTGATGAAACAGCGATTTCAATTTTAGATTTTAAATCAAAATATAAATTTGAAATTTTATCAGAAATTGTTTTGTCTCAAATTGATATCCATAAAGAATATGGTGGAGTTTTTCCAGCTTTAGCAAAAAGAGAACATTTAAAAAATCTTTTTCCGGTCTTTTTTGAAAGTTTAAAAAAAACAAAAATGTTGGAAAAAAGAAAAAAAAATAAAAAAATTGAGTCTGAAAAGTTAAAAAAAATAAAAAAAATATTAGAACGTGATCCTGAAAATTTAGAAAAACTCATTGAATTTTATGAAAAATATAAAAAACCAGTTGTGAAACATATAAGTGTTACACACGGTCCAGGCTTAGAGATAGCTTTGTGAACCGGTTTTAATTTTGCAAAAGCCTTATCTGTTTTGTGAGATATTGATTTTGTACCTGTGAATCATTTGGAAGGTCATATTTTTTCTGCTTTAATCGATAAAAAAAAGGTTAAAAAAATAAAATATCCAGCTCTCGGAGTCTTAATTTCTGGTGGTCATACTGAACTTATCCACATAAAAGACGAATTAAGTTATAAAATAATTGGTGAAACTCTTGATGATGCTATTGGTGAAGCTTATGATAAAGTGGCACGATTGATTGATATCGATTACCCGGGCGGTCCAGAAATATCAAAATTTGCCGAAATGTTTCACGTGAAACATCAAAAAAAGTTAAAAATGTTTCACGTGAAACATAAAAAACACGAGTTTTACGCTTGATTTGAGAAAAAATTTGGTTTTAAACTTCCAAGACCGATGTTAAACAGTGGAAATTTTGATTTTTCTTTTTCTGGTTTAAAAACTGCAGTTTTGTATTTGGTTAAAAAACAGGAAAAAATAAATAAAAATTTCAAAGAAGCTCTGGCTTATGAGTTTGAAAATGCTGTTTCTGATGTTTTACTTAAAAAAGTGGAAAAAGCTGTGGATAAATATAAAATAAAAGAAATTATTGTTGGAGGGGGTGTTTCTGCAAATGATAGAATTAGAGCTGAATTTTTAGAAAAATTTGAAAAAAAAGGTTTAAAAATACATTTTCCTGATAAAAAATATACAGGTGATAACGCCACAATGATTGCGGTAGCTGGTTTTTACCGTTATAAAAACGGTGATTATAAAAAAAATGAAAAAAAAGTTTATTCAAATCTTGATTTAAAATATGTTTGTCGGAAAAAATAATGTTTCACGTGAAACAATTCAAGTTTTTTTAAATTTGAAACTTGAAAAATTAAAAAAAAATCCAATGATTTTTTTAATACTTTTCCACGTAAAAAACAACATTTCGGCGTTTTTTTGGATTATGAGATTTTAAAATTTTGTGAATTTTAAAACCCGCTTTTTGAAGTTCTTTTTTGATTTCTTCAACTGTACTTACATGTTCATAAAGCCTGCTATTCGGGTGAATATATGAATTTGTTTCTGAATCACCATATTTTTTAATCATATTTTTTGCGTTCACATCTCCATCAAGTAAAAAAGTTTTGTATAAAAATCATCCTCCAGGTTTTAAAATTCTAAAAAATTCTTTATGTAATTCATCACGTTCTTTTGGTTTTAGAAAATGTGAAACCATTAAATCTAAAACAATATCTACAGAATTATCATTTTTATTCAAAACCGTTGTTAATTCTTTAATAGCGTATTTTATCGTTAATTTTCCACTTTTTTCTTTGGCTTTCTTGATAGCTTCTTCGGAAATATCAAAGCCTTCACCTTTTAACCCAAAATCATTTGATAAATAAATTAAATTTCGACCGTTACCACAACCAATTTCATAAACCTTTGAACTATTGTTTAATTCAGTTATATTATTTTTGTTTTTTCTTAATCAGCGCATAAATTTTACTAAATCACCACTCGGTTTATCAGAAATATTAATATTTTGGTCTTTTTTTCTTCCAGAATATTCAGAATCTCAGAATTTTTTGCCTTTTTTAGTGTTTTTTTGTTTCATATGAAACATTTTAACATGTTTTTTACTAAAAATAATGTTTCACATGAAACATTTAAATATTTTCTTCTTTTTGTTATAATATCTATTGTTATGAAAAAAGTATTGATATTACAGTTTAGACCAGAAAAAGAAGTTTCTGATGATGAATTTAAAGCTTTTTTGAAATATGGCGGTTTAAACGAGAAAGAGGTTGAGCGAATTGAAGCTCATGAAGGTTTTAAAGATATAGATTTAGATGATTATTCAGCTTTGATTATAGGTGGAAGCCCTTATTCTGTTTCAGATGGTAAAAAAACAGATGCTCAGATAAAAACTGAAGAAAAGCTTTTTAAATTAATGAGAGAGGTTAAGAAAAAAGATTTTCCTTATTGGGGAAATTGTTATGGTCTTGGAACAATCGCGACAGCTTGTAATGGTATTGTTTCACAAGATAAGTATAGTGAATCTGTTGGGGCAGTTGAAATTTTACTAAATGAAAATGCTAAAAAAGATGATTTGTTATCAGGCTTAGATGAAAAATTTTATGCTTTTGTTGGACACAAGGAAGCATGTCAAATAGTTCCGCCAGATGCCATTTTATTGGCTAGTTCAAAAACTTGTCCTATTCAATTGATAAGATATGGTAAAAATGTTTATGCTAGTCAATTTCATGCAGAGCTTGATTCAGATGGTTTAGCTCTGAGGATTGAATATTATAAGGATAAAGGGTATTTTAAGTCAGAGGATGCTGAAAAATTAATTAAAGAAGGGTATAAATACGATATTAAAGTCCCTATGAAATTTTTTAAAAGATTTATTGATAAATATCATCGGTAAATGTTTCACGTGAAACATCTAGATGGTTTTTTTGATAAAATTTGATATAATTTCTTTTAAGCCATTTTAGCTCAGTTGGTTAGAGCGCAGCCATGGTAAGGCTGAGGTCGGCAGTTCAATTCTGCCAAATGGCTCACTATTGTTCGCCTCAAGGGCAGAATTAAACTACCGACCTCCTGTTGGTATGCTCCGCATTCTGAATAGATTTTATTCGTTTCTCAGAAAAGGTCCACGGTTCGATTCCGTGAAATGGCTCATTAGAAAAAATTTCAATTTACAATTTTCAATTTTCAAACAATTTTTAATTTTTTAATGAATTAATTTTCAAGCAAACCTACGGTTATGAGAATTTTTGCGTAGCAAAAATTTGTTTGAAGATTTTAAAATTTATTCATTGTAAATTGTTTGAAAATTGAAAATTGAAAATTGTAAATTAAAAAATGTTATAATACTCATATGAAAATAAAATTAGAAATACCGAAAGAAATTCAAGAGGTGGTGGAAAAAATTCAGGCGGCTGGTTTTGAAGCTTACTTGGTTGGTGGTTGTGTTCGTGATATGCTGATGAATATTCAACCAAAAGATTGGGATATGACAACTAATGCGAAGCCTGAAGAAATTCAAAAAATTTTCGAGCATACTTTTTATGAAAATGATTTTGGAACTGTTGGTGTGGTTTTAGACGAAGTTGTAGAAAAACGTAAAGTCTTAGAAGAAAAATTGAAAGAAAAAATAGAAGTTATTGTTTCTGATAAAAATGTTTCACGTGAAACAATTGAAATTTTGAAAAACCTTAAAAAAAGTTACGAAGTTTTGGAAGACGGTTTGGAAGATGAAATACAGGATGTTTCACGTGAAACAATTTTAGATATTTTGAATTTAAAAAGAGAGATTTTAAAATTATATTCATTTGAAAAAATAGAAATTACTCCATATAGATTAGAACAAGGTTATTCAGATGGGCGACATCCGGATGAAATTAAATTTTCTGAAAAAATTGAGGATGATTTAAAACGACGTGATTTTACGGTCAATGCTCTGGCTTTCGATCCTTTAACTTTTGAAATTATCGATTTGTTTGATGGACTCGCTGATTTGAATAAAAAAATAATTCGTACGGTTGGAAATCCAGATGATCGTTTTGGCGAGGATGGTTTGCGAATTATGCGAGCGATTCGTTTTTCTGCTCAGCTTGATTTTCAAATTGAAGAAAAAACTTTTGAATCTTTGAAAAAAAATATTTCTCTTTTGGGAAAAATTTCAATGGAAAGAATTCGGGATGAATTTGTGAAAATTTTAATGTCAAACAATCCAGAAAAAGCTATCAATGTTTCACGTGAAACAGGAGTTTTAAAATATTTTTTACCGGAACTTTGTGAAACAATTGATGTTATTCAGGGTGGTAGTCATATTTACGATGTTTATACGCATTTAGTGAAAGCTTTGCAATACTCGGCAGAAAAAAAATACCCCTTTGAATTACGTTTGGCGGCCTTGTTGCACGATATTGGAAAACCAAAAACGGCTCAATGGTCGGATAAAAAACAAGGAAATACATTTTTTTCTCATGAGTTTGTGGGAGCAAAAATTACAAAAAAAATATTGGAGCGTTTGAAATTTTCAAATGAAATTGTTACACATGTAACAAATTTAGTGCGCAACCATATGTTTTTTGCTGACCCGGATAAAATCACTTTATCCGCTGTTCGACGGGTGATTCGTAAAGTTGGTGGTGTTGAAGAAGTTTGGAATTTAATTCGTTTAAGAATTGCTGACCGGATGGGGATGGGGCGACCGAAGGCAAAAACTTATCGTTTGAGAAAATTTGAAGCGATGATTGAGGAAGCGAGTCGGTCACCGATTTCAGTGCGTGACTTAAAAATCAATGGTGATATTTTGATTGCAGATTTTGGGTTAAAACCGGGAAGAAAAATTGGTGATATTTTGAATACTTTAATGTTTTTTACTTTGGATAATCCAGAGAATAATAATTATGAATTTTTGGAAAAAAAAGTTAATGAGTTTTTGAAAATGTCGGATGAGGAACTTCAAGAATTGGCTAAGAAGGGAAGAGAAACGGTTGAGATAAAAGAGAGTGATGAGATAAAAAAAATCAATAAGAAGTATTTTGTGAAATAGAAATGTTTCACGTGAAACTTTTTGATAGAAAGGAAAGTGAAAAAGCAGCGCGACTTCGTCGCGCTGCTTTTAATGTTTCACGTGAAACATTGTTTTTCTTTTAGATATTTTTCTCGTGAAAATTATCCATCTATTTATGTTGAATAAATCAACATACTAAAAGCTTAACAAAATATATAAAAAAACAAGTTGTTATTTTTGTTTTATCAAATTAACTAAAAACTTTTTAATATCTTCGAATTTAGTATTTTTGTTATTTTTAAAATTTATTGGTTCAGAAATAATATCATCAAAATAAACCAGTGATTTTAAAATCAATGGCTCACTAAGAGTATTGTTAAATTTTTCTTGGGTTCAAAATAAAACATCATTTAGTGAATTGTTTTGAAAAATAAAATATAAGTCTATATAATCTTTTTCTGTTGAACGACTCATAATTGCTGAAATTTTCATTGTTGCTATATCTTTGATTGCTGCAATTTTTAAATTTTCATCTTCTATAAAATCGTCTAAGATTTTGTAATCATAGGTAAAAAAGCTTAATTTAATATCGTTGTTAATAATCACAGTTAAGGTATTTTTTTCATCTTGAATCTTTTGAATTTGATAATTTTCAAAAATTTTTTTGATTTTTTGAAATAATTTTTCTGTATCAATATCATTTTTTGTGAAAAAATCAAAATCAATACTATCACGATGACCGATCTGTAAGGCTAATCCTGTTCCACCGGCAAGATAAAAATCATTTTTAAACTCTTTCAGTAAAGGTAGAATTTCTTTCCTTTTCTTGTCTAGAATATTATAAAACATATTTTTTAAATTAAAATCTACTTTCTTTTGCTTGAACTTCGTAAATTAAACTTCAATAATTTAATGATTTTTTACTTCATTCTGTTTTGACACTGTTTTTTATTGTGTTCTTTATTTCATCTTCTGAATAAGTTTTTCTAAGTCAATTAACCGCTTCTTTATTACCATATTCTAAAATGTTCTTTATAATTAGTCTTTTATCCTTTTTTTTATCTAATCGATAAAAATCATAAGACCAAAAAAATACTTTTAAAAAATTTGGAAGGGAATTTTTCATATCTAAATTTTAGCATTTTTTAATCTATTTGTAAAAAATAAGCTTGAATTCAAACCTGAACCCGAGACTTTTGAAAAAGAAAAAAAATAAATAAAAAAAGAAAAAACTTCGTGAATTTGTTAAAATTATTTTACTTAAAAA